>ENA-OFCX01000801-OFCX01000801.1-metagenomes-genome-assembly--contig:-NODE-801-length-14597-cov-3.675698_pt1 | contig 14597 bp, 15 predicted proteins | sample MGYA00153384_OFCX01 | MGnify analysis MGYA00153384
GCGGTGGCCATCGGTTGCTACCAGCGTCAACGTCTTGCCTTCGGCGATGAAAAGTATGCCGTTGAGGTAGTAGCGGATGTCGTGCACCGCCATCGCGAAGTGCACCTGATTGAGCAGGTCGCGCAAAGTCTTTTGTGGCACGCTGAAGGTGGGGCCGAAGTCGACGCTCTCGTTGACGAGCGGGAAATCATCAGCCGGCAAGGTTTGAAGCGTGAAGCGGCTCTTGCCCCCTTGCAGCGTGAGCTTGTTCTGCGCTGCCGTGAGCGTAATGGCTTGGTCAGACGGCAATGCGCGCAGTATGTCGATCAGCTTGCGTGCACCCACCGTGGTGCTGAAGGTGCCGGCCTCTCCACCCAACTCGGCCTTCGTGCGCACCTGGATCTCAAGATCGCTGGTGGTGAATTCGATGGTTCCACCATCCTTGCGCATCAGCACGTTGGCGAGGATTGGCAGCGTGTGCCTGCGTTCGACGATACCGGCCACCGATTGCAATGCCCCTAGCACTGCGGTTTGCGCTGCCTTGAGAACAATCATGTCTTCCTCATCTTTTTAAAGGTAGTGGTCGTAGTAGAGACCGGTCGCTGCTGGGGACAACTCTATTTTCGCCTTTTCTATCAACGGCTTACGAAGGTGCAAACGCTGTGGGTGGCCATGCCGCGCTGGCGCCGGGTTTTGGGGATAAACAAACTCGCTGGTCTGGACCGGTGGATAAGCACTGCTTTGTGCCTTCTTTGTCCACAGACTTGGCGTGGCTTGCCGTGGAAGGCGGCGCGACGTCGGCTCGTTACCCTTTCAAGGTCTGCTCGAGCACGTGCAACTGCTGGTTGAGCTCGGCGTTGCGGGTCCTCTCCTCACCGATCTTTCGCACAGCGTGCAGCACCGTGGTGTGGTCGCGCCCGCCAAACAGTTCACCTATTTCGGGCAGGCTCTTCTTGGTCATGTCTTTGGCCAGGTACATCGCGATCTGGCGTGGCCGCGCGATGCTGGCGGGCCGCTTTTTGCTGTACATGTCGGCCACCTTGATCTTGTAGAAGTCGGCCACGGTCTTCTGAATATTTTCGACGCCGATCTGCCGGTTTTGGATGGACAACAAGTCTTTAAGCGCTTCGCGGGCCAGCGCAATATTCACGTCCTTGTGGCTGAAACGGCTGTAAGCGAGCACCTTGCGCAGGGCACCTTCGAGTTCACGCACATTGGCGCGCACATTCTTGGCAATGAAGAAGGCCACGTCCTCGGGCATTTCGGCGGCTTCGGCACGCGCCTTGGCCAGCAGGATGGCCACGCGCATCTCCAGCTCGGGCGGCTCTATAGCCACCGTGAGGCCGGCGTCGAAGCGGCTGGTGAGGCGTTCATCGATGTCCACCAAGCCCTTGGGGTAGGTATCGCTGGTCATGATGATGTGCGCGCGCTTGGCCAGCAGAGCTTCAAAGGCGTTGAAGAACTCCTCCTGGGTTCTTTCCTTGCCGGCGAAAAACTGCACGTCGTCGATGAGCAGCAGATCCAGGCTGTGGTACTTGGCCTTTAGCTCGTCGAAGGTCTTGCGCTGGTAATTCCTGACCACGTCGCTGATGAACTGCTCGGCATGCAGGTAAAGCACTCGGGCGTTTGGGTTGTCTTTGAGCAACGAGTTGCCCACCGCGTGCACGAGGTGGGTTTTGCCCAGGCCCACACCGCCATAGATGAACAAAGGGTTGTACATGGCGCCCGGTGCACCCGCCACGTGCAGGGCGGCCGTGCGCGCCATCTGGTTGGCGCGTCCGGCCACCAGCGTGTCGAAGGTCAGGGCGCTGTTCAGGCGGTGGATGGTTGCCGACGGCGGTAAACCGCGTACCGTCGGTGGAGCACCGGCTGGTGACAAGGCACGCAGATCCAGGGCCCCCGCCGCGTGTCCCGACAGCGGTGTCGGCGGCTGCAGGTAGCGCGCAGTGGACAAGGCGCTGCCCGGCGCATCGCCACGCGGCGCCAGCGTCAAATCCAGGCGCATGGGCTTGCCGGCCAGGTCGGTGAGAACCGACTCGATCTGGCTGGCGTACTGGGTGCGAATCCAGTCAAGCTTGAAGCGGTTGGACACCCGTACCGACACAACATCGGACACCGCGGCGCATTCGCCCGGGTCGCTGCTGGCCGCCAGGGGGCGGATCCAGGTGTTGAACTGGTGTTCAGGCATTTCGGCTGCAAGACGCTCGCAACCGCGTTGCCACAAGTCGATGCTCATTTGTGGATATCTTTTCTTTGGAGCCGTCTGTCAAGTCGCTCATGGCGTCAGGCGGAAGCTAGTTATCCACACATTTCGACTCGCCGTCAATCCCTGGAGATCATCGCGGGTTGTGGTGCAAGTGTTTGACCTGAAAGGGAAATTTTGCTGTAATCCTGGGTTTCCCGGATAACGCTTGGTGGCGCTGATTTTGTTCAGCAACCGACAACCGTGCACCGGGGCCAACCATTGCAAAGCACGCAGGCTCACCCATGAAGCGCACATACCAGCCGTCAAAGATCCGCCGCGCCCGCACACACGGATTCCTAGTGCGCATGAAGACGCGCGGTGGCCGCGCTGTCATCAATGCTCGGCGGGCCAAAGGCCGCAAGCGTTTGGCCGTCTGAGTTCGCGCGCTGGGCGGGGCGCTGATTCAGCGCTCAATCAAGCTCCCGCGCCAAACCTCGGCTCAACACGCTACTTGCGATGATCAGCCATCTGGTGCAGAAGGCGGATTTTGAACGAGCGCTGGCCAGACCGGCGAGGGCGCGAAGTCTGCACTTCGCGGTTCACCATGTGATGGCAGGGCCCACATCCCCTTTTCGACCCGTGACCAAGGTGCTGTCCACCGAGTTATCCACAACCCCTGCACTGGTCTGTCCCCAAGCTGTGGATGACTCGCTTCGCGGACACTGGATTGGTTGCGTGGTTCCCAAACGCCACGCGCGTCGCGCGGTGACGCGCAGCCTGCTCAAGCGGCAAATTCGCGGCGTGTTCGACCAGCATGCGGCACGGCTGCCGGCCGGGCAGTGGTTGGTGCGGTTGCGCCAGCCGTTCGGGGTGGCGACATTTCCATCGGCCAGTTCCCAGGCCTTGCGCTGCGCGGCACGCGATGAACTTCACAGCCTGTTCGCCCGCGCCACCACATGATCGGCGTGAAAACAGGGCTGTCGCCACGGTTGCGTCTGGCCGCGTCTCTGTGTTGGCAGCTGCCACGGCAGACGCTGGTTGCCCTTGTGCGTGCTTACCGATTCCTGCTCAAGCCCTGGTTGGGCAACGCATGCCGCTTCGAGCCTACGTGCTCGGCATACACGCTGCAAGCCCTGCTGGATCAAGGTGCCGTGCGAGGGGCGGCCTTGGGCACCTGGCGACTGATGCGTTGTCACCCCTGGTGCCAGGGCGGTTTTGACCCCGTCCCGCCAAAATCCAGCAAGCCCGTTGCGGGTTTGTTCACCCGGCTTGGCCTGAAGTCCGGCCAGCCCCACCCCCCGACCCTGACCCCCCCATGACCGATATGCGCCGCACCCTGTTGTGGGTGGTTTTCACGATGTCGCTCGTCCTTTTGTGGGATGCCTGGAACAAGCACACCGGCCAGCCCAGCATCTTTGGCGGGCCGCGCCCGGTCGCCACCGCGCCTGCTCCCGTCGCAGGGCCGCCGGTGCCTGCGGCGGCGACGGCAGGTGTGCCGTCCGCGTCGGTTGCGCTGCCAGCGGCCGGTGGCGCGGCGGCGCCAGCCGTGCCCGTTGCGGCCGCCGCCCTGCCGGCTGCCACCGATCGCGTGGTGATCACTACCGATGTCGTCAAGGCCACCTTTGACACCCAGGGCGGATCGCTGGTGCAGCTGGAACTGCTGAACTACCTCGACCCGGTGGATCGCACCCGCAACGTGGTGCTGCTGGACCAGAGCCCGAAGCGGCTGTATGTGGCACAGACCGGCCTGGTCAGCGCCGCTGCCGGCATCGCGCTGCCCAATCACCTTTCGCAGATGACGGTGGTGCCCGGTGACCGCACGTTGGCGCCAGGCGCCGCCGAGCTGATGCTGCGCTTCGAGTCCCCGGCTGTCGATGGCCACAAGCTGGCCAAGACCTACACCTTCAAGCGCGGTGACTACACCGTGGGCGTGAAGCACGAGTTCACCAACGGTGGCGCAGTGGCTGTGTCGCCGCAGCTTTACCTGCAGCTCGCGCGCGACGGCAATCCGCCCGAGGGCGAGTCGAGCTTCTACTTCACCTTCACCGGCCCGGCCATGTACACCGAGCTGAGCAAGTTCAAGAAGATCGATTTCAAGGACATCGCCAAGGGCAACGCCGGCCACGACAAGACGGCCGACAACGGGTGGGTGGCTATGGTGCAGCACTACTTTGCCTCGGCCTGGCTCGTGCCCGCTGTCGGGCCGCGCGAATTCCGCACCGCCAAGGTGGCCGACAACCACTACAGCATCGCCATGGTGCTGCCCCTTGGGGACGTGGCGCCCGGGGCCAGCAAAACGCACGAGGCCACGCTGTTTGCTGGCCCACAAGAGGAAAACAAGCTGGCCGAGCTGGCGCCGGGTCTTGAACTGGTGAAGGATTACGGCTGGCTGACCGTGTTGTCCAAGCCGCTGTTCTGGCTGCTGACGCAACTGCACAGCATCCTGGGCAATTGGGGTTGGGCCATCGTGGCACTGGTATTCCTGCTGAAGATTGCCTTTTACTGGCTTAACGCCAGCGCCTACCGCAGCATGGCCAAGATGAAGGCCGTCAGCCCCCGGGTGACCGAGCTGCGCGAGCGCTACAAAGAAAAGCCACAGCAGATGCAGCAGGAAATGATGCGCATCTACCGCGAGGAAAAAGTCAACCCGCTGGGCGGCTGCCTGCCTATCCTGGTGCAGATGCCGTTTTTTATTGCGTTGTACTGGGTGCTGTTGTCGAGCGTGGAGATGCGCAACGCTCCCTGGACGTTGTGGATCACTGACCTGTCGGCCAGGGACCCGTGGTTCATCCTGCCGGTGCTGATGACGCTCAGCTCGCTGTTCCAGGTGTGGCTCAACCCCACACCACCCGACCCGATGCAGGCCAAGTTGATGTGGTTCATGCCGCTGGCTTTCGGCATCATGTTTTTCTTCTTCCCAGCCGGTTTGGTGCTGTATTGGTTGACCAACAACATCTTGTCGATTGCTCAGCAGTGGTACATCAACAAGCAGCTGGGCGTGCTGGGCAAGTAGCGTTGGCGTGCGTTCCTCACGCCGGGTGGCGGGGAATCCCCTGAGCAGGGGTTGAGTTGGGTTCCCATCCGATCAACCATGGAGCCATGCGGGTGACCCGGTCTTTGCAGTCCGGCTCGGGAGCACCAGGCGCCAGGCCCTCACGGGACGCGCGCCGCTCCACCCGCGCCAAACACCCTTGACCGCGGCGGCGCAGGCCGGCGGCAGGCCAGAATGGCTTCTGCCATGCGCGCTGTTAGCCCCGATCTCAAACCCGACTCCGACCCCGGCCCCGGCCCCGGCCCCGGAGAGGACCTGAGACCAACCCGCACGACCAGCCTCAGCCGCCAGGCCGATGTCATCGTGGCCGTGATCACGGCGCCGGGTCGGGGTGCTGTGGGCATCGTGCGCGCCTCAGGGTGCGACCTTCGCCCCTTGATTCAAGCCCTGTGCGGTTGCATGTTGCGGCCCCGCCAGGCCACACTGCTGCCGTTCCTGGACGCTGACGGCACGCCACTGGACCGCGGCCTGGCGCTGTACTTTCCGGCGCCGCATTCGTACACCGGTGAAGACGTGCTGGAATTGCACGCGCATGGCGGGCCGGTGCTGCTGCAACTGCTGCTGTCGCGCTGCCTGCAGGCGCTGCCAGGGGCGCGGCTGGCCGAGCCGGGTGAGTTCACCCAGCGCGCCTTTTTGAACGACAAGCTTGACCTGGCCCAGGCCGAGGCCGTGGCCGACCTGATAGACGCCAGCACCGAGGCCGCGGCGCGCTCTGCTGCGCGTTCCCTGTCCGGCGAGTTTTCCAGCCAGGTCGGCCACATGTCGCAGCAGGTGGTGCGACTGCGCATGCTGGTCGAGGCCACTTTGGACTTCCCGGAGGAGGAGGTCGACTTTCTGGAAGCCGCCGGCGCACGCGCGCAGTTGGCAGCCATCGAGACCAGCCTTGGCCAGGCCCTGGGCCGTGCGCGCCAGGGTGCCTTGTTGCGCGAGGGCTTGAACGTGGTGCTGGCTGGCCAGCCCAATGTGGGCAAAAGTTCCCTGCTCAATGCGCTGGCCGGGGCCGAACTGGCGATCGTCACGCCCATCCCGGGCACCACGCGCGACAAGGTCAGCCAGACGATACAGATCGAAGGGGTGCCCTTGCACGTGGTCGACACTGCCGGCCTGCGCGGCCAGGCCGACACGGCTGACGAGATCGAGCGCATCGGCATCGGCCGCAGCTGGCAGGCCATCGGCCAGGCCGATGTGGTGGTGTTCCTTCACGACCTGGGCCGCTTCGGTCAGCCCAGCTACGAGGCGGCAGAAATAGAAATTGCTGCGCGGTTGCCCACCGGCGTGCCGGTGCTGCACGTGTTCAATAAAGCCGATCTTCCGGACCTGCCGGCTGCGCCCGGGCCCGGTGTGCTGTTGTCGGCCCGCACGGGGCTGGGCCTGGACGCCTTGCGCCAGCAACTGCTGCAACAGGCCGGTTGGCTGGCCATGCCCGAAGGCTTGTTCACCGCACGCACGCGCCATGTGCAAGCGCTGCGCCGCGCCCTGGGCCATGTGCAGGTGGCCTGCGCACACGCCGCGCTGGGCAACACCGCGCTGGAGCTGGTGGCCGAGGAACTCCGGCTGGGACACAGAGCCCTGGACGAGATCATCGGCGAGTTCAGCAGCGACGATTTGCTGGGGGTCATCTTCAACAGTTTCTGCATTGGCAAGTGATTGGCGAATGATCGACAAGTCGGCGGCAAATGAGGCGCCACGGGCTTCTGGCCTGCCCGCTGTCACACTTGCGCACTTTCAAACCTTGCGGGGACGAGCGCGGTGTACTTTCTGGTTTATGTCAGCACGGCGGTCACCTGGTTTTCAGAAGCGCAACTGCGGACCCTGTTGACCAGCGCGCGGTTTCGCAACGAGGCCGCCGGCATCACCGGCTTGCTGCTCTACAAGGACGGCAACTTCATGCAAGCGCTTGAGGGGCCGCAGGCCGTGGTGCGCAGGCTGTACCAGCGCATCGAAGGCGATCGACGCCACCAGGGGCTGTTGGTGCTGGACAGCGGGGCGCAGGAAGACAGGCAATTTGCGACGTGGAACATGGCCTTCCACGACCTGAGTGCAGCGCGCGGCGACATGCCCAGTGGCTACAGCCGCTTCATGAATGAAGCCCTGACAGCGCCGGCCTTCATGCAGCAGCCCGGGCGCTGCCATGAGCTGCTGCAACTGTTCAGGCAGATGGACTGAGCCTGTTTGCTGCGCGCACCTGGCGCGCCTGTTCGCGGCACAACCACAGGTACAGGCTTTCGACCTTGGCGCGCGCCCACGGGGTCTTGCGCAAGAACTTCAGGCTGGACGCCAAGCTGGGCTCGCTGGTGAAGCAGCGAATCGGCACTTCCTGCCCCAGCGCGGGCCAGCCGAAGTGGCTCACCAGGGCCGTCACCATCGCCTCCAGGGTGACGCCGTGAAGGGGGTCGCGGGGCTCTGCTGCTGCCATCGGGCCGGTCAGTGCCCGGCGAAGTCCACCAGCGTGAACAGGTTCAGGCCCGAATCACGCAGCCGCCGCGAGCCCTGCAGCTCGGGCAGGTCGACGATGGCTGCGCCCTCGATGACTTGTGCGCCCAGCCTCTCCAGCAGCTTCTTGCCAGCCATCATGGTGCCGCCGGTGGCAATCAGGTCGTCGATCAGCACCACCCGGTCGCCGGGCTTCACGGCGTCGGTGTGCAGTTCCACCGTGGCGTTACCGTACTCGAGTTCGTAGCTTTCCTCCACGGTGGTGAACGGCAGCTTGCCCTTCTTGCGGATGGGCACGAAGCCGACGTTCAGTTCGTATGCCAGCACCGACCCGATGATGAAACCGCGCGCGTCCAGCCCGGCGATGGCGCTGGGCCGCAGGTCGAAGTAGCGGTGCACAAACTGGTCGATCAACACCCGAAAGACACGCGGGTTGGACAGCAGCGGTGTGATGTCGCGGAACATCACGCCGGGCGATGGCCAGTCCGGCACGGCGCGGATGTGCCGGCGGATGTATTGCGCGGGGTCGGCGGTGGGGTCGCTGGGCAGGGCCGGCATGGGTTTGATGATAGGGGCGGCCACGGTGGGCTCGCAGGCGCGGCTTGCGTGCCAGATCGATTCGGTGTTCATCGCTTTACCAACATCGCCTCGACCCGCGCCAGCGGCTCGGGCAGGCCCGACAGCACCAGCGTGTCGCCGCCGGCCAGCACATAACCCAGGTCGGGTGCCAGCACGCCGCCACTGGCGCGGCGCGCCGACACCACGCTCAGGCCCAGCTCGGCCAGCGCCAGGCTGCCCAGCGTGCGGCCCACGCAGCGGCCAGCCGGCGGCAACGTGACGCTGCGCAGCCGTGCCTGGTGAAGTTCTTCCAGGGTGTCGTCGTCGGCACCGTGAAAGTAGCCGCGCAGCAGGCTGTAGCGTGCGTCGCGTGCGTCGCGCGTGATGCGGATGACGCGCTGCATCGGCACACCCACCAGCGCCAGCGCGTGGCCGGCCAGCATCAGGCTGCCTTCGATGGCCTCGGGCACCACCTCGGTGGCGCCGGCGGCGCGCAGTTTTTCGATGTCGCTGTCGTCGATGGTGCGCACGATCACCGGCACGGTGGGCGCGTGGGCGCGCACGTTGGCCAGAACCCGCAAGGCACTTGCAGTGTCCAGGTACGTCACCACCACCGCACTGGCGCGTGCCAGGCCAGCCGCCATCAGCGACTGCAGCCGCACCGCGTCGCCAAACACCACGGAATCGCCTGCAGCCGCTGCTTGCCGTACGCGGTCGGGGTCCAGGTCAAGTGCCATGTATTGAATGCCCTCTTGCTCCAGCATCGACCCCAAGTTCTGGCCGCAACGGCCGTAGCCGCAAATGATCACATGCTTGTTGGTGTTGATGGACTTGCGCGCAATCGACGTCATTTGCAGCGACTGCTGCAGCCATTCACTGGCGACCAGTTTCATCACGATGCGGTTGCTGTACAAAATAATAAATGGCGTGGCCAGCATCGACAGCACCATGCTGGCCAAAATCGGATTCAGCAAATCAGGCGGCACCAGGCGGCTTTCATTGGCCAGCGTCAGCAGCACAAAACCAAACTCGCCGGCTTGCGCCAGGTACAGCCCAGTACGCAGCGACGTACCCGCCGTGCCGCCCAGCATGCGCGCCAACGCCGTGATCATCACCAGCTTGAAAAGCACCGGCAGCGTGGCCAGCAGCAGCACCAGCGGCCAGCGCTCCAGCACGATGTGCCAGTCCAGCATCATGCCGATGCTGATGAAAAACAGGCCTAAAAGCACATCGTGAAAAGGCCGAATATCTGTTTCGACCTGGTGCTTGAATTCGGTCTCCGAGATCAGCATGCCTGCAATGAAAGCGCCCAGTGCCAGGCTCAAACCGGCCAACTCCGTCAGCCAAGCCAATGCCAGCGTGACCAGCAGCAGGTTTAAAACAAACAGCTCTTCACTTTTGCGCCGCGCCACAATGGTCAGCCACCAGCGCATGACCCGTCGGCCGCCCGTCAGCAGCAGGCCAACCAGCACCGCCGCCTTCAACGCAGCAATTGCCAGCGCCGTCAGCAGCGTGTCGGCGGGTGCCCCTAATGCAGGAATCAGCACCAGCAGCGGAACCACCGCCAAGTCCTGAAACAACAAAACGCCCATCACGCGCTTGCCGTGTTCGGAGTCCATTTCCAGACGCTCTGACAGCAGTTTGACCACAATCGCGGTGCTGCTCATGGCGATTGCGCCCGACAGCGCCAGCGCGGTCTGCCACTGCATTGCCCACAGGGTTGGCGCCATGCTCGCCAAAAAAAGCGACCCTCCGGTCGCTACAGCAACCGTTAGCGCCACTTGCAGCAGGCCTAACCCGAATACATGGCCGCGCATCGATCTCAGTTTGGGCAAGTTGAACTCGAGTCCGATCACAAACATCAAAAACACCACGCCAAATTCACCGAGGTGGCGCACCCCATCGGCGTTGTTCGACAGCGCCAGCGCATGCGGCCCGATCACTACGCCTACTGTCAGGTAGCCGAGCATGGGCGGCAATTTAAGCCATCTGAAAAGCGTCACTCCCAGCACTGCGGCCAGCAAATACAGCAGGGTTAATTCAAGGGCGCTCATGGATTGATGGTAATGCGGTTTAATGAAAAATTGGGTTGGCGAACTGGCGTGGCTCTATAGAATGCGGTGATGAGTTTTGACGCGCCTTCGTTTAACGCCCACCAGGCACAGCAACTTGCGCGCCAGACCTTTGAAATTGAAGCCGCCGCTGTGCTCGGTCTGGCCAGTCGTGTTGGGCCGGAATTCAGCCAAGCTGTGCAGATCGTGTTGTCGTGCAGCGGCCGCGTGGTGGTGATGGGCATGGGCAAGAGCGGACACATTGGCCGCAAAATTGCCGCCACGCTGGCCTCTACCGGCACGCCGGCCATGTTTGTGCACCCGGCAGAAGCCAGCCACGGCGACTTGGGCATGGTGCAAACCGGCGACGTGGTGTTGGCGATTTCCAACAGCGGCGAAAGCGCTGAACTCACCGCAATTTTGCCGATGCTAAAGCGCCAGGGCGTGCCGCTGATTGCCATAACCGGTGGAGCAAAGTCTGCGCTCGCAGAGCATGCGCGCGTTACGCTTGACAGCAGCGTTGAGCGGGAAGCCTGCCCGTTGAATCTGGCCCCTACCGCCAGCACCACAGCACAACTGGCAATCGGCGATGCGCTGGCAGTTGCCTTGCTGGATGCGCGCGGCTTCAAGCCCGAGGATTTCGCACGCTCACATCCTGGTGGTGCGCTGGGCCGCAAGTTGCTGACCCACGTCAGCGACGTCATGCGCAGTGGTGGCGACGTGCCGTTTGTCGCGCTGCAGGCCACGTTCAGCGACTTGATGCGGGAGATGAGCAACAAAGGTCTGGGCGCATCGGCCATCGTCGACGCCCAGCAGCGTGTAGTGGGCATCTTTACCGATGGTGATTTGCGGCGGCTGGTCGAAAAAGGCATGGACCTGCGCCTGGCAACCGCACAAGAAGTCATGCACCCCAACCCGCAAACCGTTCGCGCAGATGCGCTTGCAGTAGACGCGGTCACGCTGATGGAGCAGCACCGCATCACCAGCGTGCTGGTTATAAACCACGATGGCAAGTTGTGCGGCGCACTCAATTCCAATGACCTGATGCGCGCAAAAGTGATCTGAGCACCATGACGCCGACGCTTAATTTTCCGCCCGAATTGCTGCTCAGGGCTGCTGGCATCAAAGTGGCTTTTTTTGATATTGATGGCGTGCTGACCGATGGCGGTCTGTACCTGTCCGAGCTTGGCGAGACCCTCAAGCGGTTCAACACGCTGGACGGCCACGGCTTGAAGCTGCTGCAAAAAGCCGGTATCACGCCCGCCGTCATCACTGGTCGCGACAGCCCGGCACTGCGCGTGCGGCTGGATGCGCTTGGCATCACCCATGCCCACTTTGGAACCGAAGACAAGCGCGCCGCTGCAGAGACAACTTTGCGTGCGCTCGGGCTTGAATGGGAACGAGCCGCCGCCATCGGCGACGACTGGCCAGATCTGCCGGTGATGCGCCGCTCGGCTTTTTGCTGCGCTCCGGCCAACGCGCACGCTGAGGTCAAAGCCATGGCCCACCACGTTACAGCTGCGGGCGGTGGACACGGCGCAGCGCGCGAGTTTTGCGATGTCCTTTTGGTAGCAAGTGGCCGTTATGCCGAACTGCTGGAGGGGTACGCGTGATGGCAGACAGCGCACGCGCCTCGGCACTCTTTGCCTGGCGGCAGCTGATTAGCCTGTGGGACTGGGCTTCCATTTATTTGCCGGTCGTCATCATGGCGGCCACCGTTTTGGGCACCTATTGGCTGGTGCGCAACGCGCCAGAACTTGCCTTGCCCAACACGCCCAAAGCGGCCAGCCACGAGGTGGACTATTTCATGCGCAAGTTCAACGTCAAGTCCTTCAACGAGAAGGGGCAGCTTAAAAGCGAAGTCAGCGGCCTCGAAGCCCGCCACTATGCCGACACCGACACACTCGAAATCGACCAGGCCCGTATTCAAAGCCTCAGTGACAGCGGGCGCTTGGTGGTGTCAACGGCCAACCGCGCTTTGAGCAACGCCGACGTATCGCAGGTGCAGCTGTCTGGCAATGCACGCGTGGTGCGGGAAGCCGCACAAGGCGCAAATGGCCAGGCTGTGCCGCGCCTGGAATTTCAGGGCGAATACTTGCACGCTTTTGTCAACGAAGAGCGCGTGACGTCGAACCAACCGGTGGTGCTGATTCGCGGCGGCGACCAATTTACTGCAGAAAGCTTTTCTTACGACAGCCTGAGCGGCGTTGCTGATCTCAAGGGCCGCGTCAGGGGGCGGCTGATGCCCGGCGGGGCGGCCAAACAGGCGCCAGCGCAGTGAACCAACCCGCTGCAGGCGCAGCAGCCAAGCTGGTTTTCATCACGGGTGCGTCCAGCGGAATTGGGCAGGCCTTGGCCGCGCGGTTCTACCGCTCGGGCTATCGCCTGGCGCTCGTTGCACGGCGCACAAATGAGGTCAAATCATGGGCTGACGCAGCAAATATGGGCGCAAGCAGCTATGAAATATATAGTGCTGACGTGTCTGACGTCGCCAGTATTGTTGCCGCAGGCCAAGCTTGCATTGCCAAACAGGGTGTGCCGGATGTGGTGATTGCCAATGCAGGCATCAGCATTGGCATGGATTCAACTTTTCTCGGCGACCTCGGTGTAATGGCCAAAACGTTTGCTACCAACAACACTGGTTTGGCTGCCACGTTTCACCCCTTCATTGAAGCGATGGCCCACCGGGGTTCGGGCGCGCTTGTCGGCATTGGCAGTGTGGCCGGTATCCGCGGGCTGCCTGGGCACGGAGCCTACTGCGCCAGCAAAGCGGCGGTGATTGCTTACTGTGAAAGCTTGCGCGGCGAACTTCGTCCTACCGGCGTCAAGGTCGTGACCATTTGCCCGGGCTACATTGACACGCCACTGACGCAGAAAAACAGCTACGCCATGCCGTTTTTAATGCAGCCCGACGTATTTGCCGACAAAGCTTTTTCAGCCATTGAGGCGGGCAGCAGCTACCGTGTGATTCCTTGGCAAATGGGCGTGGTCGCCAAGTTATTGCGGTTACTGCCCAACGCAGTGTTGGACAAAGTGCTGTCGGGTCGAGCGCGCAAGAAGCGCCAGGCGGCTGAATAGCCCGTTAGCTATAAATTTAAGAGCTGCTTGCGCCCGCATTTATTGGGCCACAGGTTAAATAGACCAAAAAAGACAACAAAAAAAGCTTCAAAACCGAAGTCTTGAAGCCTGATTTAAAGCAGCTTTTGGCGCTACTGCCAAAAACCGCCTAAAGATTTTGAACAGTTAAAACACATTGTTCATGCGCTTTAAACATGTGAAGATCAGTAGCCGCCGCGTCCACCGCCGCCGCCGCCACCACCGTAGCCGCCACCGACCTGGCCACGCAGGATCGAGTTCAGGATTGCGCCGACGATGACGTTGCCGCCATTGCCCGGATAGGGGGCGTATTGCGCAGCGGCCGGAGCCGCAAAACCACTGGCAGTGACTGCGACGAGCGCCGCGCCGGCAAGGAATTTCGAAACAGCCTTCATGGCCACTCTCCTTTTAGAACAAGCGGGCATTCCGCTCTATGAAAACGTTCCTACGCACAATCGGCTGCATCCCGACTGAATGTGACTGTCGCCTTTCGTTCATATTTCGAGGGCAGGTTGGCTCGTCAAAGACCGGTGCGGGCTCCGACCAGAAGCACGACGGCCAGGCCTGATTTAACGTTTCAGCAAAGCTGGATCCCGCGGAGAGGAAGGACTTCCTCGGCGGTTGCCGCGGCATCGTCCCCGGGTCGACGGCCGAGCGCACGGTGTGTGACCTTGACGAGAAGGAAGATGACGATGGCAAGGATCAGGAACTTGACCGCTGCGGTGAGGAATGGGCCGAAGCCGAGCATCGGCTTTGGCGAGATCGGCGAGACGCAAGCGAAGGATCCTCGGCGCGCGCCTCGGCTCAGGGGTTTAGCCCATGAACGAGAGGCCGACCTTGAGGCTGATTCCGCGTTAATTTCTGAGTGGCTTGTCGTACCCGGTAAGACCGAACCCGAGGTCAAGCGACAGGCCCTCACCAAGTGGCTGACTGCGCTTGATCACGACGCTTCGGTAGCGGCGGTTGTCAATTCCGGGCAGGAAGATTTCATCGTGCCGCGAGCTTCCGGCGCTGAGCCACAGCTGAGTGAGCCATGGCCGCCGCCCGGATCGTTGAGCTTGAAACTTGCCAGATGGCCGAAACTGCGCCCCTTTCCGTTCAGCCGGGAGCCGGTTAGCCGATAGCTCAGCATGCCACCGGCGAAATATTGCGAGACCCCGGCGGACATGCCCGCCACCTCGGCTCCGCAGTCGAAGCGGGAATAGCGGCCGCCCACCGTCAAGGTGGTGCTCGGAGTGGCCTT
>ENA-OFCX01000802-OFCX01000802.1-metagenomes-genome-assembly--contig:-NODE-802-length-14541-cov-3.214000_pt1 | contig 14541 bp, 9 predicted proteins | sample MGYA00153384_OFCX01 | MGnify analysis MGYA00153384
TGGAAAGATTTAACTCTTCCATCCCATAGGTTTTATTGTTCGATGAGTCGATATATTTGCGGTTATCCTCAAATCCCTCAAGTAATGCCAGCAGTCCATCTGCTTCGTCTTCCTTCTCGATTTTCCCAGAACCCTTATGATCTTCAGTAATTTTTTTACATTGTTGCCTTAAATTTTGAATTGCCACCTCTTGATTAATGTCAACTGACTTTAGTGCCAGAGTTTTACACCTGTCATTTACCTCTTCCTGTAGTTCTGAGATGCTAAGAAAGATAAGATCAACTCGTTCTTCCTCTGACGACTTGGCATACTCTATGTAGCATTCGATGCCAGTAGCATGACCTGTACTGCTGTAAAGCAAATCTTGCCCTAGTAAAGCATTGATCAGCATCGACTTACCAGCACTGTACGTCCCCGCAAAGACAATCTCGAATCTGGGATCAATTGCCTTATCACGGGAAGTTTTAATTGCGGCAGTGCCGTGCTTCCCTCTCAACGATGGCTCCTTGTCCAACAGCCGCAACAGAAGATTTACATCGGCTTCTAACTTTTCAGATTGATGTTGTTTTGGGGTCATGTGGAAAAAGCACTCTAATTTTCAGACAATTATCAGAAGAGCCGGACTCCATTAGCAACTCAAGCCCCCCTGGCCTACCTACCCACCAGTTAGTCTCGCCAGGTCACCGATACTAATCGCGATCGCGCTCACCTTATTTGCCCCTAAGCCAGTATAGCTGAATTTAAGTCTCTTTTTCACCCGATTAAATTTTGTCTGTCTGCTGTTTTAATTCTGATACAACTGCGCCTCGATCGCGCCAAGCTTCCGCATTTTCGGGCTTGATGGCAAGAACTCGATTGTAAGCTGCCAATACTTATTCATACTAACCCAAGATAAAATCAACGCTCACTTCTAAATCGGGAAAAGCCAGCGGCGCAACTTGTTGACCGCGCCAAAACTTGAGCATTAAACTATAACCGTTTGGACTTGATTGACGGTAGACTTCTAAACAATTTTCAACTAAATCTACCAGCCAAACTTCCTGAATCCCAGAACGAGCGTAGATAGGAACTTTAATATTGCGATCGTAATTAACCGTATTATCAGAAACTTCAACTAATAGCAAAACTTCTGACGGTATTGGATGTGCTGTGGCGTAGTAGTCAGCACGAGGTTCCAGCAATACAACATCCGGTTGAGGTTCAGTGCGCTCAGTTAACTGAACTGGGTTTTGGATAGCAAAAGTAGCCAAATCTTCGGGAATCAAGTTGAATCGCCGCGCGAGGCGGTTTACACAACTTGCATCACGAGTACCAATAGCAGCCATTTGAATAATCTCTCCTTCTATTAGTTCCAATCGTTCATCTTCACGCAAAATACCAGCCTCACTCATCAGGTGATATTGTTGGACTGTAAATAGCCACCTTTGAATCTGAACAGACATAACTATTCTCCTTTTTCGGCAGTGAATCTAAGCTTATCACTTTATTTTGAGAAATAGTATTACTTCTAAACAACAAAAAGCCGCCCTAAACAGGACGGCATATCCAGGAAGTCTGTAAATAACAGGCTACAACAAGAGAATTAAAGTGCTAAAAAAACAGGTTTTAGCGATCATCGCAGGGCAGGCATTGTCCACCCTGCAAATCACCTTAGAGTAGAGTAATCGAGGTTGATGCTGGAGTACCGATGGAGCCAGCGCCGAAACCTAAGTTGACACTACCAGCAGTCGCAGTAACAATGTTGTTAATTGTGAGGCTGACGCTAGTTTGTCCGTTAGCAAAATTGACAGTGCCGCCGGTAGCATTGGGGGCTACGTTAGGGCCGGTGATAAAGTAGTCCGTAAGATTTTTGGGTTGGCCACCACCAGGTGCGGCGATCAAAAAGTCGATCGCACCAGTACCGACACCGCTCGTCCGGTTGATTGTAAACGTTCCAGTGCCAGAATCCGCAACAGCGGCAGGAGCCGAACCGTAGAAGAATCCATTGCTAGGAGCGCCACTGCTGTCTAGAATCGACAAAACTGCTGCTGAGGGACTAGCGATAGAGCCGCCACTCAGGAACAAGTTCACAGTCTCAGTCATTTCCGGCACAGTATCGTTGATGATGGGGACACCGACTGTCGCGCTAGCTTGACCCGGAGCAAACATGACTGACACATTGCTTACAGGGACATAATCAGGCGCAGAAGCCGTGGCGGAGCCGTCAGCAGTGCTGAATAGAATCGTTGCTCCTTGTGTCAAGTTGCCAGTACGATTGATGGTAACGGTAGCAGTAGTACCTTCGTTGCCGCTGTAAGTCGCTGCACTGAACGAAAAAATACTAGGCCCAGTAGTTGCTGGAGTCGGACTCGGTGTGGGAGTCGGACTCGGTGTGGGAGTCGGAGTCGGAACCGGCGCAACATCATTAATCGTCAAGATTGCCGGATTGCTGCCCACAGTACCGCCACTGAGTACCAAATTGACGGTTTCTGGGCCCTCAGTAATCGCATCAATCAAAGCGGGGACTGTGAAACTTGCGCTATTTTGACCCGCAGCAAAGTTCAGTGAACCCGCCGCTACGGTGTAGTCAGGTGCTGTCCCGCTAGAAGTAGCCGAACCGTCAGTAGTGGCGTAGTTAATTGTTGCTACACCAGTACCACCGGTGCGAGTCACTGTAATCGTAGCCTGGCCGCCTTCGTTGACAGTGTAATTACCTTGACTGAACTGGAAGATACTTGCAGGCGTTGGAGTCGTAATCGGAGTCGGAGTCGGAGTCGGAGTCGGGCCCGTTCCAGCATCAAAAATCGTTACGGTGGCTGGATTGAGAGTACCTACATTACCGTTGTTCAGAAATACATTCACCGTCTCTGGGCCTTCGCTAATCGCATCGTTCAAAGTCGGGACAGTGAATGTGGCGCTAGTTTGCCCTGCGGTAAAATTCAGCGTTCCTGTAGTGGCAGTATAATCAGTAGCTGAGCCTGTAGAAAGGGCAGAACCATCGACAGTACCAAAGTTAATGCTTCCGGGAGCCGATGTATTGCCCGTGCGAATCACTGTTACTGTGGCGGGGCTGCCTTCGGGAGTAGAGTAATTATTTGTGCTGAAGCTAAAGACACTTGCAGGAGTTGTTCCTGGTGTGGGCGTGGGTGCTGGGGTTGGGGTTGGAGTTGGTGTCGGGGCTGGTGTTGGGAATCCGGCTAATTGGAACCAAGCGGGATTCGCGGTGAGTTCGGCTGCGGTTTTGCCTTGGATGTTGACTAGATACTCGCCGGTGCCGATATCGCGAATCAGAGTATTGCCGATCGCAATCCCATTAGATCCTGTACCATCAATAAACTGCAAATCGCTGAATTGAATGCCACCGAACAGTTGAATGACATCGTTTCCTGCAACTCGAAAGTCGGTAATCACATCAGCATCGGAAACTCCGGGGCCGCCTGTGGTGGATGTGGGCCTGCCGTCGCCAACTCGCCCGATCGCAAAAATGTCATTTCCACCACCACCGCTCATCGTATCAGAACCGAGGTCGCCGTAGAGTACGTCGTCGCCAAGGTCGCCTAGCAGCAAATCGTTGTTTTTGCCACCGAACATCGTGTCATCATCTTTACCACCGAAAAGACTGTCATTGCCATCATTACCAAAGACACTATCCCGGCCGATATCACCTCTAACTAAGTCATCACCTTTGCCACCGTAAACTTGGTCGTTGTCTTTGCCACCAAAAATGCTGTCATTGCCTTCATTGCCGTTGAGAATATCATTGCCGGGGCCGCCGAAAATCAGGTCATTTCCGCTTAGTGCGATAATCGCATCATCTCCATCTAGCCCGCTGATGGTGTCGTCACCTAATAAGTTTCCTAGCCCAATTACGCGACCATCTGGTAAAAGTCCCGGCATCACATCGGGGCCGAGAGTTCCTGTTATGTTTGCCATTTCTTTTTTAACTCCACAGGTTAATTTTTTTTGCTTTTGGTAGAAGCACCTGTAGAGATTGTTCAGGATAATATTGCGGTGTTTTTAATTGACAGATGACTCGGAGAAAACCGGGTATTTATGTCAGTATTTACTACACTTTTTTCGCCAAGTAATCGCCCGTGCAATTTTCTGCTGTTCGACTATTTGGGAAACTGTATTTCCACTTCCATATCCTGTTAATGATTGAGAATGAAGAAGTTAGAGAAATGTTCCCAAAAATTTAAATATTTTAGAATCAGAATCAATACTTATTCGATTTAGAAAATAAGGGCGATCGCCAATTAATATTACCGCCAAGAGTTAAGCTATATGTTTCTATTGAATTAATCTGTTTCAGGACAAGATTTTAAAATAAATGTTTGTAGTGGGGACTTTAGTCCTCATGAAATTATGAGGACTAAAGTCCCCACTACGAACCAATTTTAACGATCGCCAACAATCAAGAGTGTGTACAAACCTTACACATTATGCCTAACTAACTATCCGAATATTCATCGGATTATGGCTGAATTTAACTTTCTTTTTCGCCCGCAGCAAGTCCTTCTGTATCTTGCTTTAATTCCGATACGATCGCACCTCGATCGCGCCAAGCTTTACCATTTTCCGGCTTAATCGCGATCGCCCGATCGTAAGCTGCCATTGCTTCTTCGTAGCGGTTTAATGCTGACAAAGCTGTACCGCAGTGATGCCAAGCATCGTAGGAGTCTGGCTTGATTGCGATCGCTTTTTCATAAGCTGCGATCGCTTCTTCGTGCTTCTGCAATTTTGCCAAAGATTCGCCTTTGGCAAACCAAGCTTCGTAACACTCGGATTTCAGGGTAATTGCTTTGTCGTAGGATGCAATTGCTGCTTCATGTTGCGACAGTTTATCGAAGGCTGCGCCTCGGTTATGCCAAACTTCAAAATCCTGCGGTTTAATGGCAATTGCTTTGTCGTAGGCTGCGATCGAGTCTTGATAGCGCTGCATTTTTCCGAACACAGCGCCTTTATTGTACCAAACTTCGTATTTGTCGTCCCGGATGCCCAAAGCTCGATCGTAAGAATCAATCGCATCGCTGTAGCTGAGTAGTTTCCACAGCATATTGCCTCGATTGTACCAAGTTTCGTATCTGTTGGGATTGAGAGCAACAGCCCGATCGTAAGAATCGACAGCTTGTGCATACTGTTGTACTTTCCCCAGCATCGCGCCTCGGTTGTGCCAAATTTCGCTATCGGTGGATTTGATAGTGAGGGCACGATCGTAACTGGCGATCGCTGCTTCGTAATGGTGCAATTTACCCAACAAAGCCGCTATGCTGTGCCAACAAGCATATTTTTGAGACTCGCCCGAACTTGCTTGCTCGTAACAGGCGATCGCCTCTTCGTATTTGTGCAACTTTGCCAGCAAATTCGCTTTACCATACCACGCTTCGTAGTTATCCGGTTTAATCGATATTGCTTGGTCATAACAGGCGAGTGCTTCTTCGTGGCGCTGCATTTTTATTAACACATTTCCGCGCCAATACCAAGCCTCATCCAAATTATTATTGGTTAAAATAGCTTTTTCAAAGCAGACTACTGCCTCATCGTAATTGCCTTGAGAATAAAGCTCTTCACCTTGCTTGATATAATCATCAGCAATCAGATTTTCCCCATCACCAGGTGATGTTTGCGAAGTTTGGGAATCGTTTAACTGCGGTTGAGGTGCGACTTTGACAGCTTCCTTTGCAACAATTGCCGAAACTTGAGAGATTTCTTGAACAATTTGAGATTTTTTATCATAAACTTCTGTCAGCAAAACTTGCAGGTGCATCAGAAATTGAGATTTTAGGGTTTCAATTTGCTCGACGGAAGATTTAGAAATTTCAGTTTCTCTACTTAAAAAATCAATGGATTGTTTAGCTGCACTCATTTGTGCTTCTAGTTCATCTCTCAATTTTTGAGTCAGTTGGCTAGAATTATTCAGCTCAGATTCTAGCACGCCAATGCCCTGCAATCTTTGGTTGGCATCAGCAACTAACTGTTTGACTACCAGCCTGCGCATCATCCAAAAAAAGGCAATTGTCACTGGTGGAAATACAGTACCAAGAATTAGTAAAATATTCAGCAGATTTATCGTATTATTAAAACCATATCCAGATTCAGCACTACCCGCGATCGGGGAAATAAAGTCGAAACCTTCGCGAACTTGGGGATTACTTTCGATCCCGGTTTTGATTAATTTAGTCAGCCAGGTTTTTTGTAAAGATTTTGTGAGTTCATCGCCGGATACAGCAGCAGTATTCACATTAGTTTTTGCAGCAGGAGATAACTGCGGTTGAGCCGCCGCTATCAGCAAAGCTGTCGGCGATTTTACCGCAATTCGTGGGGAAAATTGTTCGTGGGCGATCGTCTCAGGCGCACTCATTGACTCAGCCGGACGGGATGCGGTAGTATTTATCGCATCAACAAAATTACTAGCCTGCGGCGTCACAGGAGTGGCACTTGGTGCAACAGGAGCAGCCTGAGTATTGGTAGTTAAATTCTGGGATGCGAGGGCAGCCAGAGTCAAAAGAGCTACATTTGAGACCCGCATAAACGTCAACTCACCTAGGAGAAATTAGTGCTTGGTTTTTAGCGATCGTCCGATCGACCTCATACTCTCAGCAGTTAGAATAACTGAGATGAGGAATCAAGTGCGATGCTATTATCTCCAAAATACAGGCGGAAGCTGACTTGTCAGGAAAAATCCCAATAACTCTGGCTGTGCAAATTTTGTCGAAGCGTATACTCTCGCGCCTCATCCGGTTGAAAAACCCTCGGAATCATCAAGCTGGTTGGGGCGGCTTCACCAATCTGCACAATTGCCAAATATCCGGGTGAACACGCCCCAACCAACCTAGTTTTTAGCTCTAAACTTTAACTAAAACAGCTTCTGGTTGGCTGGAATTCGCCGCTATATCCAAATCAGCGCCGTAAATTTCACAGCTATTATTCGGACTTTCAATCAGTTTAATCTTGTGCAATTCGGCGCCCAATTCCCGAATGGGCGATCGCAACAATTGACCGATCCGCACCGCAATATTTTCCGCAGTCGGCACAACCTTCTCAAAATAAGCAATATCCTTATTTAAAAAAGTGTGATCGAAGGGTTCAACAACATAATCGTCGATCGCTTTTTGCAAAGCTTCCAAATCAGCAATCATCCCAGTCCGCGCATCCATTTCCCCTTTAACAGTCACCTCTAAATGATAGTTGTGACCGTGACCATTCGGACGAGCACATTTGCCATAAATTTCCGAGTTTTCTTCAAAGCTCAAATCGGGACGAGCTAACCGGTGGGCGGCGCTAAAATGAGTAGACAAAGTTAGATAAGCTTCCATTCCGTTTCCTAAATATTCAGCCCAAAGTTCGGGGTGTTCAAACAATTGAATTTTGCTCAGAGGTAAATGAGGCGCTAATCGCAGCCAAATTTGCCGTGCTATGTTTTCGGTAGTTGGCAGAGTCTGCTCAAATTCCGGCCACGCTTCGTTGAGGTAAGAAAAATCGAGATCCTTGGTAACTTCTCGCTTGATGACGTGCTTGACATCAGACAGGTTGAGCACCATGCCATACTCGTCGAGTTCTCCTATCATGGAAACATAAAGAACGTAATTGTGTCCGTGTCCCGGTGCGCGCGCAGTTGGGCCAAACCGTTCAAAGTTCTCGGCTTCGCTCAACTCGGGTAGCCAGTAACGATGACTCGCCGAAAACTGTGCCCGACGATTGATGATGCACTGCATAAAAGTCAAGTAGAGTAAGTTTGTTAAGTTCTGTAAAGGACTTACTTTCTTAAGGATAGACTAATTTTTGCTGGAATTTTCCGATAATTTGAGGGCGCTCTAGATGAATTTCTACCAATTTTCCAGATATTCGCAACATATCGGCGATCGAGCCCCAGGCCCGGATTTACGCCGCAACACAGATATCCGGCAGAAAATACCGCTACTTTCACAGTTTCTCGCTATCAATTTATAATCCATCAGTTACCACTTTTTAAGAAAGTGCGATCGACCTCTTTTGCAACACTGGACACTCTACGATTCGTTTTTTTTGTCTAAGCTTTGCAAACAGAACAGAAACAAGAAACAAGAATAAAGAAGAAAGAATCAATCAAATCAATGGTTCCAGCCATTAATAACCTCCTAACCGTCGGGCGCGGTTGCTATAGTTAGCACTTGGCGGTTCAGTTGTAACCAAAACCGATCGCCCATTACCAATTACCAAATATTAATGAATTGGATTACTGAACGAGCCGATCGCTTTTTTGAGAATTTGTTGGGTGCGATGACCACCCCAATATTTTTTGTGGGGGACACTCATCTGTCCATCAGCGCGATCGTCAAACTGCTGATTTTAGCTATATTTACCTTTATTATAGCTCGTCTAATTAGTGAAGGAATCAAGCGCAGCCTGCTAGTTCGGATGGGATTGGATCGTGGCAGTCGAGAAGCTATTTCCACCATCATTAGCTATGTTTTCGCAACTTTTGGCTGTATATTTGTCTTGCAAGGTGCCGGCATCAACCTCACTTCTCTCACTGTCTTAGCAGGCGTTGTCGGTATTGGTTTCGGATTTGGATCACAAAATCTCGCCAGCAACTTTATCAGCGGTCTTACCCTACTATTCGAGCACCAAATTAGAGTAGGAGATTTTATTGAAATAGACAACTTATTAGGAACAGTAGAAACAATTTCGATTCGCTCCACAATTATCAAAACAATTGACGGACTATTTGTAATTATACCAAACATTAAGTTTGTCGAAACTAACATTATTAACTGGAGTTATAGAGACCCGAGATGTCGCCTCCGCATTCCCGTTGGCGTTGCTTACGGCTCCGATCCAGTAATAGTTACCGAAGCGCTGTTAATTGCGGCGCGGATAGAATCAAATGTCTTGTCTCATCCTTCTCCTAAAGTATGGTTTCGCGGTTTTGGAGATAACGCTTTAAATTTTGAACTTTTGGTTTGGATTGACCAACCGCAAGAAAGCGATGCCATTAAAAGTGCAGTCAATTTTTTAATAGATTACGAATTCCGCCACCGAAGTATCGAAATTCCATTTCCCCAGCGGGATTTGTGGCTGCGAAACCCGCAAGAAATAACTAAACTTTTTCACGATCGCAAAGAGGACAATTCCAACGGCAAAGTTTTTCCGCAGAATACCAAACATTCAGCAGAAATCCCATCTAATTCCACGGTTTCCGAGCATCAAAAATATGGGGCTAAATCGCCTAATAATTGGACGCTGCGAGATTTGTTGCGTCGAGTAACTTATTTTGAACAGTGTACTGATTTAGAACTGCGACAGTTAATTGAATACGGCTACCGACAACTGTTTCCAGCGGGACAGATTGTATGTAAAGAAGATGACCCTGGCGATTCTTTTTATATTATTCTTTCTGGTGCTGTAGAAGTTATTTCTCAAAAAGCCGATCAGTATATTGCTACGCTTCACGAAGGCGAGTTTTTTGGGGAAATATCTTTGCTGTTGGGAACTCCAAGAACAGCGACTGTTAAAACTAGCGAAGATGCAATTTTGTTTATTGTGGAACGCCACGACTTACAAAAACTTTTAATAGAACAACCAAATTTAGCAGATCAGATTGCTCAGAAATTGTCGGAACGCCAGCAAGCTTTGAGAGATTTGGGATTGTTAGATGAGGACTCTCTTGGACAAACTCCTTTTATTAAAATTCGGAAGCGAATTCAAGTTCTTTTTGGAATTTGAGAATTTGGGAATTGCGAATTGGTAATTGCGAATGGGTAATGGGTAATGAGTTAGGAATGAAAATTAAATAACTTACAATTTTTATTGTTCTTGTGGGATGGGCGTCCCGCCCGTTCTTGTGGGATGGGCGTCCCGCCCGTTCTTTCTGGATGGGCGTCCCGCCCGTTCTTTCTGGATGGGCGTCCCGCCCGTTCTTTCTGGATGGGCGTCCCGCCCATCCCACAAATATGTGTAAATTATTTAATTGGCGATCCTTATTGGCAGCCCCAAACCAATAACCAATAACTTCTTCACTAACTTTTAAATTTCAATTCCTCCTGTGCTTCCCGCCGCAGTCTAGAGGCAATTCTAAACAGTTCTTGACCTGTGTGCAAATGGCGATCGTCATAATTGAGCGTAAATAAATGCAATTCTTCTATGCCATCGCCCACTTGATTGATGCAATAATAGAGATGGGCTGCAACTCCGGCTAAATTAGATGGATTGGGTACAGCTTTCAAAAAGTTATGAGCTTTTTTGAGAAAGTCACGACTGGTTTCAATATAAGTTTCAAACTTTTCTATCAGTTCATCATCAAACGGATCTGCTGACAATTCGTCTATTTCTTTTTTAAGCGGTTTCAAGATACTATTGATCATTCTATTGACTGGTTTGTATACTTTAATCAGCCACTGTTCCATTTGTTCGTCAGCTTCCCGTCCTGTTTGTTTTTGCTGGCGGGTGACGTTTGGTGCGCACGGTGATTGCTGTTCCCTTGGCTGGGAAAATTGGCGATCGTAAGATTGTCTGTGTTCGGTGTCTCCTAATATTTCATAGGCTGCATTGAGGCGGACAATCTCTTCGTGATTCGCTGTGTCGCTGCGGCTGTCTGGATGAAATAATTTGACTAAACGGCGGTATGCTTGTTTAATCTCGGCTTGTGTTGCTGTTGGGCTAATCTTTAGGGTTTTGTAGTGATTGGTAATCGAAGACACGCTGTTATTTCCTTGAAATCTGGATAATCTGCAATAAAGTGCTTGACAATTGTTTCATAATTTGCTAAGATAATAGCTATTTAGTTGAGATAAAAACATCTCAAGTGTAACTAAAAAACCTCAGTTTTAAAATTATAGCAGTCGTCAAATCGGTTAGGAAAAATTCTTGTACATCCGATTAGGAGAAATATCGTCACAGCTACGCCCATCCTACTGCTGTTACTATGTATTAACCGTCAAGGCGGTTGCTGTATTACATCCTTCCAATCCGTTATACTCATCCGTTTCCTAATTGCGGATTGGGTGTCGGTGCGGGTGAGTACCTCAAGCTTGTTTAAAGCCGCCATATCATTTTTTTGCCGTTGCATAACTAAAAATTAAGCAATTGATAGTAATTAGTTAATCTTGCCATGATATTTTTTTAGTGACTTTAACAAAAAGTCAAAGTAACTATCTTTTAGTTAATCAGGTAAATCGAAATCATGGCACTTAAACAGCAAATTATCCAGGCTTCCAACCTTGAGGGTGGAGTTCCAGCGATCGCCAGCAACCTCAAAAATACCGATCGACCTCCATCGGAAGACAAGGAGATTCAAAATTTAGCTGTTCGCACAGCTTCAGCGCTACAATCTGAGTCTTTTTTGCTGACAAATAGCGATGACAATTTCACTGTTACTCCTGGTTCCCTTAAAGGAATACTGGGCGGAATTTCGGCGCTGGGCGGTAACGACAATATTGTAGGAAGTGTTGATTCAGAGCAAATTTATGGCAATTCTGGTAATGATTCACTGTCGGGTCTTGGCGGAAATGACACCCTAATTGGCGGTCAAGGTAATGATACATTGCTAGGCGGAGATGGCAACGATTTTCTCAGTGGAGACAAAGGTTTAGATGTTCTCACTGGCGGTGCCGGAAATGATACGTTTTTGTTGCGCCGCACTCAGGGTGCTGATATTATTACTGATTTTGGAGCGGGCGATCGCTTAACTTTGGGAGATCGACTGCAATTCTCGGATTTATTGATTGCTAGCACCGGCATAAATACATCCATTAGTCTCCGAGACGGTACATTGTTGGCAACGATAAATGGAGTACAAACTATTAACGCAAACAATTTTGTTGAACTTCCCCGCCGCCCTTTAATTATCGGACATCGCGGCGCAAGTGGCTATCGCCCGGAACATACCCTAGCTGCCTACGAATTGGCGATCGAGATGGGTGCAGATTTCATTGAACCAGACGTAGTTTCCACTAAAGATGGAGTGTTAATTGCCCGCCACGAAAATGAAATTTCCGGGACGACTGATATTGCCAAACGACCGGAATTTGCCGATCGCAAACGTAAAAAGACAATTGACGGTCAAGAAGTAGAAGGTTGGTTTACAGAAGATTTGACCTTAGCCGAAATCAAAAGTTTGCGGGCGCGGGAACGGTTGCCAGAGTTGCGGGGGACAGCATTTGACGGTCAGTTTCAGGTTCCTACACTTCAAGAAGTAATTGATTTGGCTAAGCGCAAAACTGCCGAAAAAGGGCGAACCGTTGGAATTTATCCAGAGACAAAACACCCGACTTATTTTAAGTCGGTTAATTTGCCTTTAGAGCAGCGGTTAGTGCAAGTGCTGTCTACTAATGGATATACCAAACGCACAGATCCGGTGTTTATCCAATCCTTTGAAGTGGGGAATCTCAAAGAGTTAAATCGCTTGACAGACCTGCCACTGGTGCAGTTAATGGATGACTTTGGAGAAAAACCTTATGATTTTGTAGTGAGTGGCGATCGCCGCACTTACCGCGATTTAATGACAGCTCAAGGGTTGGCAGAAATCAAAACCTATGCTGACGGAATCGGGCCTTGGAAGCGAACAATAGTTGTCGAAGGTGCAGATAAGAAATTACAGCCCGCGAATAGTTTAATCACCGATGCTCACCAGGCGGGCTTATTAGTTCACTCTTACACTTTCCGCAATGAATCTCCTACTTATGTGGCTTCAGAGTATGGCGGTAATCCAGCTTTGGAGTACGAACAATTTTACCGCTTAGGTGTAGACGGTGTGTTTAGCGATTTTCCCGATACCGCTTTTAATTCAGCAGCGCGGCTTTATCCTTTCTCAAGTGTTGATTCTCTAAGAGGCGTGAGTTTTTAGGTCTTGGATTATAGCCGCCAAAAATGCAAGCAGGGCGTTATAAAGTACGCCCTGCTCTCCATTCCTGCGATTCTAATCCGCAGTTTGTCTAGTTCAGCGCCATCGCCAGATTCAGTTCTGGATCTTGGAACAAAGGAGTGCTGAGATAGCGTTCGCCGAAGCTAGGCTGAATCATCACAATCAATTTGCCAGCATTTTCGGGACGCTTGCCTACTTTCAGGGCTGCACACAGTGCCGCACCGCTGGAAATTCCAGACAAAAGTCCTTCTTCTCGGGCCAAGCGGCGCCCGTAGACGATCGCCTCGTCATCGGTAACAACTATCACTTCGTCGATCGCATTCACATTCAGCACGGGCGGCACAAAACCGGCGCCGATACCTTGAATCTTGTGAGGCCCAGGCTTTCCGCCCGACAGTACATGACTATTGGCAGGCTCAACGGCGATCGCCTTAAATCCCGGTTTCCGGGACTTAATCACCTCTGCAATACCCGTAATCGTACCGCCAGTACCTACTCCAGCAATCAGGAAATCAATCTCGCCATCTGTATCTGCCCAAATTTCCTCAGCCGTTGTCAAACGGTGAACCTCCGGGTTAGCTGGATTGCGAAACTGCTGCAACATATACGCATTCGGCGTTTTATCCACAATCTCTTGAGCGCGGCGGATGCAGCCAGTCATGCCCTCAATTCCCGATGTCAGTTCCAGTTGGGCTCCATAGGCGCGCAACATCAATCGACGTTCCGTGCTCATCGTATCCGGCATTGTCAAAATCAACTGGTAGCCCTTAGCCGCCGCCACCATAGCCAGAGCAATTCCGGTATTCCCAGAAGTCGGCTCTACTAAAACCGTTTTTCCAGGAGTAATCAGCCCTTCTGCCTCGGCTTGATTTACCATATTGACACCAATCCGGTCTTTCACCGATGCTGCCGGATTCATGCCTTCGAGTTTTACCACAATCCGAGCCAAGCAGCCTTCAGCTTGGGGAATGCGGTTGAGTTGCACCAGGGGCGTCCGCCCTACCAATTCTGTAATGTCGCCAGCAATACGCATAATCTTTGTCAGTTGGTTGTTGAAGGTAAATGTTAATTCCTAGTTGGCAATACTAACTAGATGTAATACATGATATCGAGCTGCCGCCTGCCATTGCGCTTTTCGCACAGATCCTGTAGCGTATATTTTTGCAAAACGGAGTTGGCCTGCGATCGAGCTTCTTGCCAAACTTCCCAAATCACCGCACTTTCTACAGTTTGGGCTGGCGAGTCTTTTTCGGAGCGATCAAACTCAGAGCCTTCGAGGCAGTTAAGAACTTCTAGAATTGTAATTTTCCAGGGTTCCCTTGCCAAGATATAACCTCCCTTTGCTCCTCGCTGGCTGCGGATCAGCCCGCTGCGCCTCATGGTGGCCAGCAACTGTTCCAAATATCGATCGGGAATATTTTGCTGAGCCGCTATCTGGCGAATTTGCAGAGGTTCGCCCCGTTCGTAGCAATCAGCGAGTTCCAGCAAAGCCAAGATTGCGTATTCGCTTTTACACGAGAGTTCTACCATAATTGCACGTTAAAATACCAGAATTCTCAACTCCGAAATCAGATTTGAGAATCATGCTCAATTTTGAGTTCAAAATTCTCACTCCTCACCTTTGATTATACCCCGGTTCTCCACTGGAGTTTGTTGACTTTCATAAATTCAAAGGCATTATATCAAATCCGGCTGCGCCGGAATAATATAGAGGAGACTGC
>ENA-OFCX01000804-OFCX01000804.1-metagenomes-genome-assembly--contig:-NODE-804-length-14507-cov-8.102270_pt1 | contig 14507 bp, 14 predicted proteins | sample MGYA00153384_OFCX01 | MGnify analysis MGYA00153384
GCACCGCGCCCATCGCCGCGCCGCTGCTGCTGCCGGTGATATCGGGCGAGGCGAGCGGGTTGGCGAACAATGCCTGCAATGCCGCGCCGCTGATCCCCAATGTCGCGCCATAGCCCAGCGCGAGCAACGTCCGTGGCAGCCGTAGCTCGACCAGCAAAGTCTGGCCGAGCGCCGGATCGATCCGCCACGCCTCGGCAAGTGACCCGAACGGGCTGAGCAAATGCAACGCCGCGACCGCGACCAGCAGCAGCAACGCCAAAACGTTCCTCACCTCAGGACCCGTCGCAGCCGCTCGACCTCATCGATCATCAGCGGCCCGGCGCAGGTCCAAGCGCGGCCGTCGGTCGGCACCGTTCGCGCCGCGAGCCGCTTGACGATCGGATGGTCGAACCACCGAACCCCCTGCGACATTTGTCCGCGGCGATAGTCCGATCGCACCAGCACCGCCGGCGGCCGCACCAGTAACGTCTCGAGGTCGGCGCGCCCACCGGCCAGGCGTCGCTGTTTCAGTCCCGCCAGCGCCATCCATTGCGCCCCCGGCGAGCCCGGCGCGAGGCTGGTGCCGCCGCCCGACACCCAGATCGCGTCTTTCATTGGCCTGTGCGCTGCTCTCAACGCATTCAGCCGAGCCACCCACGCATCGGCCCGGTGCCGATCGCCGAGCGACCCGGCGACCGTCTGGATATTCGCCGCGACATCGTCGATCGACGACGGATAGGGCAAGTCGACCACCTTCATCCCCAGCCGCGCCGCAATTGCGCCGGTCGATCGCCCGCCGCCGCCCATCGTCAGCAACAGCGTCGGACGCTGCCCGATGACTTGCTCGATTGCCGCGCGATTGGCGGGATAGGTCCGAGCTTGCCGCCACAATGGCGATTCCGCGGGATCCTGCGCCAGTCGCGACACGCCGACCACTTCGCCCGGCCGCGCGAGCAGCAGCAAATACTCATCGGTGCACAGGTTGAGCGACGCGGCGCGCAATGCGCTAGCGGCCAAGAGCGAGGCGAACCCCGGCATAGCCGCTCCTTCCCTCGGTGCGATAGCCGACCACGTCCTGGTAATGCTCGCCAAACGCATTGGCGACGCGGGCGAAGACCTCGACCCCGGGCCGTACCGAATAACCGAGCCGCGCGCCCGCCAGCCAGTAAGGCGACAGGCTGACCCGCTGGAACAGGTCGAAGTCGATATCGTCGCGGCGACCGACATAGGCGACGGACGCGCCGTAGCTGAGCCTGCCGCGCACGCCGTCGACGGTGACCGATCCGCTATGCTTGGGCCGCCGCAACTCGCGCGCTTGGCCCGATCCGACCACCGGCTCGCTCGCGTCGAGATAGGCGTAATTCGCCGCGATCCGCACGGCAGGGCTCGGGTTCCAGCTCGCCTCGGCCTCGATCCCCTGACGACGGCTTTTGCCCTGCGCATTGGCGGCCGAGCTCAGGAAGGTGCCGAAATCGAACGTCCCGACAATCTCGTCGCGAAGCCGCTGGCGATAGGCGGTCAGTGATCCCGCAAAAGCGCCGTGGCGGTAGCGTGCCGACACCTCGAACCCACGCGAGGTTTCCGGCTTAAGTAACGGATTGCCAACGAAACTTCCCGGAAAGAAACCAAACAGGTCGAAGAAGGTCGGCTGCGCGATGCCCTCGCCGTAGCTGCCGGCAATGCTGACATCGGCGGTAAGGTGGGCAAGCACCGACGCCCGCACCGTCGTCGCATCCTTGAACCGGTTGAAGATGTCGCGGCGAACGGCGACGTCGGCCACCAGTCGCTCGGCGATCGTCGCGCGCCATTCGGCGGTGATCGCCTGGTGACGGCGCCCACGCGACTGGTTGGTGAACCCGCCGAACCCGACATCGCTGGCGGTGAAATGCTCATTCTCCGCGCTCGCCGCTACGATCAGCAGATGGTCGATCGTCCCGGTCGTAAACCGGCGGCTGACCTGCGCGTCGAGCGTTGCCCGCCGCCCGCTCGTGCGGTTGATTTCGGCATTGCCCATTAGATTACGGTTGCTCGACCCGAGCAGCGAACCCGACAGGCTCGCCTGCCACGCATCGCCTGCCTCGCCATAAGCAACGCCAATCCGCCCCGCCGACAGCCGGTTCTTCGTCCGGTCGAGCGTATCGGCGCGGAGGAAGGTGACGGGGTCGGTGCCGTCATAGTCGCTCAGCCCGCCAAGCCAGAAGCCCGACGCGGTCAGCTTGAGCTTCGCCGCCGTGCTCCACCGCACCACGCCGCGCAACGCGTCGTTGCGGTAGCCGTCGCGGTCGCCATGGCCGTTGAAACTGTCGATCCCATCGGCCTGGCCATGCCCGTAGGCGATTGCCGCGCCCAGCTGCTCGCTCCCGTAAGACGCCGATGCCGCCGCTCGCCGAAATCCGAAGCTTCCAGCCTCGAGCGTCGCGCTTGCGCCGTTCGACACCGCGTCGGCTCCATCGACCGAAATCACCCCGCCAATCGCCTCCGATCCCCACAGCGCCGACTGCGGGCCGCGCACCAGCTCGATCCGGCTGGCAATGTCGGCATTGAGCAATTCGAACCGCGGCTCGTTGCCCGCCGCGGGATCGTTGGCGCGGATGCCGTCGATGAACAGCAAGGTGTGATTGGCTTCGGCGCCGCGGATCCGGACCTGGGTGAATGATCCCGCGGGTCCGCTGGAAGCGACCGAGGTCGATGGCAGAAGCCGCAGGTAAGCGGCAATCGACGGCTCCCCGAGCCGCTCGAGCAATGCAGCGTCGACGACATTGACGCTCGCCGCGCTATCCCCGGCTTTCTCGGGCAGGCGCGACGCGGTGATGACGATGGCAGTCTGGTTTTCAGGCGGTTGTGCAGTGTCCATTTCGATTCCTCTCCCATGACAGTCGTCACGGAGGAATCAGGCCACATGGCCGCCCCACGCCCCACCACTGACCCCGACAGCAGGAACGGACGACGGTTCGAGACAAGTATCTGACTCGCCGGCCAAGATGGCTGGCTTACAGTTGCGGGCACAGCGCCGGATTTCCACCGGCTTCCTTGGGCCTCGAACCCATCGCGGGGCTAGGGCGGCGCGCTTCATCTTGTCAAGTTGGGGCGGCTGGGGTAGGGGGCCGCGACTTACTCAGGACTGGTCGGAAACCAGCCCGCACCCCAAGGAATATGCGATGAAAGCCGATACCCATCCCGATTATCATCAGGTCACCGTCAAGATGACTGACGGATCGTCATACCAGACCCGCACCACATGGGGCAAAGAAGGCGACACGCTCACGCTCGAGATCGATCCGACTTCGCACCCGGCATGGACCGGCGGGCGCGGCCAGATGCTCGACACCGGCGGCCAGGTCGCACGCTTCAACAAGCGTTTCGGCGGGCTTACCCTCGGCAAGAAATAAGGCGTGATCCGCTCGGCTCCACGACTGGAGACCGAGCGTCTCATCCTCCGCGAATTTACCCGCGACGACCTTGATGCGCTGGCGGCGACGCTGGGCGACATTGAGGTCGTGCGCCATTTGACCGGCGAGCCGATCAACCGCGAGGACAGCCTGCGCCGCTTGTTCATGGCCGCGGGGCAGTGGCCGCTGACCGGAATCGGCATGTGGGCGGTCGAACTGAAGGTCGATGGCCGGATGATCGGCCATGTCGGCTTCTTCGACATGGAGCGCGACATCACGCCCAGCCTGCTCGGCCTTCCGGAAATGGGGTGGATTTTCGATATGTCGGTCCATGGGCATGGGATTGCGCAGGAGGCGTGCGAGGCCGCGCTGGCGTGGCTCGAGACGACCCATGGCCCGACCGAAGTGCCGGCGATCATCAGCGCGGAGAATATCGCGTCATTGAAACTGGCGGCCAAGCTCGGGTTCGTTCGCGAGGCTGACGGAAATTATAAGGGCGAGCCGATCGCGGTTGTCAGGCGTCCGCCGTCGATGGCCTGATCACCAGCCGCCACCGCCGCCGCCACCGCCGCCACCCCCTGACGATCCACCGCCGCCCGATCCGCTCGACGATCCCGGCGCGGTCGAGGCGGAAGACACCGCGCTCGACAGCGAATCGCCGATCGACCCGACAAACCCGCCAGTGTCGGTCCACGGGTCCGACGATCCCGAATACCACAGAAACGGTGCGCTCGACCCCTGCGCTGCCGCTGCCGACGCTGCAGCAAGCATCGACGTGAAGCGATCGGCCCAGCGATTCTCCACCTCCAGCGCGATCGCGTAGGGCAGGAAGCGCTCGAACAATTGCAGATTATCCTGCGGCGCCTGCATCCGGTCGAGCCGGTCGCGTTCGGTGATCGACAGATATTGCTTGAACCCCGCAATTCGGTCGAGCATCGCACGGCCGTCCTTGGTTGGCGCCTCGATCCACGCAAACGCGCTCAGTGCCAGCGGAAGGCCGATGGCCGCGATCAGGATCGGCAGCCAGCGTCCCGACGTCAACGCCATCGGGATCGCGGGCAGGGTCGCAACCACCGCAGCACCGCCAAGCACCGCCAGCACCAAATGCACTGCGCAGGCCGGTGCGGTCTTCATCGTCGGAAGCGACGCCCACACGACGATCACTGCCACCAGCAGCAAGGGGGCAAGCATCATCATCGTCGATCCGCCAGACGCCTCGGCCCAGACGATGCTCAGCGCGGTGACCAGCAGCCCAAGCACCGCCACCCCGATTGCCGCAAACGCCCAGCCCAGGTTGCGGTTGAACGCCACGCCTTCGAACCGTTTGTCATAAGTGTCAGACAAGCCCTTGATCACCGCAGCGAATGTTTCATGGTTGGCATTATCCATCGCAATCGTCTCGCCGGGCCCGACGAGCATATCGACCGCCACTTGCTCGGCCACCTCGAGCGGTTGCGCTTGGGGGGTGTTGGCCGGCCGCTCAATGCTGCGTTCGGCCTTCTTGAAGAAGCCGCCGGACGCCTCGACCAACCGGATATGCCCCTTGACCGCGGCATCGACCAACGCCGCCGCAAAGCCGCGATTGTCGAACTTCTGCTTGGTCAGATAGCGCATTGCGGAGGGGGTCAGCTTATCGGGCGGCAAGAAAATCGGCACCATTGTCCCCGCGCGCGGATCGCGCCCGGCGCGCCGCCAGGCGACATAGAGAAACGCGATCACGCCGCCCAGCCCGAGCAAGGCAACCAGTGGTGGCGCCCAGTCGGCGATGAACCAGCCAAGCCGGGTCGCTTGCGACGGCGCATCGACCACCCCCTTGGGGAACGCCGCCGCGACTGTCAGCCCTTCGTTCGCCTCGAGCGGCGCATTGGTCTCGACCGACAGCGTCCCGGCGCTCTCGCCGGAGACTTGTCCTCGGCGCGTGTTTTCACCCAAATGCCCGGTGTAAATCGCCCGCTGCCCGAATGCCGCGGCTGAGGGCAAGGTGATCGTCGCCGAGGCATGGTCGATTGGGAAAATCCACCCGTTGCCGGTGACGTTCCAGTAGAGTTCGTCATAGTTGGGGAACCGCCCAAGTTCGCGGCTGGCGGTGTAATGGATCGTGTAGACATGCTCGCCGACGGGCACAGTGCGGTCCGCGCTGCCGATCTTGACCCGCACCCCGTTGCTCAGGCTCTCGCTCTTGTTGGGCTCGCTGGCCCCGTCGAGGGTCGTCTCGATGAGCGTGAAACCGATTTTGACGCGCTGCCCGCGTGCCCCGTTGTAGCGGGTCGGGAAGTCGCGATAGATGCCGTGATTGATCGCGACATTGTCGACCTGCACGCGGATCGTCTCGGTGACGTCAACCGTGCCGTCCTTCGCGATGGCGATCTGGCTGTGATAATCGTGGATCCGCTCCTCGGCCGACGCGCCGCTGCCGGCGATCGCAATGACCAGCGCAGCGATCAGCCAGCGCATCGGCGTCACGCCGCCGGCGTGAAGTCGATCTTGGGCGCGGCCTGGATCGCGGGATCCTCGTCCTTGTAATATTCCTCCTGCCCGATCCCGAGCGGCCCGGCGAACAGCATGTCGGGAAAGCTCTGGACCCGCGTGTTGAGGTCGCGAGCGGTGGCGTTGTAATAGCGCCGTGCCGACTGAAGTTCGGCCTCGATCCCGCTGATTTCACCCTGCAATTGCTGGAAGTTCGCGCTCGCCTTTAGCTCGGGATAAGCCTCCGCCACCGCGAACAGGCGCCCGATCAGGCCGGTCATCTGCGAATCGGCCGCAGCGGTCGCCGCAACCGAGCCGCCACCGCTCGCCATCGCGCCGCGAGCGGCCGTAATCGCCTCGAATGTCGATTTCTCGTGGCTGGCGTAACCCTTCACCGTCTCGACTAGGTTGGGCAGCAGGTCGGCGCGGCGACGAAGCTGGACGGTAATCCCGCTAAACCCCTCCTTGACCAGCGCGCGAAGCCGCACCAGCCGGTTGTAGATCGACACCGCGATCAGCCCGACGAGCACGAGTAGTCCGATGATGATCAGCAAGGTCGTCATGTCATTCCCCCAATTATCGTGGGATCATAGCTGGCCGACGCGCGCCTAGAAAGCGGGAATACCGGTAATCGCCCGCCCGAGGATCAGCGCGTGGACGTCGTGCGTGCCCTCGTAAGTGTTGACCGTCTCGAGGTTGGCGGCGTGGCGCATCACCTGATATTCGGCCGAAATGCCGTTGCCGCCATGCATGTCACGCGCGACCCGGGCGATATCGAGCGCCTTGCCGCAATTGTTGCGCTTGAGCAGGCTGATGCTCTCGGGGATCAGATGCCCGGCCTCGAGCCGCCGTCCGACCCGCAGTGCCGCTTGCAACCCAAGCGAGATTTCGGTCACCATATTGGCCAGCTTGAGCTGGACCAGCTGGGTCGCGGCCAGCGGCCGGCCGAATTGCTTGCGATCAAGCGTGTAGCTGCGCGCCGCAGCGAAGCAGGCCTCGGCCGCGCCCATAGTGCCCCAGCCGATGCCGTAGCGCGCGCGGTTGAGGCAGCCAAACGGGCCCTTCAGCCCCTCGACGTTGGGTAGCAAGGCATCCTCGCCAATTTCGACCTCGTCCATCACGATCTCGCCGGTGATCGACGCGCGCAGCGACAGTTTTTCGCCAATCTTGGGCGCGGTCAGCCCCTTCATGCCCTTTTCAAGCACAAACCCGCGGATCGCGTCGCCATGCGCCTCGCTCTTGGCCCACACCACGAACACGTCGGCGATCGGCGAATTGGTGATCCACATCTTGGCGCCGGAGATGGTGTAGCCGGTGGCGGTCTTCTTCGCCCGGGTGCGCATTCCGCCCGGGTCGGAGCCGGCGTCGGGCTCGGTGAGGCCAAAGCAGCCGACCAGCTCGCCCTTGGCCAGCCCAGGGAGATACTTCATCTTCTGCTCTTCGGATCCATAAGCGAAGATCGGGTACATCACGAGGCTCGACTGGACCGACATCGCCGAGCGATAGCCGCTGTCGACCCGCTCAACCGCGCGCGCGATCAGCCCGTAGGACACATAGCCTAGGCCAGCGCCGCCATATTCTTCCGGAATGGTAGCGCCGATCAGCCCCAGCGACCCCATTTCGCGCAAGATCTCGCGGTCAAAATCCTCGTTGAGATAGGCCTTGGTCACCCGCGGCTGGAGCTTGTCCTGGGCATAAGCCTCGGCGGTATCGCGGACCATCCGCTCGGATTCGTCGAGCTGGTCGTCGATCCCCAAGGCATCTTCCCAATCGAACGGCTGGATGACGGGCTCGCCCACTTTAATTCTCCGCAAACATCAGGTGAATTTCGCGGGTGCCTTAGCGGGGCAGGCTAGGGCGCGCCACCCCCGCTGGCACTTGCGGGCTTGCCCGTTCCACCGAAACTGCGTTTTAACGTCAGGGTCAGGGACATATGCGAATTGCGTTCGCGCGCTTCATACAAAGAGGGTCCGGCGAAAGACCGGTTGGGAAAGGTGAAAACCCGGCTCCGGCGCCCGCCGGTGTCGAACACATTATCGACCTGGAACGTCGCGGTGGTTCTGGCGCTCGGTCGATATTCGATGAATACATTGCCGAAGATGCCACCATTATACGGCGTGTCGATCTCGTCCGACCGGAAAAAGGAGAAACGCGCGCGGTCGGCGACGTCGAACCCGTAAGCGATCATGCCGATGTCGCGGCGAAATTCGGCGCTCCACTGCCAGTCGGGATAGAAACCGGTAAAATTACGAGTGACCCGCGAAATCGGGTCATTGACCCGCGTCCGCTGCAGCTGCCCGTTGAGCTTCAGCCGCCCGCCCTTGATCCCGAAGCGATCAAGCGGGGCGTCGATCGCCAACGCCACGAAACCGCGCGTTCCGGTGCCGATATTTCCCGGCGCGTCGAAGCCCTCGACGGTCAGGATCCGGTCCTGCAGCAAATCGATCCGGTCATAGCCCGCGTCGAGCTTGATCAGCCCGGTCTTGAACAATGGATGGTCGATGCTGACCCGTGATTCCCACGCGCGCTGCGGCAGCAAATTGGCATTGCCGCCATTAACCCGATTATTGGCCAGCTCGGCCGCGCTGATGAAGTCGAAGAAGTCGAGCTGCGCGACCGTCCGGCTCAGCGTCAGTTGCGAATGCCATCCGCCCGCGGGCTTCCAGTCGAAAGTCAGGCTCGGCTTGAGGAATTTAAGCGACCGGTCGGCGATGGTGTCGCCGCGCACCTTGAGCGCCGACAGCTCGTAATTCAGCCCGGCATCGAGCCGCAGCGTCTTCGACAGCTGGCGGCCAGCCTTCACATAAATCTCGCCGCGCCGCTCACTGACGGTCGCATTGTCGATTGGCAGGTCGATCCGATCCTTCGCCCCGCCAGGGCCGAGGATGAACAGGTCGTTGTGAAAATCGAGCGAGTTGAACGCGACTTCCGCGCCGGTCTCAACCGAGAAGCCGTGCAAATTGGCGCGGGTCCAGTTTAGCCGCGCAACCGTTTCGTTGCGCTGCGACGTCGAACTTTGCTGGAAGCCACCGATAATCTCGCTGCTGTCGCGAACTTCGACCACGTCGAAATTGTCGCTCTTGCGGCGATTGGCAAGCGCGACCAGTTTGATCGCGCCGCCCGCCAGCGGTCGACTGATGTCCCCGCCAATCTCGAATCCCGGCGACCGCGCAGTCTGGGTGAAGCGGTCGATGCGCGCTGGCCCCGCCGCTGGAAAAACCAGGTTGCGCTGGCTGAAGTCCTCGTCAAATTGCTGGAACCGCCCGTTGAGGTGAAGCGCCTTGTCGGGCGTTTCCTCAAGCGCATAAGCCGCCGACACATAGGGCCCGCGCGGCCGGTAATGATTCACCTTGCGGCGCCGCTCGATCAAATTGCCGCTCACCGGATCAGTAATCCGGTCGGTCCCCTCGTCGGTAAACGTGCCGTTTTCCGTCCCGGCGGACAGGCTGAGGCTCGATTTGCCGCGCTTGATCAATGTCGATGCACTGAGGTTGGGGACGATCTGGCCAGTCCAGCGCCGCGTCAGGCTCGCCGTCACCGTCCCGTCAATGCCCGAGGCCGCGGACAGGATGACGTTGAGCACCTGGCTCTTGCCCGAATATTCCGAGCCGTACAGATCGCCCGACCCAAGCTCGACGCGGACCACCCGGCTGGCCGGGATCCGCTCGAGGATGGTGAACAAAGACTCCGACTTGGACGACGGCCGCGCGCCGTTGAACACGACATTGCCCGCCGCGCCATTGAACCCGCGAATGTCGTTATTGCCACCATCGATCGCAAACCCCGGCACCCGCTGCGCAATATCCAGCGCGTTGCGGGGCGCGAACGGCGCGAAGAACGCGGCATCATAGGTCGTCGCGCGCGCCGGTGACTGGGCGGCGAGTGGCGTGGTAGCCACAATCGCCGACAGTGCGACCGACATACTCAACTGGCGTCGTGACATCCTTTACCCCCTGTGTTGCTGATATAACACAGTTAAGGATCGCTGCGGATCGTTACCAGCCCGCATCGACCAATCGACCAACGGTTCGACTGGGGAAGGTGGCGGAGAGGGTGTCCGCCAAACTACCAGCAGCGGTTGCTCGCCAACGGCCGTTTTGCGTCTGTGTAAGATACGGATTACCGCTCCGAAACATTCCTTCCGTCCGCTGCTGGCCGCTTGCGTTCCCATAAAACCGCACTAGGATGTGGTAACGGTTTAGGGAACGGACCATGCCAAAGCTCCTCACCAATGCGCTCACTCCCCTGAAAGTGAAGAACGCCCAACCCGGTCGGCACTCTGACGGCGCCGGACTGCAGCTACTGGTCAAGGAGTCTGGCGCACGCTCATGGGTGTTCCGCTTCATGTTGAAGGGCAGGGCACGCGACATAGGCTTGGGGCCGGCCGCTGGGCCCGGCGCGGTGTCACTGGCCGCGGCGCGCGAACGGGCAGGCGATCTACGGCGGCTCGTCAAGTCTGGTGTCGATCCTGTCACGAAACGCGAGATCGATGCGGCCGATGCGGCGGCGGCTGCTCAGGCGGCGGTGATCGCGAGCATTACGTTCCGGGCATCGGCTGAGGCCTATATCGCAGCCCATGAGGGAAGCTGGCGCAATGCCAAACACCGCGCGCAGTGGACTAACACGCTCGCCGCTTACGCCTATCCGAACATCGGCGACATGGCCGTTGCCGACATTGGAACGGAACACGTCATGGCGGTGCTGGAGCCGATCTGGCGAGTGAAGCCCGAGACTGCCAGCCGTGTTCGCGGCCGGATTGAATCAATTCTCGACGCTGCGCGAGCCCGCGGGCATCGCCAAGGCGAAAACCCGGCCCGCTGGAGAGGCCATCTGGCGGAGGTGCTGCCTGTCCGCACGCGGCTCTCACGCGGGCACCACAAGGCAATGCCGTACCACGACGTGGCGACGTTTGTAGCAAAGCTGCGCGAGCGGAAGGCGACCGCCGCACTGGCCCTCGAGTTCGCAATCCTGACGGCCGGTCGGTCGGGCGAAATCATCGGCGCCACATGGGATGAGGCCGACCTCCAAGCGGGCATTTGGACGATCCCGGCTGGACGCATGAAGGCAGCCAAGGAGCATCGCGTGCCACTGTCGCCGCGGGCGCTCGAAATCCTCCAAGCCACAAAGATGCTGGGCGGCAAGCACCTATTCCCCGGCAATGACGGCCAGCTGTCGGTCATGGCCATGACGATGCTGCTGCGCCGGATGAAGGTCGACGCGACGGTGCACGGCTTCCGATCGAGCTTCCGCGACTGGGCAGGTGAGACGACTGCTTATCCGCGCGAGGTCATCGAACACGCGCTCGCGCACCAACTCAAGGACAAAGCCGAGGCCGCCTACCAACGTGGCGATCTGCTGGCAAAGCGAGCACGCCTGATGTCCGACTGGGCCACGTTCTGCGGTACTCCGGCCGCGAAGGGCGCGACCGTCACGTCCATTAGAGCGGCGGCAGTCTAGTCCAGCCCGTGTGACGATCCGTGAAAAGAAAGGCTTAGAGCAGACGCCCGCATTGATCCTCGTGCAGGCCATTCTCGCCGAGCTCGATCAGGAAACCCGGCGTAAGGTGATCCGCCGCCTGGCGGCGCAGGGTGCGCGCTCCTCATCGGCTCGGCAAGCTTTCGAGGTCGCCAACTCGACGATGCTCGATTTCGCCGACGGATGGGAACTCATGAAGGCGCTCGAGACGGCATGGACGCAAGACTAGCGCGCGGTGACCCGACGCCGCTACACGGCACACGACGGGGATAGGCTGGCCAGCCGATAAGCGCGCTTCCCACGCGCTTCCCCGCCGCACTCTGGGACCGCTTGGGAGGCGGAATGTACGTTCGACTGACCCGTGCCAGAGAAGCTGAGCTCGAGCGTTGGAGAGCGACGGCGCGCAATGGCTGGCGAATTTCTGAGTCCCTCGGCATGCCTTCCTCAGCGGCCAAAAAACTTGGCGAGATCGTCCGTCTGGAGATGCAATTCTACTGCGCTGATTTCATGCGCGGTCTCAGCGTTGCCTCCCACGCGCAGCAATGGCTGGAGACCGGGAACCCGCATCACATCGACGCAGCGGTCCACCTTTGTGCACTTTCGGGGATTGCACCTCCGCCAGCACTTGCCGTGGAGGTCGCGAAGGTCGCAGCCGAGCGACTGAGCGGTCCCATCCGCCGCGGCACGGCCGACAAGATCATCCGAGATGGTGTTCTTGGTCGCGCGCTGACCCTGATGGCCGGTCTTCGGTCGGCCGGCGCGTCACTTGAAGTCGCGGCGAGTAAGGCTGCGCGGCACATCGCGGACACTGCCCCTCACCGGTTTAAAGCGAGCACACTTGAGAGGCGCTATTCTGAGCGATACCTGCAAGGCACGCCGACGCTAGAAGCCGAGTTACACGGAGCGTGGACGGAGCACCCTCCCGAAGTGCACGCCCAATGGGAAGCCCTCTTGGCTGCTCTCCCTGACGCCGGCCCGGGCCTCAAAGGCGAGCGCCGCTAGGGGCACGAAATAATTCCGTTTTTGCCCGCCACAAAGGTGGCGTTGCAAACGAAGATCGCCGCGCCCCGCCAGTATTCTTGGTGGGTTTTGCGGAGATATAAAATGGAGCCCGTCACACTCAGTGTACCCGACGCCTGCAGTGTGCTCGGTATTGCAAGGACTAAACTGTACGAGTTGCTCGCAAGCGGGCAGCTGGACAGCATCCAGATCGGCCGCAAGCGGCTCGTCACTACAGAGAGCATCCGGCGGCTGGTGGTTACCGCGGCACAGGGCGCAACGGCCTAAATTGTGCTCGGGTTTCTCGATCAATTTCCCTCAGGAGCGGCCGTTGTGGTTGACTATCCGCACTGGCCCTGCCGAGCGATCATAGTGACGTATTCCGGGCGGCGAGACGGAACGCCGTGGCGCGTGAGCGTCCTGTCGGGCTCCTTTAGCGGCGACCTATTTGTGCCCGTGCGGGATTTCCGTTCCGAAGGAGAGGCAGCAACATTCGCGGGTCGGATGCAGCTTGAGACAGGCTTGCCGATCGTGTCGAACAAGCCCGGCAGTTGGCGGCCAGCCGCTGCATGACCTCGCTCGACACAACCGCCCCTGAGCATCTCACGGCGCTGCAGATGCTGGTCAATCGATGCGCCACGCCTGAGCAGAAGAAGGAGCTGATCGTCACGGCCGGCGCTTGCGAGGCGATTTCGGCCGAGGACGGCTTTGTCATGATCACGGCCAATCAGCTGGAAACGGCATAGATGGCCGAGCTGCTCGACCTTGAGGCGCTCCGCCGCGCCAATCCGCTGCCATCGATCGTCGGCGCATCCGTGATGCTCAGCCGCGCCGGCGGCGAGTGGAAGGCTTGTTGTCCGTTCCATGAGGATCGATCGCCGAGCTTCACTATCTTCGCGAGCGGAGAGAGGTTCCACTGCTTCGGCTGCGGGGCGACGGGCGACGTGCTCGATTTCATCCAGCGGGCGCATGGCGTAGGGCTGCGCGACGCGGCTGATATGCTCGCAGGCGGCGAAGTGCCAACCGCTCGCTTTGCGCCGGCTGCACGGGCCGATAAGCCGGAACGGTTGGAGGAAGCGCGTTCGATCTGGCGCAATGCCGTCCCTGCGACAGGAACGCCGGCGGAGGCCTATTTGCGGGCTCGCGGGCTCGTGCTTCCCATTCCGGCGAGCATCCGCTTTGCGCGCCTGCCCTACGGCGCAAAAGGACCGCTTCACCCGTGCCTGGTCGCTTGTGTCGCATCGGCCGGCGATCAGCTCATGGGGATACAGCGAACCTATCTGAATGCGGCTGGCACAGGAAAGGCGGCCGTTCCTAAGCCGAAACTGTCGTTGGGCCGCGTTTCCGGCGGCGCCATCCGCTGCGCGCCAGCCGCGTGCGAGCTGATCGTTTGCGAAGGCCTGGAGGACGGCCTGTCGTTGCAGCAGGAGCTCGGCGCCGCAGTGTGGGTAGCGGCTGGCGCTTCGATGCTTCCCGCTATGCAATTCCCAGCCCTGGTGCGCGCTATTGTCATCGGTGCCGACGGCGATGTGGCTGGCGAGATGGCGGCCCGTAAGGCGGCCGAAGCATTCTCGGCGAAGGGCTTGGCGGTTCGCATCATGCGACCGGCAACTGGCTTCAAGGATTTCAACGAGCAATTGGCGGCCGGGTCGACGGGGAGATGCGCGGAATGACTGCCACAGCATCAGCATTCGAGGCGCAGCGTGACGAGGCCCAGCTATTCGCGGGGGCGAGACTGCCTCAGGGAGGCCAAGGCCCCGAACACCAACCGATTAGGGCCACCTCTTATCAGTGCCGGGATCCGCGCGAGATGCCGCGCCGACCCTGGGTCTATGGTCGCCAGCTGCTGCGCGGCTCCCTTTCCGTCATCGTCGCGCCAGGTGCGGTGGGCAAGACATCCTTGATGGCCGGGATTGCGCTGGCGCTCGCAACCGGCCGGCCGCTCCTGGACAAGGAAGTATGGGGAGGATCGAAAAAAGTCTGGCTGTGGAATCTTGAGGACAGCGGCGACGAGCTTTCCCGGCTGATCGAGGCCGCGCGCCTGCATTGGTTGGTGACTGCGGAAGATTTAGGCGGCAACCTCTTCGTCGACAGTGCGCTTGATGGCGCGGGCCTATGCGTGGCGACCGAGGACCATGCGGGTTTCCGTATCCTCGAGCCCGTCGTCGCCGAGCTTGTTGCCGAACTGATCTCGAAGAA
>ENA-OFCX01000806-OFCX01000806.1-metagenomes-genome-assembly--contig:-NODE-806-length-14489-cov-4.975752_pt1 | contig 14489 bp, 13 predicted proteins | sample MGYA00153384_OFCX01 | MGnify analysis MGYA00153384
TCCTTTTTTTCCTTTAAAAAACAATTAAATTGGGATTCTTCGCTTTGCTCAGAATTGAAATATAGCGGATAGTCCGTCCCGTTTTTCACGGGAAGCCCCAGATTGCATTTAAAATACTAGATATCAATTATTTAAAAAATAATTAAAAATAAATAAAATAATTCAAACCGCACATTGGATAAATCTATATTAAAAACCATGGTAAAGTTTATATTTGACAAAATCTTGTTTTAATCAATAAATAGATGAAGAAATTTTTAGGTTTAATTGGAATATTTTTCCTGTTTAATCAATCAGCAAAATCACAAAATACCTCTCAGTTTTTTATTGACAATGCTCCAAAAGACGCAAACAATTATGCTCAAAAGTATCTTGATCCCTTTTTTAAAGGTTTTTCTAATGACATGAATGCAGGTTGGTATCAAACAGCTAAACCATTAAAAGCAGGTAAATTTGGAATTAATTTTTCTGTGTCAGCATCCTTAGTACCGGATAAAGATTTAACTTTTGATGTAAATTCACTAAACTTAAAATCTGTTCGTCTAAAAAATGGAGAAAGTTCAATAACACCTACTGTTGCTGGTATTGGAAACGAAGGGCCTGTTTTACAATTAGTTATTGCCAATGCAAATCTTCCTTTTCCGAATAACGAATATTTAGTTACAGAGTTTAATGCCTTAGAAGGATTAAATGTAAATGTACTTCCTACTCCGATTTTGCAAGGTTCGGTTGGTGTGGGTGCAGGTACAGAAGTTATGCTTCGATTATTGCCTAAAGTTAATTTTGCTGATCAAAAAGGTTCAATTTCACTATTTGGGATTGGCGCAAAACATAGCATAAGCCAATATTTACCAGGTGGAGATAAATTATCATATGATCTGGCAGTTGTAGGTGCATTTTCTCAATTTAATGCTAGCTACAATCTATCTCTCGAACCGGAAGCGGGAAAATCACAACGATCTGGATCAGCGCCCGATTATAACACGCAAAACCTTGATTTTAAAAGTAATAATTTTACAGTTGCAGCTGTATTTTCTAAAAAAATCTCTGTTTTGACTTTGCATGTTGGTGCTGGTTATAATGGCGGAACCACTACTACTATGTTAAAAGGCAATTATCCGGTTACTATTATTGAAGATAATATTCTTAGCACTCAGTTTGCTCAAGAAGTTATTGTGAACTTTACGGATCCTACCAGCTTAAAATCTGATGGAGCCGATGGAGCAAAAATCACCGGGGGTTTTCGCTTAAAACTGGCAGCTTTTACCTTGCATGCAGACTATACGCTTGCTAATTATAGCGCTGTAAACGCTGGAATTGGATTTATTATCGGTGGGGAGAAATAATTAATCTTTCGTTAAATCATCTCAAAAAAATTTTCTCAACTTTTCTACAACTGCATTAAAGTCATCAGTTAGTTCGTTATCGAAAAATATCGGATTTTTGGTTCTTGCTGATTTTTAGTAATCTCTTTTCTGATTTTCAAAGCATCTGCTTTGTTATAGATTTTGGCGGTCAACTTACTGTTTCCTTCAACTTTTACGACCCCAATCACCTTGTGTTGGCACTAGGTATTGATTTTTACCTTTTGCCATTATTTACCTATTTAAAATTATCGGTTATTCTCGTTTTGTCTTCATTTTCCTTGTCGTTCTTATGATACAATTCAATGAATGTGATTTTTTGTTCGACAGGAAAGTGAGCATAAATTAATCTTAATCCTGAATTTACTCCTCTTCCTTTTAATGCCTTACAAGCAATTTTCTTAACCTTTATGATACATGTTTTTAAACCCAAATTATCAATACGAAAACTAAACGGTGGACTTTCTCCGGGATCGTCATTCAAATCTAATTTTACCACTTTTAAATCTTCTTTGCGAACGGTATTTTTTCAAAAGATTTTTTATATCCTTTTTAAACTCCGAATGCTCATCAAATTCAATATTGTTCATCATCTTCATAAACTCTAATCGAATAAGGTGGTCTTCTGTAAAAAGCCAATTCGTAATTTATTTCCTCTCCATCTTTTGATGCTTTCCAAGGTTTATCGCCGTGCGAATAGTTGCTAAGCATCGCGGCAGACCAATCACTCATTTGTTCTATTACCCTGTCAATGACATCTTTTTCACTAGCCCTTAATTCAGTTAAATCAGCTTTTTCTAAAGGCAAATAACGAGTTTGAGGAAAACCGTGATATTCCGTTTTTACTCTTTGCAACTGCCCTTTTTCAATCATTTGAGAAATGATTATATCTAATTTTTGTGGAACTGGTCCATAAGGCAATTTGCGATATTTAGCACCGGTTAAATGTTTCTCATACAATTCATAATAATTGAAGTCAGAAAAGTAGAGCAACTTATAAAGGATTGTTTCACCAACATTTGGCTTTCCAGCACAGCGTTCAAGGATATACAATAAGACATTTTTGAACTTGTTGATTTGTAGCGTTGGCACAGAAATACGTTCTTCTTCTTTCTTTGCCTTTTTTTCTTCTTTGCCTTCAACCTCTTGCCTTGCCGAGAAATCCTTTGACATAAAATAGTCCAATGAAAACTCTAAAACCAAAGAGAATTGTTGCAGTTCAAGAATATTAATGCTTCTATTTCCTAACTCAATTTGAGCCAAAGACGGTCGGGAAATTTTGACACTTCTAGCCAAATCTTCCTGAGACAACCCTTTCATTTTACGAAGTTCGGTTATCCTCTGACCTATTTGCTTTTGTGACAATTTTATGTTCATATCAATTTATGTTTCGCTGTTTAACAGGACAAAGATTAATATTGTACAATTAAAAACCGCACGACTTGTCCTGACCTTTCGGGAAGCCGTCACACGATCAAAGTTTTTAATAGAGCTTGCAAGACCTGTCCCGATACTTCGGGAGCCAACCCAAAAGAAAAATTGTTTTTAATCCCGATTGCTATTGAAACCAACGCTTCAAAAAATAAAAAATGCAACACGCTGTCTCGTCTTGAAATAGGTTGACACTTATAACATCAACAAAATGATTAGAGAAACAAAAAACAGTTCAAAAAACGCAAAGCGTATTTTGCACTGTTAAAATTTTTGAAAACTCTATTTTTAATTGGTAATAAACTGATTTACATAAATAAAATATCGTTTCACTTTGTATTTAAAATCCAGGAGTATAGATTAGGTTTGTGAGTAATATTAAAAGTTGCGTTTATTATCACGTTGTGCGTCATTCTAACGAAGTCTGTACTATCAATTGAACATCGTGTAAGACAAATACTCATTTTGATATTCTTTCTTTAGGCAATTAATTCCCCTCCTTGAGATTTCATAAAAATAAATTCCATTTTTAGCCAGTTAAAAATCAAGGCACTCATTTTGTTTGCCATTACCTTGATGTGTGAATTTTGTAATCCTTATTTAAAATTATACAACACTTTATTTTTTTAACATTTTAAAATTTATACACTTACTTAAAGTATAACAAAATGAAAAAAACAACATCCGAACCTGTGAATGAAAACATCACTTCAGGCGAAAATCTTTCTTTTTGGTTTGCGGCAGTTGACCAACCAATCTCTTATGAGCCATTAAATAGTAATATTGATACGGACATTTTAGTTATTGGAGGTGGCATATCGGGCCTTACCACTGCTTATTGTCTTGCAAAAGAAGGACGTAAAGTAGTATTGGTAGAAGATGGATACATTGGCAGTGGTGAGTCCGGAAGAACAACGGCACAACTTACCTGTGCCCTAGATGATCGCTATTTTGAACTGGAAAAAATATATGATGAGGCTACAGCAAATTTGGCTGCCAACAGTCACATGAAAGCAATTGAATGGATAGCAAACATTGTTAAGCACCATAACATTGATTGTCGTTTTAAAAGAGTAGATGGTTATTTATTTTTACACTCTTCTGATACAAAAGAAACTTTAGAGAAAGAATACGAGGCTACCAAAAGAGCAGGGCTCATAACAGAAATGCTGAATGCGGTTCCGGATATTAAAGCGGAAGATGGTAAGTGGTGCATAAAATTTTCCAACCAGGCACAGTTTCATATTTTGCTTTATTTAAGAGGATTGGCAGATGCATTTATACAATTAGGGGGTAAAATTTATACCCAAACAAAAGCGGAAAACATTACCAAAGATGGAGCTTCTGCAAATGGGTTTATCGTAAAAGCCAGCCACATTGTAGTTGCCACCAATACGCCGGTAAACGATTGGGTTACTATGCACACCAAGCAATGGCCTTACCGAACTTATGTTATAGCAGCTAAAATTGCCAAAGGTAAATTGCCTTATGCTATGTGGTGGGATACCGGCGACCATGAATCCAAATGGGTATCGCAACCTTACCATTATGTTCGTTTGGCAGAATATGATGACCAATACGATCTACTTCTTTCAGGTGGCGAAGATCACCGCACCGGACAGGCAGATGATGAAGATATTAAAGAAGAAGATCGTTACACAAGATTGATAGAATGGACAAAAAAACGTTTTCCCGGTATGGAAGATATTGCATACAAATGGTCGGGGCAGGTGATGGAACCCATTGACTCCATGGCATACATTGGTAAGAATCCAGGTGATGACAACATCTACATTATTACAGGCGATTCTGGTAATGGAATGACACACGGTACGCTTGGTGGAATAATTATAACAGATATTATTACAGGCAGGGATAATCCGTGGATAGAAATGTATAGCCCATCCCGTATTACTACCAAAACAACCGGCGATTATTTACAGGAATTAGGAAATATGGTTGCCCAATATGGCGATTGGTTTGGCGGCGCGGGTATAAATAAAGTGGAAGACTTACAACCAGGGGAAGGTGGCATTATGTCTTCCGGGTTTAAAAAGATTGCCGTGTACCGCAATGAAGAAAACAACGTACATACCTGTACGGCAGTTTGCCCACACTTGGGAGCCATACTGCAATGGAATGCTGATGAGAAAACTTTTGATTGCCCCATGCATGGCTCCAGGTTTACTACAGAAGGCAAAGTAATAAATGGCCCGGCAACATCCGATTTAAAAAAAGTTGTAGTAGAGGAAGATGATCCGATTACCTAATTAACGTAACAAAGTTAAATTAAAGGTATTTACTTCAGGAGGTATTAATCCAAAACATACTTTCTGTTATACTGATGCAGGCTTTGCAATTTATGTACATTCTCCCATTCATTAAAACATAGTACTGCATACTTTAAGACAAGAAGAAGAACGAACGCACAACAAAGGGTTTGCCGCAAGGCTGACAGACGGAATAACAATCGGCTGTTTTACTAGTATTAGCTAATATCAGGCTAAACAGCCTGCCTCGATAGATCGGGGGAATTCTCTTGGGCTTTTTGTCCTTATCTTGTATTTTTATTTCTTTATTGAGCTTCTGTGCCAGGCTGGGCAAACAACAATGCCCTGCCTGCACAAAGCCCTGTTCGTTATGTGAAAGTTTAAAAAACAACCATGCGGACAAACACATATAAATTATATCTTGGAAACTTCTTGACAGTCATTATCGACAGACAAGAAAAAAATAGAAATAGAGGCTAAGAACCAATTTAAAAATGAGCCAACACCAAAAAACTAAATGAGTAATAACCAATTAAACTAAATAATTTTCTGATGAAAACTAATATCTTAAGTATCTATTTTTGTAGTGTTCTAGTAATATGTTTTTTTAATACTGAAGTTAATGCCCAACGTGTGTATGGAGTGCGAGATAGCACAGTCTATGTGATAAACTTAATAGACACCATAATAGCAGGTAAACATAAACTTTACAAAAAACAAGGAGCTTCATTAAATCTAATTACTGAATTCAATGATATGTTAGGAGTTCCAGGATTTACTGAAAGAGCTTGGATTAGAGATTTTGATTTTTGGGATTCTCAAAATTGGTATGTTTTGTTAGGGTGGCGCTATGATGGTGGAAGTACTATTTTATATAAAACAACTAATGCAGGAATAGATTGGACAATTGACACATCATACTATAGTCAAAGTCAGCAACAAAGCTTAAATCAAGTCCAAATTGTGAACAATCAAAAAGCTTTCTTGTTTGACGGTTATTATAGTTCTGATGTCCTAAGAACGAATGATGGTGGAAATACTTGGCAACGATGGCTGGAAAGCACTATGTTTGCAAATCATCGTGGTATTTTTATATGTAATGACACAACTTATTATTTATGGGGCAGTCCAGGTGATCCTTGGATGGCATATATGATTCCTATACCCAAAATTGCTTTTAATAGTTTATACTACCAGGTAGATTGCCATCAAAACTCTGATTGCATCACTGCCACAGGAATACCCATCAACGACCACTATACAGCTGATCTTGAAAGCTATTTCACTCAAATTTTTAACAGTTTTTGTTCACAAGTGGTTTCAGTGAATGAAGTTAATCTTCAAAACCATATGGTAATATATTCAAATCCTAATAACGGAAAATTCACTTTAACGTTAGGCAATGAAACCGAAAAAGGAATAGTAGAAATTTACAATGCATTTGGACAAAGAATTTATCAGTCCGCTATTACAAATCAAAAATCTGAGATTGAATTTAACAGCAGTAAGACAAGCGGTATTTATTTTGTTAAATTTTATAACAAGCTAGCAACTTTGACAAAAGTAATTGTAATACAGTAATAACTGAACGATTAAGAAAAGAAAACTAGACCGTAATATGCGATTGGCAAAAAAGCAGGTTCAGTGCTCAAATGTAGCTTTGTGCTTCGTATCAGGTTTGGATCGTCCTTAAATAGGTTGACATTTAAAACAGCAACAAAATGATTTATTTTTAATTGGTAATAAACAGATTTACATAAATTAAATATAGTTTCTCTTTAGATTTGAAAATGCAAGAGTATAGATTTGGTTTATAAGTAATATTAAAAGTTGTGTAAATTATCACGTTTTGGGCAATTCGACAGCTCTTATTAGCAACTAATGAGGAGGCGGACAAAAACTAAAAATTAAAATAACGACTAATAAACTTAAACCTTAAATAATGCGAAAGTTAGTAATATTAATTTTATGTCTGCCCTTGTCTCTACAGCTTATCGCTCAAAATTCCATTCCGAAGGAAGAACTAGCAGCAAGACGGGAAATGTTATTTCAAAAAATTGGAGATGGAATTGAAATCTTGTGGGGTGCCGAATCGCCAAATGCACCAACAAAGTTCAATCAGGCTCCTGACTTATATTATCTTTGTGGACTTGAAGACCCGAATGCTATTTTACTATTGATTGGTAAAACAAAAGAAGTAATCTTCTTTTCAAAAAAATCAACCGAAAGAGACTTGCGATGGGATTGTCCCAGTGCATGGACAATAGCCGATTTAAAATCATCATATGGTATTGACCAATTATTACCTTATGGAGATTTTTGGGAAGTACTATCACAAAAAAGTATCCCTGAAACTATTTTTTATTTGCCGTTTAATTCTATTGACCAAATTGATAAGTCAAGGAAGGACGAAAATAATATTGAACTGCTTTTATTAAGACATCCTATAAAAAGGATTCTTTTATGGAAAAAAGCTATATCAGAAATAAAAGAATTATTTCCGTTAGCAGTCTTAAATAATATCAACCCTTTAATGACAGAATTAAGACAAATAAAAACGCCTTATGAAATTGAGCAATTGAAAATGTCTGGCAAGATTGGTATTGAGGGTGTTGAAGAAGCGATAAAAGATACCAAGTCGGGGCTGAATGAATACGAATTAGAAGCAATTACTACTTATTACTATACCAAACGTGGTGCAAGAGGAGCGGCATTTGCACCAATTGTTGCTTCTGGCCCTACGACATATACCGTACATTACTAAGCAAATAACAGACAAATAAAAAAAGAAGATTTTGTTTTGATGGACTACGGCTGCAACTAAAATTATTACGCATCTGATGTTACAAGGATTTGGCCCGTTTCAGGTAAGTTCACAGAGCAGGAGGAAAAAATGTACCAGTGCATTCTTGATGCAAGAAATGCAATAATAAAAGCAATGAAACCTAGTGTATCATTTGGTGAATTAAGAGCCATTGCCTACGAAGTTTATAAAAGATATGGATATGTAGACAAAGAGCTTTCATGGAATGGATATTAGACATTTTGCCGGCATGAGTGTACATGATGTTGGTAATCGAGACGATAACAGCTTGTTGAAATTGGGGATGGTTTTTAATGTAAAGCCTGTACTGGATGACCCCATAAATAAAAGACACATGCGTCTCGAAGATACTGTACTCATTACTGACACAGGTTCTATAAATTTGACCGAAGGCGTATCTGCTAAACTTGCTGAAATTTACAAATTAATGAAACATAAAGGGTTGACAGGAAATTAAAACCACTCCGCCGAAATCAACTACCCACAACATGGGTATTGCTGGCAAGTGGGGCTGGACAAGCAAACTTCAACTAAGTGTAAATCCAAACTTTAGTTCGAGCTGGACAAACTACTTTAAGATTTAGTTGTTGGCTTTAATATCAGTTTTTCAATCAGCAGCGGCTGTGGGCGGACAGAATACTAATTCCACACCTGCACAAAGCCCTGCTCGTTAATCTTCCATCAAATCATCTCCTGAAAATTTTCTCAATTTTTCTACAACTGCATTAAAGTCATCAGGTAGTTCGCTATCGAAAAATATTGGATTTTTGGTAGTTGGATGAATAAATCCTAAACTTTTAGCATGCAAAGCCTGCCTTGGAAGCAATGTAAAGCAATTTTGTATAAACTGTTTATACTTTGCTGCTCTGCTTTCTTTCAAAATCACATGACCACCATAACTTTCATCGCTAAAAAGTGGATGCCCGATTGATTTCATGTGAGCTCTAATTTGATGTGTCCTACCGGTTTCAAGTTTACAAGCAATCAAGGTTAAAAAACCAAATCTTTCTAAGACTTCATAATGCGTAATGGCTTCTTTTCCTTTTTCAGGGTCGGAGTATATGGCCATAATTCTACGATCTTTAAGACTTCTGCCGATGTATCCACCAATAGTTCCGTTGGTTTCCAAATCTCCCCAAACCAATGCAATGTATCGTCTGGATATCGTATGGTCATAAAATTGTTTTGCCAGAAAGGTCATAGCTAACTCATTTTTACCAATCAATAACAAACCCGAAGTATCTTTATCTATGCGATGTACCAACCCAGGTCGAGCTACATTTCCTTTCAAATTTGGTAAATTTTGGAAATGCCAGGCTAGCGCATGTATTAATGTATGGTGATAATTGTTAAAACCAGGATGTACTACCATTCCCGCTTCTTTGTTTACAATTACAATATCATCATCTTCATAAATAATATTGACGGGTATATTTTCTGGGTAAATAGTGGTATCGCGAGGCGGATGAGCCAACACAATGGAAATGATATCCAATGGCTTAACCCGGTAATTTGATTTTACAGGTTTGTTATTTACTAAAATATTACCAGCAGTTGCAGCATTCTGAATTCTATTTCTGGAAGCGTTTTCCATTCGATTCATCAAAAATTTATCAATCCTAAGTAAAGACTGGCCTTTATCTACTGCAATTCTGAAATGTTCGTAAAATTCTTGTTCTTCTGGTTCGGCTAATATCTCTTCCATATCGGGTAAAGATAAAATTATGAAAAAGGAATTTATTACCTATTTTTTGATAATATAACAAAATTTGCTAATGCTGCTTTAGCCCGGATTGAAACGACATCCTTTTTGCTAGCTTAATTAACAAATTTTTGATAGAATAACCGCAAAAAGATATAGTGGAAAGCCGGATTGGCTCCAAAAAATAAATTTATCTTCGTTCATGTTTGATTTTCCAATTCATAGTCCTTTGCAGCAAATTCATCAACCACTATTATTTGGTAATGAGGTCGAAATTTGGTTTAAACGTGACGATATGATTCACCCATTTATTTCGGGTAATAAGTGGAGAAAACTAAAATATACTTTGCAAAAAGCAAAAGAGGAAAATAAAAATCATCTGATAACTTTTGGAGGTGCTTATTCAAACCATTTATTGGCTACCGCTTGCGCTGGTGCACTATTCGGATTTAAAACTACTGGATGGGTACGCGGCGAAAAATCTGAAATTCTGAACGATACCTTGTTTTTGTGCAAGCAATTTGGAATGGAAATCAACTACATAGACCGGTCAACGTATTTGCATAAAATGGATTTTTATCTTGAAAAATATTCAACTAACCAATCTACCTTTTTTATTGATGAAGGTGGTGCTGGCGAAAACGGAATAAAAGGTTGCTCGGAGTTGGTTGACGAATTAGATCAGGATTTTGACTACATATTTCTCGCTTCTGGTACGGCTACTACTTTTGCTGGAATTGCTAAAGGATGTTTTCAAAAAAACCTAAAAACCAAAGTTTGGGGAGTGGTAATTCACAAAGGGGTTAAAGAGCTTTCTGAAACATTAGAAAAATATATCCCTAAAGAATTTAACGACTTAAATTATGAATTGAAAGAATATCATTTGGGAGGTTATGCCAAAACTAATGTTGATTTTTTAAGCTGGTGTACAAATTTTTCGAGTAGAACTGGAATTTTGCTTGATCCCGTTTATACTGGCAAAGCGGTTTGCTATTTGTCAACGGTATGTTTGCAGAATTTCTTCCCTAAAAACGCCAAAATTCTCTTCGTTCATACCGGTGGTTTGATAGGAATAAATGGAATGAAATCTAAATATTCATAAAATCATACTTTAAATTGTTTAAAGCATGATTTTGAAAAAATAAATAAAAATCCTTTTCCTTGCTTGAAATGCCCTTTTCGGTTAAATTTGTATCAAACCTTATTGAACTATGTACAACTTGAATATTGCTCCTAACCAAGTTCAGGAGAGCTTGCAAAAACACATTCTAGCCGATGGTTATGATTTAACATTCGATATGGAAAAAAGTAGTGGTGTGCACATTTATGATCAAATGCACAACCGAACTATGCTTGACTTCTTTACTTGTTTTGCATCTGTGCCACTAGGCTATAATCATCCTAAAATGATTGGAGATGAGGAATTTAAGAAAAATTTACTGTTGGCAGCATTAACAAATCCTTCCAATTCGGACATTTATACTACTCAATATGCGCAATTCGTAGATACCTTTTCAAGAGTTGGTATTCCTGAATATTTGCCTCATGCATTTTTTATAGCTGGCGGTTCATTAGCAATTGAAAATGCATTAAAAGTTGCAATGGACTGGAAGGTTCAGAAAAATTACCAAAAAGGATATCAGCATGAAATAGGTCATAAAGTTTTGCATTTCGAGCAAGCTTTTCATGGTCGATCTGGTTATACATTAAGTTTGACCAACACGCTTGCAGACAAAACTAAATGGTTTGCAAAATTTGATTGGCCACGAGTTTCGAATCCTAAGATGGTTTTCCCTTACACTGACGAAAATTATGAAGATCTAATTCAAAGAGAAGAGCTGTCTTTTAAACAAATTGAAATAGCTTTTCAGGAAAATAAAGATGAAATCTGCGCAATTTTAATTGAACCTATTCAATCAGAAGGGGGAGATAATCATTTCAGAAAAGAATTTTTTGAAAAACTAAGAAAATTAGCTGACCAGCATGAATGTTTATTGATTTATGATGAAATACAAACCGGCGTTGGACTAACTGGAAAATTTTGGGCTCACGAACATTTTGGTAAAGATGCCCGACCAGATATTTTAGCCTTTGGTAAAAAAATGCAGGTGTGTGGAATTCTGGCTGGCAAAAAAGTAGACGAAATTGAAACCAATGTATTCAAAGTTTCTTCCAGAATTAATTCAACCTGGGGCGGAAATTTAGTTGATATGGTACGTTCTTCTAAAATTATGGAAATAATTGAGGAAGATAATTTATTGGCCAATGCAGAAAAATCAGGAACTTATCTGATGGAAAAAGTTCAACAAATAGCTGCAAAATATAGCATTGTAACCAATGTTCGAGGTCGTGGTTTATTAGTTGCGTTTGATTTTCCGACTAAAGAAATGAGAAACAAATTTGTTGAAATGGGCATGGAGCATAATGTAATGTTCTTAGGTTGTGGAAATAATACGATCCGTTTCAGACCTGCGCTAATAATTACTCCTGAACATATAGACGAAGGAATGAAAATTGCAGAAAAAATAATTAGTACTTTCTGATTAAAAGAATCTTAAACAAAAAATGCCGGAAATTCCGGCATTTTTTGTTTTAATAAGAATGGTAAGAATGGTTTAAATAAGATCAAATAGACTGTGAACTCCTAAAATTTTATCGCTTGTAAAACCTTCTGCATATCGTGCTTGTATCAGTTTTCCAAATTCGGCATGTCTACCATGAAGGGCTTCAAAAAACTCGGGCCTTGAAATATAGGTTTCAGGTTCATCTGAATCTGCATCATGAAACTGGCTGGTAAATGCTTTAATCGATGCCATTTTAATTTCGATAAAATCTGAAATGTCAATTATTATATCTGGTTTAATGTAACGATCTTGAATAAAATGTAAGAGTAAATCGGGTTTCCAATTTGCTTGAATTTCTCCATTATCTTTCGTTTCAATTTTTCGTAAAGCAGCAAAAAATACCGAATCTTTTACCAATTGCGCAGCACGACCATGATCTGGATGCCTATCATCCATAGCATTTGCTATAATAATGGAGGGCTGATACTTACGAATCATCTGAATTATTTTTAGTTGATGATCTTTATCGTTTGTAAAAAAACAATCATCCATCCTTAGATTTTCTCGCACATCTAAACCTAAGATTTTAGCAGATGCTGCAGATTCCAGATCTCTTAAATCTGCAGATCCTCTTGTACCTCTTTCACCTCGGGTTAAATCTATAATTCCTACTTTTTTTCCTTGAGAAATATGCTTGGCAATAGTTCCACTACAACTCAATTCTGCATCATCTGGGTGGGCAGCAAATACCAAAATATCTAATTTCATTTATTTTCTAAGAAGTTAATATTGTTGTTTGATATAAAAAGCGTTTGTTATTTTTTATTAAAGGTAACCAGTTGTGCGGTTTAAATCAATATTTAAAAATGTAAATTCGGAGTGCGAAAGGCTCCTATGTTTACCCCGTTATCCGATTCGACGGAATTATGATAAATTTGAGTAAGTATAGTGAAAAAGAATGAGAGTAAATGCGCGGCTAAATAGTTCAAGAAACATATTGACCCTAAGAAACAGCCTCATTCTTTTTTATCTTTTAGAGCTTGAACAGAATGTAAGGAAACAGGCAAGTCCCGTTATCCAGAATAACCAATCAGGAGAAAAAGCGAAGGAAGATTCATCACTTTATGAACACTATAATTTCACTTAATGCAAAAATTCATGAAAGTAATTAAACAAGTAGTAGGAATTGATGTAGCCCTAAAAGAATTAGTAGTAACGTTAGGAAGAATGCAGGAAGATTCATCGATTGATCTATATGCTTACCAAGTATTTACCAACAATCATGCAGGCTTTAAATCTTTGCTATCTTGGGTAAAAAAACTGACTATAGCCCAAGTTCCTATCCAATTTGTGATGGAAGCAACGGGAGTTTATCATCAGAAATTTGCGTACCATTTGGATGAAAATCAATGGGAAGTAAGCATCGTATTACCGAATAAGATCAGCAATTACATGCGAACATTGACGCCTAAAACGATTACAGATAAAACGTGCTCACAGGCTATTGCTCAGTTTGGATTAGAACGAAAGCTAGCTCAATGGCATCGCCCCAAAAGTACGTATAGAAATTTGCAACAGCTTAGTAGAGAGCGAGACCAAGTAGTACATGAACGAACCATGGTGAAAAATCAACAGCATGCCGAACTGGCCGAAGCTGAACCAAACGAAAGAAGCTTGGAGCGTTTAGCAAAAAGAATTATATTTTTGAGTGCTCAAGAAAAAGAAATAAAGCAGGACATTATCAACATATTAACGAATGATGCGGTCTTAAAACAAGAGGTTGAAAATATTTGCACGATACCTGGAGTGGGTATAATAACTGCTGTGATAGTGTTGGCAGAAACCAATGGATTTGAGCTCATCAGAAATAAAAAACAACTCACGAGTTATGCTGGCTTAGATGTCCAAGAGAAACAGTCTGGAACCTCTGTTCATGGCAAACCAAGAATCTCTAAAAAGGGAAACGTAAGTTTACGAAAGTCTATGCATTTGCCTGCATTAACAGCGGTAAGATGCGATGAAAACTTCAAAAAAAGATATACCAGATTAGTAGCTAAACATGGTATAAAAATGAAAGCATTAGTAGCAGTACAACGAAAAATATTAGAACTAATTTACACATTACATAAAAATAAAACTCCGTATGACAAAGATTTTACCACTGAGATACTTGCGCAAAAAAATAGTGTGCAAGCTCAAATGGCTTAGCACACTATACAGTCTAGCTCCTTGACCGACTTAAACAAATTTACGTTTTTATTTGGAAATTAACACAGAATCTTAGGGATAGTAGCGGCATCCTTTTTTTCCTTTAAAAAACAATTAAATAAAAAA
>ENA-OFCX01000807-OFCX01000807.1-metagenomes-genome-assembly--contig:-NODE-807-length-14471-cov-22.752220_pt1 | contig 14471 bp, 18 predicted proteins | sample MGYA00153384_OFCX01 | MGnify analysis MGYA00153384
TCAGGCTGGGGGACGGGATGCGAGTAAGGTGAAGGAGGCTTTGGCGGTAGCTAAGGCGGAGTTGGAGGGTAGTTTGGGTTAGTTAAACATGTGAGAGGTAATCCTCTTATTGCTAGCTGGCGATTTCTGAAGTAGCAGATACGATGGCATCGTCATCGTATCTATCGCGATAGGTTTATGCTGGGAATATCCATAAAGATATCAATGAAAAATTTACCAAGTATTTTAGATCGTGATGATATTATCTCAATCTTACGAGAACAAATGGTTCGATCTAGATTTGGGATTAAGTCCTTATTCTTATTTGGATCTGTAGCACGTAATGAGGCTACACAGGAAAGCGATTTAGATTTTATTGTAAATTTTGATGGAGTGATTACATTCGATCGATATATGGATCTCAAAATTTTTCTTGAGGATTTGTTTGACAAAAAGATCGATTTGGCGATCGAAGATACCTTGAAGCCACAAATTCGTCAAAAAATATTTGAGGAGGCGATAGATGTCACGTAGCTTAGATTTATATCTGGAAGATATTATTGAAGCTATTCGGAAAATTCGGAGTTACACGAGTCTATTAAACTTTGAAGAATTTTGTGTTGATGAGCGCACTATTGATGCTGTCATCCGTAATCTCCTCGTTATTGGCGAAGCTGTCAAAAATATACCTGAAGACACTCGGCAAATGGAACCAGGGATAGAATGGAGGAAAATCGCTGGATTAAGAGATTTTGCAGCTCATGCTTATTTTAACGTCAGCAACCAAATCGTTTGGGATGTCGTACAAACTAAGTTATTACCATTAAATGAGGCAGCAGCTAGAATTTTAAATGAAATTTAGTTATGTAGCGCGATCTTGCTGGCACCGATTCCCGAACCGGATAAGGTTAGTTTAGTGGCGGCTTTTAGTAAGGGGGTAAATGCGAAGGGTTTACAGGCTGGGAAGTTTATCGGTAATATCGCGAAGATCTGCGGTGGTGGCGGCGGTAGGCGACCGAATTTGGCTCAGGCTGGGGGACGGGATGCAAGTAAGGTGCAGGAGGCTTTGACGGTGGCTAAGGCGGAGTTAGAGAGTGGTTTAGTGTAATCTAACAAAAGTCAGGAGAATATGCTCCTGACTGTTAAAATATCAATTATGTATTAGAATATCTCATGAGTAGATCGATTAACTTCCAGACTATTTCTTGGTTTTGGGATTTGTATAACAGAGAACTTCTCGATCTCAATCCACCTTACCAAAGGCGCAGTGTTTGGAATCAAGACTATAAAGATTTTTTTATCGATACTGTCCTTAATGATTACCCTGCACCTGCAATTTTTATATATCAAGAAATTACTCCTGAAGGAGTATCAAAAGTTAGCATAGTTGATGGAAAGCAAAGACTATCGACTTTGTTTGAGTTTGCCAACAATAAATTTTTTGTGTTTGAGAAATCTACTATTGAAAGGCTTCGAGGACAATACTTCAAAGATTTTGATATTGATACTAAACAAAAATTCTGGAAGTATCAGTTCGCAATTGAATATTTACCATCTTCTGATGAAAAAATTATTGCTGATATATTCGATCGAATTAATAGAAATGTAACTAAACTCACTCCACAAGAACTTCGCCATGCAAAGTTTAGTGGTGATTTTATTACTAGTGTAGAAAATCTGAGCACATGGATGTTCGATCGTTTCGTCGGTGGGAACTTTCCGAACATTGACAAGAGAACTAAAAAGCAAATGAAAGATATTGAAATGGTATCTCAGCTTGTACTATTTTTGGAAGAAGGGGTCAGAGCATATAATCAAGATTATCTTGACAAAGCATTCAGCGATCGAGATACTAATTGGGAAGGAAAAGAAGAAGTAGAAGCTGAATTTCGCAAAACCATTGAATTGATAAAGAAAATTATAGACCTATCACCAGACCTTGAATTACAAAAGACACGACTGAGAAATCAAGCTGATTTTTATTCTTTGTTTGGTGCTATTGCTGAACTGAACCGTGAATCTAGTCTTAGTATAAGTTTGAATATTGGTCGAAGAATCAAAGATTTTCTTGAGAGAGCAAGTGATGAAACATTAACAGATCGAGCTACAGATTCACTTAGTAAATATGAACAAGATGCTTTAAGTTACTATGATGCTGTTAAATATTCATTCACAGATGCTGGAGCTAGGAAAACTAGAATTTCAGTCATGAAGTCTGTAATCGAAGGATCGATAGGTCTACAATAGCTTTAACCCTATGATTTATCCTTCTATATTAACGCGAAGATATACTGAGTATCGTCCATTCATTGCCCAAGCTGCGAAACAAGTAAAATTAACATTAGTTAATTTTTGTGAAACTAAAGGATATGCTTTTAGCTCTAGGATTAAAACAATTGAATCTCTAGCTGAGAAATATGATATTACCTTTGAGATCCAAATCAAAAGTGCTTTTGAACATGCCTGGTCAGTTTCTACTCATGACTTAGTATATAAAAACGATGAAATTGATTGGAAAAAGTTACGGTTAGCTGCACAGATTAAGGCTAATGTTGAGCAATTAGATACTCTAATTCTAGCTTTCGAGCAGATGTCAAACATTATTACAGAGTGTGATGATTTGGATTTAAAAATCAAACGCAACCTAGCAATAGAAATTAATAAGTTATTTGAAAGTAATAAAATCCCTGCTGAACTTAGACCTAAAGATATGAATCGTTTTTGTGATAATCTATGTCGCCTAGTTCCATCAGAAAATAAAAAAGATAAAATCGCAGCATCTATTCAAGCAATCAAGAAAGAGATTAATGCTACTTCAAACAATAAAATCCCCAGAAGTATTTCATTGTTTCAGTATTTTTTAGCTATCTTAATAGAAAATAAAATCATTGAACTGCCAATTGAAAAGTATTATTTTCACATAACAGAAGAATTTGAATTACTCTATCCTAATATAAAAACTAATAATGATGATATTTTTCTTTATGGATGTACGGATTAAGAAATATCAGTACCGTTTTAGACAGAATTTGTAACATGAGCATTGATTTCAAGCAATTATTGCTGGAAGAGTTTTACCAATTTCATCACCAACTGTAGGATCGGCACTATATAGCCATACTTGCCCCCTAAGCATATTTTTCGTACTCGTAGAAATCTTCATCGGCGCGATCGCTAAATTCAGTAAGTTCGCCACCCTCCGCATAGAAATCGCGCATCATTTCAGCCGCCGCAGCTAAACTCGATCGCATAGCGTCTCTCTCGGAGAGTTCCTTGGTTTTTAAAAATCTCAAAAAATTGAGCGTTTCAACAATTAGACTATCTGGTACAGAACTTAGTTCTTCCAATAACTGTTCTTTGGCTGTCATGATGTTGCACTAGATATTCACATGCTATGGCAATTATAACTTACCGAGCTTTCAAGGAGAAACTCGATCGTCCCAATTATTCAGCGGTTGAAATCGTGAGGCAATCGCCCGACAATCCTCACTTCCGACTTTGCTTAATTGCCTTCTTTCTCGTCTTCGCTTGAGACAACAAAGATGTCGCAAACGAGATTGCTTCCTGCGCCGATTGTCCCCCCGCAATTTGGGCGATCTCATCGCGGCGTTGTTGCTGGGAATGTAGTTCCTCAATTCGCACGATCGTCCGTTCTTGCTCTGAGTTACCATTATCCTGACCGATCGTTTCTTTAGCTACTCGAAAATGTCGATCGGCCATTGCGGCGATTAGCGGTTGATGGGTGACGCAGAGGACTTGTTGAGATTGGCTGAGGTGGTGGAGCTTTCCGGCGATCGATTGAGCAACTTTTCCCGATACTCCGGCATCGATTTCATCGAAGATGAGGGTACCTGCGCCGCCATTATTGGAGAAGCAGGCTTTGAGGGCGAGGAGGAAGCGGCTCATTTCGCCACCAGATGCGGTATCGGCTAGGGGCTGGAGGGGTTCGCCAGGATTGGGGCTAAAGTAGAAGGCGATACTATCTGCACCTGTGGGGGTGGGCGTTTGGGGGGCGATTTTGACTTGAAATTTGACTTTATCCATTGCTAAGGGTTTGAGTTCGCCGATCAGGTGTCGTTCGAGATCGAGCGCGGCTTGTTGGCGGAGGGTGGTGAGTTTTTGGCAAGCTGTAGCTAGTTGAGCTTGGAGATCTGTAGCTCGGTGTTCTAGCTCTTCTAGGGACACTCCTGCCGCTGTAAGCTGGGTTAATTCGGTTTGGATAGTAAGTTCGTGTTCGATCGCTTCAGTCAGGCTGGGGCCATATTTGCGGCAAATTAGTTTGAGGGTGCGAATTCGGGCTTCGATTTCGATTAGTCGATCGGGATCGGCTTCGAGTGAGTCACCATAGTAATTGATTTCGCGTCCGGCTTCGGTAACTTGGGTGAGGGCAAGGCTGACGAGATCGAGGCTAGACTGGAGGCTGGTATCGATGGCTACCATATCGATCAGGGTAGCTTCAGCTTTGCCCAACAGATCGGCAACGGCGATCGCACCTGTATCATTTTGATAGAGTAACTGGTAGACGGCGTAGCTCTGTTGTTGGAGATCGACGACGTGGCTCAGACGTTGGCGTTCGGTTTCGAGATCGAGGAGTTCGCTGGGTGTGGTGAGGTTGACTTCGGTGAGTTCTTGGACTTGATACTGGAGTAAGTCTAGCCGTTGGAGCCGTTGCTGTTCGGTTTGTTGCCGATCGAGCCACATTTGATAAGCTTGTTGATAGGCATTATATACAGTCGCAATACTTTCTCGCTGTTGGAGTAGTGTTGTGCCTCCATATAGATCTAATAATTCTCTTTGGTGGGTAGTATTTGTCAGTTGTACTGTTTGCCCTTGAGCGGTAATTTCGATCGACAGTTCGCGGAGTTCTTGGGTGAGCTGACGGTTGCAAATTGTCCCATTGACACGCATCCTCGATCGCAAGTGAATACCACTCAAACTCAATTCCCGACTGCAAATGACCGTATCATCATCAGCCAAATCAAAATCCCGATCGATCAGCCATTGTCTTACTCGCTCCGTGGTGACAAATGTACCTTCGATCGTGGCTTTTGTCATCCCCGTGCGAATCATTCGCGCCGTCGCTTTGCCACCTAATACTAGATCGATCGCATCCAAAATAATCGATTTCCCCGCCCCAGTTTCCCCCGTCAAAACATTTAACCCCGCCCCAAATTCTAGTTCTAACTCATCAATGAGGGTAAAGTTTTGAATACGCAGAGACAATAGCATCAGGGAATCGGGGATAGAGGATAGGGAATCGGGGCTAGGGGATAGGTTGTCAGGCTTGAGGCGGAGGATACTTTCATCCTACATCCTAACTATTTCCTATTCTCTATCCCCGATTGCTAAATTGAAGTGCAGAATTCCGCCGGATGATGGAAGCCATCAATAGGGGCGATCGATTAAAGTAAAAAGATCTATTTATTCCAAACGCTGAAACCATGAATGAGTTAGACGATTCTGCGCCTATTAATGGATCGGCTATCCAAGTCAACAGCAATGATTTGCCAGACTTGGAAATCTATGGCTACCAAGTATATGAGAAATTGTCCGAGCATCCAGAGCGAGAGCAGATTACCTATCTGGCTAGAGATATTAATTTAGCTAGGTTAGTTGTCATTAAACAGTGGCGCAGGTCAGATTGTCACACAATAACCTCAGACTATGCTAATTATTTACCAGAAATCGAACGTTTACAACAACTCGACCATCCTAATATTCCCCGATATCTGAATTCATTTGCTACCCCAACCGGATTCTGTGTGGTGAGAGAATATCTCTCAGGTGTCTCGCTCGCAGAAATTGGCGAACTCCCAGGATCGGATCTTAAACTGGTGGCGGATGCTATCTTCGAGCTTCTGAGCTATCTCCATCAGCAAACGCCTGTCGTCATTCACCAGAATATCAAACCAGAGAATATCATCGTCAATACTGAGACAAAGTTGAGGATCTATTTAGTTGATTTTGGCATAAATCCCCACGACGCTGATGCTACCACAGGGACACCTGGATTTATGCCCCCAGAACAGCGACTCGATCTTGGCATCACTTCAACCGCCGATATTTATAGTCTGGGAGTATCCCTGATCTGTCTGCTCACTGGTACAGCTACCCCACAAGCGCAATACTTATTCGATGATAACTATCGCCCTCAATTTCGACACTTAATCCCAGCCAATACCGCGCCACAACTGCTTATTTGGTTGGAAACAATGGTTGCACCAAACCCCGAACAACGTCTCAATGCAGTTAGGGTTGATATCGCCTCTGAGCTAGAGGAGCGGTCAACGGCTAATCAACTTTTAGAACCTGAATTAAACTTAGCATTTAATCCTCCTGCACCACCGCAAAAAGTTAGGTGGGTGCAGTGGGGAATCGCGGCGGGGATATTATTTAGTTTGGGATTAATTTTGCATCAGTTCCTATTCCCAGATGGAGGAGAAATTAGTCCCGCTCAAATTGCTAGAAATCAATCAATAGCACGCGCCGCTGAATTTGCATCATCCGATCGAGGTAGATTAATTAGAGAAAAACGGTGTATCAGTTGCAATCTCGATCGTCAGAATTTTGCTAAAGCCGAACTAACTGGTGCGATCGTCCCTCAGTCTAGTCTCAATGGTACCAATTTTGCTAATGCTAATCTAACTTTAGCAATTTTTAGCGATGCCGATTTGAGTGGAGCTAATCTGAGCGGGGCAAATCTTCAGCGAGCTGCTTTTTATGGAGCAAACCTGAGCGGTACCAACCTTGTCGGCGCAAACTTGACTCAGGCGAAACTAGTTTACGCCAAGCTCAAAGACGCTAGGTTACGCGATGCCAATTTCTCAAATGCGGAGCTGAGATTCGCTGAATTCCAGCAAGTCGATCTGACTAAGACTAATTTTACAGGTGCGGACTTGAGTAATGCCGATCTGTCCTATACCAATCTCCGTCAGGCGATCTTAACTGGTGCTAAGTTAGACGGTGCAAATCTAACTGGAGCGACGATGCCTGACGGTTCGATCCATCCTTGAATTAGCTGATAGTTGATAGTTGATAGTTGACAGTTGACAGTTGACAGTTGACAGTTGACAGTTGATACTCCCTGACATCTCAAGAAATAGACATCGTAATCCTAAGCGCGGATCGCTAGCTTGACAACGCTCTAGGAGTCGTAGCTGTTCTTGGCTGGTATGATGTTCCAATCGGGTCATCATGGCACGTCTGAGCCGCTGCTGAGGGTATGTGAGGCGATCTTTTTCTGCATTAGTAGGAGTTGTGACGATCGATCTACTAGAATGGATTCGATCGACCATCGCCAAAACATGGATAGAATTCTCGAACCGGAAGTCATGGATACATGGCTCGAAGCAACAGCCTATGATGCAATGGACTTCATATCTGTAAATACGACATTTGCAACAGATGCGATCGCTTTAGATCCTCATGCCATTACCATTTTGGATGTCGGTACCGGAACAGCCCGAATCCCCATCCTGATGTGCCAACAACGACCTCAATATTTAATTACTGGGGTAGATTTGGCACAATCGATGCTGATTATCGGTCATCGAAATGTAGAGGAGGCTAAATTAACTCAACGGGTTAAATTAGAACGGGTAGATTCTAAACGGATGCCATATCCAAATCTAGCATTCGATCTGCTCATCTCCAATAGTTTAGTTCACCATTTACCAAATCCGTTATCTTTTTTTGCAGAAATCAAACGTTTAGTTAAACCCGGTGGCGCAATATTAATCCGCGACTTAATCAGACCAGAAAATGATGATATTGTCAACGATCTAGTTGCTAAAATCGGCGGAAAATATGATACTCAACAGCAGCAGTTGTTTCGTGATTCGCTCAAGGCGGCACTGACTCTATTTGAAGTCCAAGAGTTAATCGATCGAGTCGGCTTGTCACGAGTAAAATTAACTCAATCTTCAGATCTACATTGGACGATCGAGCGCAAGAAAATCTAAACGGTCGAAGATGAGGTAATATTATTAACGGTAAGCTATGACTATCGATCGACATGTTAAATCGTAAATATTGGTTTGGATTATTTATCGTCATCGGCATAACATTGTCGCTGATGAATCCGATGATATCGCTCTCCAAATCCTTATCAAATAAACCAACTAGAGAAATTCGAGGGGTGTGGATTACTAATGTTGATAGTGATGTTTTATTTACGCGCGATCGATTAGCCACAGCGATTAAAGATCTCCGTCAGTTAAATTTTAATACGATTTATCCAGTAGTTTGGAATTGGGGCTATACAACTTATCCTAGTCAAGTTGCCAAGAGGATAGTTGGGAGTAGCTTCATGCCCAAAAAATCGGCAGGGTTATTAATTAATCGAAAACTTAGTAACACTGAAGGATTAGAAGGACGCGACATCCTCAAAGAAATGGTAACTCAAGGACATAAACAAGGAATAGCGGTGATTCCCTGGTTTGAATTTGGGTTTATGGCACCTGCAACTACCGATCCGGCTGGCTCCGACTTAGCTAAACTTCATCCTGATTGGTTAACCCAAAAACAAGATGGTGGTACGATCTGGAAGGAAGGCAAAGATCCGCGTGTTTGGCTCAATCCCTTCAAGCCTGAAGTTAAAAAGTTTATCATCGATTTAGTCGTCGAAGTAGTCGGTAAATATGATGTGGATGGGATTCAATTCGACGATCATTTTGGATTACCTTCAGAATTTGGCTACGACAAATTTACAGTCGATTTATATAAGCGCGAACATCAGGGTAAATTACCACCCAAAGATCCTAAAAATGAAGAATGGATTAACTGGCGGGCTGATAAAATTACCGATTTAATGCGCGACTTATTTACAGCGATTAAAGCGACAAATCCTAAGGCGATCGTTTCAATCTCACCTAATCCTCAAACCTTCGCCAAAAGCTTCTTCTTGCAAGACTGGGCAAAATGGGAACGTCAAGGATTAGTTGAAGAGCTACTAATTCAAGTGTATCGAGATAAGTTGGAAACATTTATTGGCGAACTTCAAAAACCAGAAGTAAAACTAGCCAGTAAACATATTCCAGTTGGGATCGGGATTTTGACTGGTGTCAAACCAAAGCCAATCTCGATGAAACAAATTCAAACCCAAATCGCCGCCGTTCGTCAACAAGGATTAGCTGGAGTATCTTTCTTTTTTTATGAAACACTCTGGAAATTGACCAACGAACCAGCAGTGACTCGCAAGGATGGTTTCAGACAAGTGTTCGCCCAATCGGTGGCGCGCTTCTCATTGCCACAGGCTACGCCAACGCGCATAATTAAATAAGGGGTTGGGGATGAGGCTTTGGGAATCCTGATGTTTGGAAATAATAGACAATAAATAGTTATGGAATTACCCGAATTAGATTCAGAAACGATCGATCGAGTCCTGGAAATGGCTTGGGAAGATCGCACTACATTTGAATCGATCGAATTGCAATTTGGTCTGAGCGAACCGCAAGTTATCGCCCTCATGCGCCGCGAGATGAAAGCCTCCAGTTTCCGCATGTGGCGCAAACGAGTCACTGGAAGAGATACCAAGCACGCCACTCGCCGCGACTTCATCGCCGGACGCTTCAAATCCCAAAATCAGAAAGGATAGAGGGTAGAGGGTAGAGGGTAGAGGGTAGGCTTTAGGTTTTAGGTTTTGGGCTTTAGGCTTTAGGCTGTGGAGCTGCGTTCCAGTTTTCTTACCAAGTAACAAGGGTGCAGAGCTTCCACGCCTCGGCTGAGATTCGCTTGCCTGCGCCTGCATGTGCGATAGTTGTCGATTCGGGGTTTGAATCCCTGGCTCAAAAACTATCTTATTACCCACATTCCGCACTTCGGAAAAGTAGCATCAAAAAAGCCTAATTTTGCGTCACGGCAATCAGTGAGTTACGATCGGTAGTATCGTCAAACTGTCGAGTCTTCGTGACTAGTATGTGTCGTAAAAGTTGAAGTGCGGAATGTGGGTTATTACTTATTACTTACTACCTATCACCTATTACCTATTACTTATTACTTAATCAACTCACCACACTCCCTACCCTCTCTCCATGAACGATCTCAAACAACAAATCGAAGATCGTGCCCGCGCTATTGGCTTCCATGCTGTCGGCATCGCATCGATCGATCCTCATAGTACCCAAACCGCCGCAACACGCCTCCAAGAGTGGTTATCGTTGGGCTATCAGGCTGAGATGGGATGGATGTCCGACCCCCGCCGTCAGGATATCTATCAACTCATGCCCTCAGCCAAAACAGTAATTGCTGTCGCGCTCAATTATTACACCCCTCATCAGCGTCCAGAAAGTCCAGAATACGGCAAGATTGCCCGCTATGCTTGGGGGCGAGATTATCACAAAGTACTCGATAAAAAACTCAAACAACTAACTACTTGGTTGCGCCAAGAATTTGTAGGGGCAGAGGCACGTTATTACGTCGATACTGGGCCAATTCAAGATAAATACTGGGCACAAGCTGCGGGAATTGGTTGGATTGGCAAAAATGGCAATGTCATCAATCGTCAGTATGGTTCGTGGATATTTTTAGGCGAGATTGTAACTAATCTTCAACCGATTCCCAGCGATCCCCACGCACAACATTGTGGCACATGTACGCGGTGCATTTCGGCTTGTCCGACTGGCGCAATTACTCAACCTTTTGTTGTCGATGCCAATCGATGTATTGCTTATCATACGATCGAAAATCGTGCCGCCACCTTACCACCAGAAATCGCCAATAACCTCCAAGGCTGGGTGGCTGGTTGTGATATTTGTCAAGATGTCTGTCCGTGGAATCAGAGATTCGCTCAACCTACAGATGTAACCGACTTTCAGCCCTATCCAAGTAATCTCGCTCACAAACTAACCGAGCTGGGATCGCTCACTGATGAGGTATGGGATCGCAGCTATAGAGCATCGGCATTGCGTAGAATTAAACCAGCGATGTGGCGGCGCAATGCCATTGCAAATCTTCATACTTTGAGAGCGCAATCGAACGTTAATTAGATTACAATCTTAAAATCAGGCTCAGATTCTCACAAATGCGTAACAATTCTAAACTTATCATTTTTGATTTTGATGGTACCCTAGCGGATACTTTAGGTGCATTGCTCCGAATTAGCAATCGATTGGCACCCGAATTTGGCTACCCACAGATTAGTGATGAGCAATTAGAAAATCTCAAATACCTCAGTTCCTGGGAAATTATCAAGCTTTCTAAAGTTGCCTTGTGGAAGCTCCCATTCTTGTTAAAACGGGTGAAAGAAGAATTTCCAGGGGAAGTTCGGAATGTGAAATTATTTCCTGGGGTAATCGAACTATTAAATACCCTAAAACTTCAGGGCTATCGATTGGGAATTGTCAGTTCTAATGCTGAGGCAAATATTCGATCGCTATTGAGCCAAAATCAGATCGAACATCTATTTGATTTTGTCACCACTGCTTCTACTTTTGGCAAGGGCAAAGCAATCGGACGACAAATTAAGCAATATCGGTGTCTCAAATCTGATGTAATTTATATCGGCGATGAAATTCGCGATATTCAAGCCGCTAGATCGATCGAAATCCGCATTGTCGCTGTCGGCTGGGGATTCAATGCCCCTACCGCTCTGATGGAGAGACAACCAGATCTACTAATTACCAAACCCCTCGCCCTGATCAACGCTTTGGCACGTTTTTATCCTCAAACAACTCAGATCGCCTAGTTAATCAGTTGATAGTTGATAGTTGATAATTGATAGTCGATCGAGGATACTGGTGTGTTAGGCGCAAGCCGTAACGCACCAGTATCCTACTGCACAACAGCTTATGTGGGTGTTTACGTCATCTTCGGACTGAATGCCGCCCTAGTTGCATCCGCTCAAAGCATACCGCCAATAGTCCCGCCGATCGAGCGATTGCCCCAGCCGATTCCGAGTGTTTTACCGAGCCAACCAGTCCCGCTCATACCCCCAGCCCCATCCCCGGCGAATTCGCCGTTACCAGCGACAGAGCAAATTAAGGTCCTGCGATATGAAGTAGTGGGAAGTACGGTGTTTAGTGCCCAGGAATTAGCCCAAGTTACTCAACCATTTACCGGAGCAGTCACATTTGACAGGCTGCAAGCAGCCAGAAAAGCGATCGAGCGACTCTATCTCGATCGCCAGTATCTCACTAGTAGCGCGTATATTCCCACCGGACAAATATTATCGATCAATGGGGCGGTAGTCAGGATTCAAATCGTCGAAGGCAAACTCGAAGATATCCAAGTTACAGGTACTTAAAGACTCAACCCCGAATACATTCGATCGCGCCTAGCATTGGCTACCAGACAGCCCTTGAACAACGATCGGCTGATTGAAGGATTGCGCCTGTTGCAGCAAGATCCGCTGATTGGTAGTATCGCCGCCGAACTCTCTACTGGCATTCAACCAGGTACCAACCTGCTCGAAATTAAAGTTAGGGAAAATAAAACTTTTCAGAGCGAAATTGCCACCAATAACTATCGCCCACCGAGTATCGGCAGTTGGCAACGTCGCGCCCAGATTAGCGAAGCCAATGTCACTGGCTGGGGCGATAGCGTCATTCTCGCCGATAGTAATACCGATAGTAGCAATGGCGATACTAATTATACCGTGCCGTTGAACCCCTTCCAGACCACTGTGAGCATCAATCTGGGTGGAACTAATAGCCGGATTATCGAAGAACCCTATCGTTCGCTAGATATTACCACCAATTCTCGCTATGCCGAAGTCAGTGTGCGCCATCCGCTGCTGCGTCGCGCTCGGCAAGATTCTACCCAAGAATTCGCGCTGAGTCTGACTGGTTCTAGATTGGAAAGTACCAGTGCTTTGGGCAATACGCCCTATCCCCTCAGCCCTGGAGCGGATGATAATGGACGAATCGGTGTCTCAGCTTTGCGGTTCGGGCAGGAGTATCTATATCGGGATAGTCGCTCGGTATTAGCACTGCGAAGTCAGGTAAATGTAGGGATAAATGCCCTCAACTCGACGATGAATAATAATGCCCCCGATAGTCGGTTTGTCTCGTGGCAAGGGCAGGGGCGATGGTTGCAACAGTTGGCTCCGAATACCGATCTGATTGTGCAGGGGCGGGTACAATTGGCAGATCGATCGCTGGTATCGCTAGAACAGTTGGCAATTGGCGGACAAACTACGGTACGCGGCTATCGTCAGGATGCACTCCTAGCTGATAATGGTGCTTTTGCTTCGGTAGAGTTACAATTGCCGATCTGGAAATCAACGGGAAATGTGTTCCAAGTGGCTCCCTTTATCGATGCGGGGACGGTGTGGAGCAAGTCTACTCCTAGTGGAAATGGTAGTAACACTTTACTATCTACTGGGTTGGGATTGCAGTGGCGAACCGATAATCTCAGTGCGCGGCTCGATTGGGGGATTCCGTTGATTAATATTCCTGGTAGCAAGAACTCATTGCAAGATAATGGGTTGTATTTTTCCGTTCGCTACTTTCCTTTTTAAGTAGTTTAGCTCCGATGAGGGCCACTCGATCGTTCGATCGTGACACGCGCGATCGTTTCTAGAACCTGAAGCGCAGGAATTTGGAGGTGGGGAAAATCTCCTGAAAATTCACTCAAGCCGTCTTCGCCTTCAATGTAATCGAATAGGGTTTGGAGGGGTACACGCGTCCCGATAAATACAGGGGCACCTGTCATAATTGCTGGATCGCTATCTATGATTTGGCGTTTGCAAAGCTTCTCTACCACGTCACTATTGAATTGCTGAATATCCATCCAATGAGTACGCACTGTTAAATAATTCGATCGAGTCTCAATATAAATCCAGGCAACACATCCTCGCAACTAACCGACGCTGGAGATTGAATAACTTCAACTTTTGCACCGATTCGATAGATTTCTACCTGTCGATCTTGGGGATTAATTAGTAATCCTAACCGAACGCCATTATCACGATATTCGATCATTTTTAATTGTAATTCTGGTAATTTATCCGTGCGCGAACGTAGCTCGATTACAAAGTCTGGAGCCAAGGGCGGAAACTTAGATCGATCTTCATCAGATAGTGCATTCCATCGTGATAATTCTACCCAAGCAGCATCAGGCGATCGTTGACTACCTAATGGGAGTTTGAAAATCGTTGAAGAACTAAATACCTCACCTAGCTCAGTAGTTTGGTTCCAAATAAATATCTGTGCGCCGAGATTTAACTCGCGTTTTCCACTTTCTCCGCCTACTGGTGACATAACGATGAGAACTCCGGTGGCGGTTAATTCGAGTGGCTGTTCGGGATTGGCGATACAGAGTTGATAAAATTGTTCGTCGGTGAGTTTGAGGGTACTCAGATCGAGGGGGAGTGAATCTGGGATATTGGAATAAGCGATGGTCATAAAACCTCCAACCGATTGCAGGGATAAGTTTTGGACTACTTCAATTATATCTGGAATCACCCGATCGCTCAGATTGCAGTTTTTGGTAGTTTGAGTAGCTTAGAATAAGTCATCTCTAGATCGCTTCAGCATTAGCCCACTTTTGATGAC
>ENA-OFCX01000811-OFCX01000811.1-metagenomes-genome-assembly--contig:-NODE-811-length-14446-cov-3.191439_pt1 | contig 14446 bp, 9 predicted proteins | sample MGYA00153384_OFCX01 | MGnify analysis MGYA00153384
CCTGAAGCTGGCCACCATCACTGTCAGCGCCACCGCCAGACTGAGTGATGCGACTACGCCGCTGACGGCGACTGCTGCGCTGGCGCGCACCCGGCGGGCGCGCTCAACGGCCAGCAGCGGCAATAACTGGTGCGCGACAAAAGGAGCAATCCGGTCATACAAAACTGCAACCAGCCAGGGCAGCGCAGTGATACCGCCAATCAATAGCAGCGCAAGCCAGACACTGAGCAACCAAGGTGGAACCTTGTTTGCGGGCAACAACATCAGTATCAAAAATCAGTCTGTCTCAGGGGCTGGCAGTCTCCAGGCGCAAGGCGGCATGCAACTGGCCTTTGCTGGCAATTACACCCATCAGGGTGATCTGAGCGTCAATGGCGATCTGTTGGTTGAAAGCGGCGGGGACTTCACCAACCAGGGGCTCATCAAAGGCGGCAGCAGTGTCACCGTCTCGGGCAACAACGTTGACAACCACAGTGGAGCAGAAATCAGCTCTGCCGGGGTGACCAGCGTCAATGCCAACCAGACATTGGCCAACCGCGGCCTGATTGACGGCAGCGACACCCGCATCAATGCCACCACGGTGGACAACGTGGGCACGGGCCGCATCTATGGCAATCATGTATCCATCCAAGCGGACACGCTCAACAACCGTGCAGAAAATGCAAGCAGCGCAACGATTGCTTCTCGGCAGGACCTGGACATTGGCGCACTTGTTTTAAATAACACAGGCGGTGCCAGCATTTTGAGCCTCGCAGACATGCGCTTCGGCGCCACGCTTGATGCCAATCGAGTAGCGGCAGGGCAGGCGCAGGCCATCAACAACACCGGCTCAAAGATTGACGCGGCCGGCAGCATTAATTTGAATGCGGAGGTTGTTAATAATACTAATGCTGGAATTGAAATTGCGAAGCAAGAGCTGGTAAGAAGCCAGGCCGGTGAGAATTTGGTGCAGCTTCCAGGACAACAAGTTGAAAGTGCGAATAACTATGTCGAAGTCTGGAGTGGAACATTTGTTCCATATTTGAAGGGAAGTAGTATTGGATTTTTTAATCGGAAAGATATTCCAGGTGCTTCTTCCGATGGCCGAATGTTCAAGGTTGTTCATCCAGATAAATTCCTGACAACAATTCCTGTTGCAATTAAGAGCTCTAGATCTTGTTATAGCGATGACATTGATTCCTGCACGACCACTTATGTGTATGAGTCTGGAGGGTCGGCTAGATTCGCTCAGTATGGCATTGATAAGCCTGCAAAATATAATACGAATAAACCTGATCCACTTGCATATGGAGCATCTGCCAATGAAGGGGGGTCATTTTCTTGGTACTCTAGAGATAAAAAAGCTGCTTATGAGGCTGCTTTAAAAATATACGATGAATCTATCGCTGCAGTCACCAAATTAAATAATGCGATTTTGGCGGAAATAAAAGAAAATAATAGATTTGTGGCTGCAGAGCGCAGTTATACAATTGTGAGTGGGGTCACTGACTCTTTCTATAAAGATCGCGTTATATCTTCAAAAGCTGGAGAAATTACTGCTGGCGGAAATATCAATGTCAGTGGGTTGCTGAATAATTTTGATTCCACTGTTATTGCCGGTGGAAATGTCACTGCAGGAAATCTGAATAATAAATCAACGGTCACTGGTACTGAGACCAAGACTTCCAATGGAACGGCTGTCTTCTATTCATGGAAATACCACGGAGGATTCAGTGATTCTCAGAAGCGGCATGCATCTGCTCCTGCGGCATTCAGCAGCTCCGAAAGCACAAGTTTTGAACTCCCAACGGTCGTATTCCTTCAAAACCAAGCAGGCACAGGTACCGGCGGCGGCGTAGGTGCCAACAGCAACACGGGTAATAACGTTGGCGATATTGGCGCAGCTTCCGGTGGAGTGGGTCAGTCCGTAGGCAGCTCAGGTTCTGGTAATGCGAGCAGCGGCGGCTCGGTCAACTCCGGCGGGTACAACGCAGCAGGCTCCGGTTCCGGCAATGCCCCTGCCACCGTAACCCAGCAGCCGGTCACCACAGCAGCGGGCGAACAGGTCTTTATTCGTACGGTGGCCTCTGGCCCTTCGCTGCCCAGCAGCAGCTTGTTCGTGGTCAATGCGCAAAACGGCAACCGCCCTTTGGTGGAAACCGATCCCGCATTTGCCAGCTACAAAAACTGGTTGTCTTCGGACTACATGGTCAATGCTTTAAGGCTTGATCCCGCCTTGATGCAAAAGCGCCTGGGTGACGGCTTTTACGAGCAGCAGCTCATACAGCAGCAAATTGGGCAACTGACAGGCCGCCGTTTCCTGAGTGACTACACCAGCAACGACGAGCAATACATGGCCTTGCTGCAAAACGGCGTGACCTTTGCCCAATCGCATGCACTGCGCCCAGGGGTTGAACTGTCTGCAGCGCAAGTTGCGCAACTGACCAGTGATCTGGTCTGGCTGGTTTCGCAAAACGTCACCATGCCCGATGGCTCGGTGCAAAGCGTGCTGGTGCCCAAAGTCTATGTGGTGGCCAAGCCAGGTGACTTGAGCGCCACAGGCACCTTGATCAGCGCCGACACCATCGCCGTTAAAACCGATGGTGATGTGCACAACAGCGGCACCATTGCTGGCCGCCGTACGGTACTGATTGCTGCCAACGATATTAATAACATCGGTGGCCATATCGTCAGCGACTCTGTATCGCTCAATGCGCAGCGCGATATCAATGTGGTGGGCGGAACCGTTTCAGCCGCACTGCAACTGCTGGCCCAGGCAGGCAACGATATCAACGTGGAGACCACCACACGCACCACCAGCGGTGGAACCGCCCAAAACGGATACTCCAACACCGTGGTGGACAGGGTTGCAGGCCTCGTGCTCACCGGCCCGCTGGACAGCAAAGCGGCAACAGGGGGATTGATGTCCCTGATTGCAGGCAATGACATCAATCTTCAGGGTGCGCAAATCGCCAATGCAGACGAAGGCGGAGTTACCCGCATCCATGCAGGCAACAACGTCAACCTCTCTACAGTCGATACCTCCTCAGACAACCGCATCACCTGGGATGCCAAGAATCATCTCTTCTTTGGCAGCAGCCAGGAGGTGGGTACACAGATCAACACCCAGGGTACAACCGTCATCAATGCAGGCAACGACATCAATGCCCGTGCAGCCCAGGTGCAAACCACACAAGACCTGCGCCTGAACGCAGCGGCAAGCAGGTGGTGGCCGATGTGGGCGGAAACCTGAATCTGGAGAGCCTGCAAGATACCAGCACCTTCAGCGGCAAGCAGCAAAACATCGGCGGCTCCGTCACTGTCGGTGCCGGTTTCTCTGGCAGTGTCAGCTATAGCAAAAGCAAGGCCAAGGGCGACTTTGCCAGCGTCAACGAGCAAACCGGCATACAGGCCGGTGACGGCGGCTTCCAGGTCAACGTTAAGGGCAATACTGACCTGAAGGGCGCAGTGATTGCCAGCTTTACCGAGCGTCGCGCAGACATTACTCGCCAGTTGCAGGCGGCGGCTGCACGTGTGGGTGGCGGTGTGCGCCCCATTGAAGACGCGGCACTGCTGGATGAAGTCACTGCGTTGGTCGAGCGGCCCAATGTGCTGGTCTGCGAGTTCGAAAAAGAGTTCTTGAACGTGCCGCAGGAATGCCTGATTCTGACCATGAAGGCCAATCAGAAGTACTTCCCCTTGCTGGATACGCAAGGCAAGTTGACGCACCAGTTTTTGATTGTCAGCAACATCACGCCGCAAGACGCGTCGGCTGTCATCGAAGGCAATGAACGCGTCGTGCGCCCCCGTCTGGCTGATGCCAAGTTCTTCTTCGACCAAGATCGCAAGAAAACACTGGCTTCGCGTGTTGAAGGCCTGGGTAAGGTGGTCTACCACAACAAGCTGGGCACCCAAGGCGAACGCGTAGAACGTGTGCGCGCCATTGCCAAAGCCATCGCCCAGCAAATGGGTGACGCGCAATTGGTGCAGCAAGCCGACCAGGCTGCCATGCTGGCCAAGACCGATTTGGTGACCGATATGGTGGGCGAGTTCCCAGAGCTGCAAGGCACCATGGGCCGTTACTACGCATTGAACGACGGCCTGGATGTGGCGGTGGCCGACGCCATTGAAGACCATTACAAACCCCGTTTTGCGGGCGATGACCTGCCGCGTGGCAATGCTGGCGTGGTGGTGGCGCTGGCTGACAAGCTGGAAACGCTGGTGGGTATGTTCGGTATCGGCAATCTGCCCACCGGTGACCGTGACCCCTTCGCCCTGCGCCGTCATGCGCTGGGTGTGATTCGCATGCTGGTCGAAAAAGACCTGCCCTTGGATCTGCAAACGCTGCTCGTCAGCGCTGTGCCAGCTTTTGGCGACAAGATCACCGACGCAACGGCGCAACTGGTGGAGTTCTTTTACGACCGCCTGTCGGTCAATCTGCGTGAACAAGGCTTTAGTGCTCAAGAAGTTGAAGCTGTGCTGGCTTTGCGCCCACAGCGCCTGGCCGATGTGCAAAAACGCCTGGAAGCCGTGCGTGCCTTTGCCGCATTGCCTGAAGCGCAAGCACTGGCTGCTGCCAACAAGCGCGTGGGCAATATCCTGAAGAAAGCCGAAACAGAAGTGCAACCTCAGGTGAACGAGGCGTTGCTGGCAGAGCAGGCTGAAAAAGACCTGTTTGCAGCATTGCAATCCGTTGCACCCAAGGCGCAGCAGCAGTTTGAAGCAGGTGACTACACCGCAAGTTTGCAAACCTTGGCAGCATTGCGTGCTCCGGTGGATGCGTTTTTTGAGCACGTCATGGTGAATGCTGAAGATGCTGCCTTGAAGGCCAACCGTTTGGGCTTGTTGGCAGCATTGCATGTGGCCATGAACCGCGTGGCTGATCTGGCAAAACTGGCTGTATAAAAGTGCTGACCTCATGCCGTACCTCAGCGTGGGGTAGGTAAACACCTTAAGAAGAAGTTAAAACGATGAACTTTTCAGATGCCAGCATTGCCATTATTGGTCTTGGCTACGTAGGTCTGCCTTTGGCAGTCGAATTCGGTACCAAGCGAAAGACTTTAGGGTTTGACATCAACGCACGGCGCATCGATGAACTGCGCGGCGGGCAAGACCATACCTTGGAATGCAGCCCTGAACAGCTGCGTAATGCGCTTCACCTTCACTACAGCCACGAGATTGAAGATCTGCGTGCCTGCAAGGTGTTTATCGTGACAGTGCCAACGCCCGTTGATCAGGCAAATCGTCCAGATATGACGCCGTTGATCAAAGCCAGTCAGACCGTGGGTGCTGTACTGAAAGCTGGCGATGTGGTGATTTATGAATCCACGGTATATCCGGGCGCAACCGAAGAGGTTTGTGTGCCGGAGCTTGAACGCATGAGTGGCCTGAAATTCAATCAGGACTTTTTTTGTGGCTACAGCCCTGAGCGCATCAACCCAGGTGACAAGGTCAACACACTGACCACGATTAAAAAAATTACCAGTGGTAGCACCCCAGAAGTGGCCGCGGCAGTCGACGGCCTGTACCGTGAAATCATCACGGCAGGTACGCACTTGGCTAGCAGCATCAAGGTGGCAGAAGCTGCCAAGGTCATTGAGAACACGCAGCGTGATTTGAATATTGCGCTGGTCAACGAGCTTTCAGTGATTTTTGCCCGTTTGGGAATTGATACTTTAGACGTGCTGGAGGCTGCCGGCAGTAAGTGGAACTTCTTGCCTTTCCGACCTGGAATGGTGGGCGGTCACTGCATTGGCGTGGACCCCTACTACCTGACGCACAAAGCTGAGCAGGTGGGATATCACCCTCAAGTGATTTTGGCGGGGCGCAGAATTAACGACAACATGGCGCGTTATGTCGCACGCAATACCGTCAAGATGATGCTGCAAAACGGCATGGATGTGCCACGCTGCCGTATTGGTGTGATGGGCATTACTTTCAAAGAAAACTGCCCTGACATCCGCAATAGCAAGGTTGTGGACATGGTGCATGAATTCGAAGCTTGGGGCGCGCAGGTTGTCGTTGCTGACGCATGGGCTGATAGCGAGGAGGTGCGCCACGAATATGGCATTACCTTGGGGCAAATTGATGAAGCACATCCAGTGGACGCTCTGGTGGTAGCCGTGGGGCACAACCAATATCGCAGCTTGTCTGGGGCGCAACTCAAGGCTTTGACTCGAGGCAATCAGCCAGTTCTGGTCGATGTGAAGTCTTTATACGACCGCCATGCGCTGGCTGACCAAGGTTTTTCCATCTTCCGCTTGTAATTGAGACTTTAATGCTGACCCCTGTTCAAGACCGAAAAGTTCGCTTTGCACTCGTTGGTGCCGGCCGTATTTCAGCCAACCACTTTGGTGCTATGGACCAGCACAAGGATCGGTGCGAGGTGGTGGATGTCTGTGACATTGACTCTACAGCGCTGGCACAAGCTGTCGAGAAAACCGGAGCCCAAGGCCATGCATCTTTGCAAGCGCTGTTAGCCAAGACAACGGCTGATGCCGTGATACTGACCACACCCAGTGGCCTTCATCCCAGGCAAGCGATTGAAGTTGCGCAGTCGGGGCGACATGTAGTCAGCGAAAAGCCGATGGCCACACAATGGCATGAAGCTTTGGGCATGGTACGAGCATGCGACGACGCAGGGGTCAAGCTCTTTGTTGTGAAACAAAACCGCCGCAATGCAACTTTGCAGCTGTTAAAGCAAGCAGTAGAGCAGGGCCGTTTTGGTCGCATATATAGCGTTGCCCTGAATGTGTTCTGGACGCGTCCCCAAGAGTATTACGACGCTGCCAAGTGGCGTGGTACGTGGGAATGGGACGGCGGGGCCTTTATGAACCAGGCCAGCCACTATATTGACTTGCTCAACTGGCTGATTGGCCCAGTCGAAAGCGTAATGAGCTATACCGGAACGTTGGCACGCAATATTCAGGCTGAAGACACAGGCGTTTCTGCCATACGCTGGCGCAATGGTGCCATGGGTACCTTAAATGTCACCATGCTCACGTATCCCAAAAATCTGGAAGGCAGCATCACCATCTTGGGTGAAAAGGGTACGGTCCGTGTAGGGGGCGTAGCTGTCAATGAAATTCAGCAATGGCAGTTTGCAGATCAACGACCGGAAGATGAAGAGATCAAGCAGGCCAGCTACGCCACAACCAGCGTTTATGGTTTTGGCCACCCGCTGTATTACGACAACGTCATCAAAACCCTGCAAGGCCAAGCAGAGGCGGAAACTGATGGTCGTGAAGGACTCAAGAGCCTGGAGCTACTGACCGCCATGTACCGCTCAGCACGTGATGGCGTTCGCGTTGCATTGCCACTGGAGCGCTGATTCATGAATTACTCAGTGCATTCCAGCGCCATCGTCGACGAGGGCGCGCAGATTGGAGAAGGTAGCCGTATCTGGCACTTTGTTCATGTCTGTGCGCAGGCAAAAATTGGCCGCGGTGTTTCGCTGGGGCAAAACGTCTTTGTTGGTAACAAAGTCGTGATTGGCGATCATTGCAAAGTACAGAACAACGTGAGCGTTTATGACAACGTAACACTGGAAGACGGCGTGTTCTGCGGCCCCAGCATGGTCTTCACCAACGTTTATAACCCCCGCTCTTTGATTGAGCGAAAAAATGAATATCGCGATACTTTGGTCAAGAAAGGTGCCACTTTGGGCGCCAACTGCACCATTGTCTGCGGTGTCACGGTGGGTGCCTATGCATTTGTAGGCGCCGGCGCGGTGGTGAATAAAGATGTGCCAGATTACGCACTGATGGTGGGTGTACCCGCAAAGCAAATTGGCTGGATGAGCGAATTTGGCGAACAACTAAATCTGCCGCTTAAAGGAGAAGGGCAAGTAGTCTGCGCGCACTCCGGAAAACTTTATGTATTAAGTGGCACTACCGTCATACAACAACCAGCCTGAGTAAGCCATGCAATTTATTGATCTTAAAACGCAGTATCAGAATTTAAAAAAAGAAATTGATGCTGGTATTCAGCGTGTATTGGATCATGGCCAATACATTTTGGGACCAGAAGTTGCTGAACTAGAAGAAAAATTAGCAGCTTATACCGGTACAAAATATTGCATTTCAGTGGCTAACGGCACAGATGCTTTGCAAATCGCCCAAATGGCATTGGGTATTGGACCCGGTGATGAAGTCATTACTCCTGGTTTTACCTACATCGCAACGGCTGAAACCGTAGCTCTGTTGGGTGCCAAGCCTGTATACGTAGATATTGATCCACGTACCTGCAATCTTGACCCACAGTTGTTAGAAGCAGCCATCACCCCGCGGACCAAAGCGATCATCCCCGTGAGCCTTTATGGGCAATGTGCCGATTACGACGCCATCAATGTGATTGCCGCGAAACACGGCTTGACTGTCATTGAAGATGCTGCCCAAAGTTTTGGGGCAACATACAAGGGGCGAAAAAGCTGCAATCTCACCACTATTGCCTGTACCAGTTTCTTTCCAAGCAAACCCTTGGGCTGCTACGGCGATGGTGGGGCTATTTTTACCAATGATGATGAACTGGCGAAAGTGATGCGCCAGATTGCTCGCCATGGGCAAGATCGCCGCTACCACCATGTTCGCGTAGGTGTGAACAGCCGTTTGGACACGCTCCAGGCTGCAATTTTGCTGCCGAAACTGGCTGTACTGGACCAAGAAGTTGCCCAGCGCCAGCAAGTCGCCCAGCAATACGCTGATGCATTGCGAAAGTTCGTACAAGAAGGTGACGAAGCGTTTGGCATTCAGCTTCCACATGTTGAGTCCTGCAACACCAGCGCATGGGCCCAATACACGCTGCAGGTGCCCAACCGCCAGCAAGTGCAAGACAAGCTTAAGGCGCAAGGCATTCCTACAGCAGTGCATTACCCAATACCGTTGAATCTGCAGCCTGCTGTGGCGGATGTGGGTGCATATTTACCTGTGGGTGATGCAGTTGCGCAGAAGGTGGTCAGTTTGCCCATGCACCCTTATTTGGGCGAAGAAAGCATTACCCAAATTGCAACATTAGTTGCCCAGCAGTAACGAGCGACATAAATCGGCTGGTTAATGAGTACCATTAATTACCGCCCCGACATCCAAGGTCTGCGTGCGATTGCGGTGTCGGTTGTGATGTTGTTTCATTTCAACCCTGCCTGGATGCCTGGTGGGTTTGTCGGGGTCGATATATTCCTGGTTATCTCTGGCTTTTTGATTGTCAGCATATTACTGCACAAAAAAAATCAATCAGATTACCGGATCTTTAATACGTTGCAGTACTTCTACGTCAGTCGCTTGAAACGTATTGCACCTGCGTATTTTGCAATGCTGACGGTAGTCTCTTTGCTCGCCGCAGTCCTGTTTTTGCCGCAAGATCTTGCCATTTATAAAAAAGGCCTGAATCAAGCAGCATGGTTCAACAGTAACAACTACTTTGCTGGCTTTGGTGATTATTTCGCTCCTGCTAGTCATGAACAACCCCTGCTGCACACTTGGTCGCTGGCAGTAGAAATCCAGTTCTACCTGCTGGCCCCACTGCTGGTTTTGCTACTGCCCGTCAAGGCGCTTAAATGGTTGTTTGCAACGTTGCTGCTCGGCTTCACCTGCTTAGCGGAATATCGTCTGCGTGTACTGGGTATCGAGCAGGCAACTTACTACAGCTTATATGCGCGTCTGCCGGAATTCTTTGCTGGAGCGCTCGTAGCACTCCATTTGTATGCTGAAAAATCATCAAAGGAAAACAAACCTTGGCTCAACAAATTAGGAATGGTCTTGATCATCGCGGCTGCCACTTTGCAGCCTCAACTTGGACCTTTCCCCGGTTTGCTGGCCTTGTTGCCTGTGGCTGGAGCCGCACTCGTTCTGCTGCACCCTGCTCAGGGGGGGCTAGGACGAGTACTGGCAAGCAAGCCTCTGGTCTTGCTGGGTGAACTGTCGTATTCACTCTATCTGTGGCATTGGCCGGTATTGGCCTTGCTGCGCTACTACACAGGCACGCAAGTACTGGATGTACCGTTTAGTCTGCTGTTTATTGCCTTGACCTGGCTCTTGGCATGCTTGTCGTTTTATTGGGTAGAAATACCACTACGTTCGAGCAACCTCCCCCGTCTGAGAAAAATGCTGGGTTACGGTTTACTGGCTGGTTCGGTCTTGGGGGTGGGGGTCGGCATGACCAAAATCAATCAAGCGCTATCACCTCCACCGCTGCCCATCGAATATCAGCGCTACGCTGATCCCACAAAAATTTGCCATGGACAGATTGTTGACGATTGCCTCAAAGGTGATCTGAACAGCGACAAGGAAGTGCTGGTTCTGGGCGATTCTCATGCAGCCATGCTCAATCTCTTTTTTGACCAGTTGGGAAAGGATTTGGGGTTCAAGGCGCGCATCATCACTGCCAGCAGTTGCGTGACCATTCCAGGGTTTGATTATCAGCGTATTGCCGAGTGGGCACATCGACCCTGTTTGGAACAAATTGAGGAGGCCAAGAAATATTTGCCACACACAAAGGTGCTATTTCTGGCTGCAAGCTGGAACTGGCAATTGGCATCTGAGGACTTTAAAAAGGCTTTGAATGTTTTTTTGTCAGAGCAAAGTCAGGCGGGTAAGGAAATTTATCTTCTTGAACAAGAGCCTTTATTAAGAAAGAACCCGCTGCGGGCCATACGATTCAGAGCACTGGGTCTTGATTCAATAATTGATATTGACCCCGCTTATGCGCAAACCAACTTAATTCTGCGGCAGTACGCAGAACTCTATTCGAGTACAGTCAGTTTAAATTTCGAATCTTCTGGCTTGTTTACCCAAGCGCCTTTTGCTGATGGCGTACCGATCTACCTAGATGAGCACCACTTGAATGAAGAGGGTGCCAAGCGTTATGCCGCAACAGCACGCAGTGTATTCAAAAGCATCATGAATTAAAGCGCATGCGAAATTTACTTCCTAAAAGCGCTTACGCCCGCAATGTCCTCACTTTGATGACCGGCACAAGCTTGGCGCAGGCGATACCAATCGCCATCAGTCCTATTCTTACGCGGCTGTATAGTCCGGAGGAATTTGGCCGCTTTGCACTTTATATGGCGGTCGCGCTGATTGCCAGCGTATTGGTCACTGGGCGCTATGAACTGGCCATCCTCTTGCCACGCCAGGATCGCGATGCGCTGCACATTGCTGCCTTGGCCATGGCGCTAAGCATCGCAATCAGCGCTGTGTTGTTGCTCGTCGTCCTCTTCCTTGCTCAACCGATCGCCGTACTGTTGGGTGATGCCGCGCTGGCGCCCTGGTTGTATTGGGTGCCTGCATCTACCCTGCTGCTGGGCCTGTACCAAAGCCTCAACTACTGGAGCAACCGCAAAGCCCAGTACAAGCGCCTGGCCATCAGCCGGACGGTGCAAAGCGGCAGCGCCGCGCTGGCGCAGTTGGGCAGTGGCTACGCAGGCAGTGGTGCCGTAGGCCTGGTGGGGGGGCAAATAACCGGGCAGGTGCTGGCTACTAGCGTGCTAGCACGCCTGATCTGGCGCGAAGACCACGGCCTCATCCGCACCCTGCGCCCCCTGCGCAGCGTGGCGCTGGCCAAAAAATACATCAACTTTCCCAAATATTTGATCGTCGCCCACGGCTTCAACACCGCTTCAGGTCAGATGCCTGTGCTGCTCCTCAGCGCCCTGTTCAATACCACGGCGGCGGGCTTTTTCACCCTCACCCAGCGGGTTATGGCTGCGCCCATGGCTTTGGTTGCTGGAGCTCTGGGCGATGTGTTTCGGCAAGAAGCTAGCCAAGCCTATATGCGCCAAGGCCAATGCAAGGCTATCTATCAGAAGACATTCAAGCGTCTACTGTTGATCTCGATAGTGCCCTTCACCATCTTTTTCTTTGTCGCTCCTGCGTTATTTGCCTGGATGTTTGGCGAACAGTGGCGCGTGGCCGGTGAATATGCGCAAATCCTGACGCCCATGGCATTTTTGCAGTTCATTACCAGCCCTTTGAGTTCAATGTTCATGCTGGCCGAAAAACAAAAGATTGATCTTTTATGGCAAATATGCCTGTTGGTTCTTGTTGTAGCTTCATTCTTTAGTGGTGAATTTTTTTCAAATGAAAAAATCGCTCTCACCATTTTCTCTGGTTCTTATTGTTTGATGTATGGCATCAATGGGATTGTTTCTTATTTGCTTGCCATTGGGAGATGGATGGCGAAATGATGCTTGCAAAAATTAAATCAAAATTGAGTGGATTCGTATTTGCCGCGAGAAACCTCAGTGCCGCGCGAAGACTCGTTAAAATAACGAGTGAAGAGGTTGATGGGTTGCTGTTTCGCGGGTATTCGTCATCGGACGTAGAAGCGATTACAAAAATTTACCAACAACTCAATGAAGGGGCTGCTTTTTCATGGATGCTGCGCAGTCTTTACAGCCATATTGGCAGGCGTTGTCTGTTGGTTGTTGAGCAAAGAGATGCTGTTGGTACATCGAAAATTGTTGGAATGAATATGTATTACCTAAATCAGAGAGATATTAAAGAGAATACAATTCACGAGGGTTTTATCGGTGTTTTGCCTGAGATGGGGGGGAGAGGTATTGCCACAAAAATGCGACAGACGGCTATTAATAATTTCAAGTTGGCAGGTTTTTCTGGAATATCCTCGCGAATTTCATTAAATAATACGGCCTCGTTGATGTCGGCAAAAAAAATCGGTTTTCAACCCGTTGAAGAATACCAAGAGCCTTCGACAGGTGAAAAGCGGTATTACATGATTTGTAAGTTTTGAGGTGATGTTTTGAGTTCCACCGTTGATAAATACCGCACTCTCTGCAGCCTGGAACCCTCCATCCCCCTATTCAGCCAAGCTTGGTGGCTCGATGCTACTGCAGGCGAAGGGGCGTGGGATGTGGCCTTGGTGGAAAAAGGCGGTGCCATCGTCGCTGCCATGCCTTATGTGCCGCGCAAGCGCTACGGCTTCACCTTCCTGGGCCAGCCCGCCTTGACGCAAACCCTGGGGCCCTGGCTGCGCGAGACGGACGGAAAATCTTCCACCAAGCTGGCGCAGCACAAGGATTGGTTGCAGGCATTGATTGATCAACTACCGCCCTTTGCCCACTTCACCCAGAACTGGCACTGGCGAATGGGCAACTGGTTGCCGTTTTACTGGGCGGGCTTTCAGCAGACCACGCGCTACACCTACATCCTGCAGGAACTGAGTGATGAGGAGGAGCTTTGGCAGGGCTTGCAAGAAAATATCCGCAGAGAAATCAAAAAAGCCGGCAACCGCCTCCAACTGCGCGTACGTGATGATTTAACTGTCGATGATTTACTGGTGCTTAACCGCATGACCTTTGCCCGCCAGGACATGGCCTTGCCCTATACCGAGGCCTTTGTGCACAAGCTTGATCAGGCGTGCGTTGCACGCCAAGCGCGCAAGATCTTCATTGCCGAAGACGAGCAAGGCCGCCGCCACGCCGGGGTGTACATCGTGTGGGATGGCAACAGTGCCTATTACCTGATGGGCGGCGGCGACCCTGAATTGCGCAACAGCGGCGCCACCAGTCTGTGCATGTGGGAGGCGATCAAATTTGCGGCAACGGTTACCAAGCGCTTTGATTTTGAGGGGTCGATGATTGAACCCGTAGAGAAATTTTTTCGCGCGTTTGGAGCGCAGCAAACCCCTTACTTCACCGTGAGCAAAACTACATCGTTTATCCTGAAAGCGGCGCTGTTTGCCCGAAGCCTCAAGGAGGCGAAGTGATGAGTATTGCAACGTGGCATTCAACGGCAGCCCTTGCCTGGCTGCAAACCCTGCTGCAAGAGCGTTTTGGCCACCTGTTTGAGCTGCAAGTACAGCCAGATGGCAACTGCATCACCATGCAACTGTCTGGCGATACGCGCTGTGTCACCCTAGCGTTGGATGGCGCGACCTTCACTCGCGCAGATTCGGATTTGCCCTGTGCCACATGGCCCGCCCCTGCCGATGGCTGGGTCACCGCTTTGCCGGGCAATCTGCCAGCCCCTGGTGCAGTGCATTTGTCTTTGCCATTAATAGAGGCCACCGTTAACGGCGGCTGGCATATAGGCTACGACATTCTTGGTTTGACCTACTGGATGCTGACCCGTCAGGAAGAAGTGGGCCGCACTGATCTGGATGCTCACGGGCGTTTTCCGGCTTCATCCTCGCATGCATGGAAGCACGACTATCTGGAGCGTCCCATCGTCGATGAATGGCTTTACGTACTGGGCCAGGTCATCGCGCGAACCTGGCCGGGCATGGCATTGAAAGAGCACCAGTTCAGCATGAAAGTCAGCCATGACGTGGATGCCCCTAGTCGCTACGGCTTTGCCAGCGCTAAAGGCTTGCTGCGCAGCATGGCTAGCGATGTACTTAAGCGTGGTGACATCCCCAATGCTCTGCGCGCGCCCTGGATACGGCTCAACACCCGTGATGCATTGCACCTGAGTGATCCATTCAACACTTTTGAGTGGATCATGGATCTGTCAGA
>ENA-OFCX01000815-OFCX01000815.1-metagenomes-genome-assembly--contig:-NODE-815-length-14404-cov-3.662903_pt1 | contig 14404 bp, 15 predicted proteins | sample MGYA00153384_OFCX01 | MGnify analysis MGYA00153384
GTACCAGCAAGACTTTTGTTTTGTACAGCGGTGCGTGAGTAACACCCACCAAGGCCAAAGGTGGCTGGTGTTCTATCTGTCTTTATTATTTGTTAAAGACATTTTGTTAAGTTTTTCTTGTTTCAATACGAGGCCATTTCCATGCATAACGGATAATTAGACAAAGAAGAACGACTTCTACAACAGCGCCAAACACCATGTGCATCCAAGCCTCTCCTACCAAATTAAACAATGTAAAGGGAATATACATCGCGGCAATAATAATATTTACCCAGCGATTTACTTTAGCCGGCAGGGCAACAGAAAGGAAAATCATCAGTGCCGGAATTGTGACTGAGACGAGTGCTGCCAAAAGAAATCCTTGCGTGATGTCAAATACAAACACCTTCCCTTTCAGAATATCTCCTATTTTACTCGGCATATATAAGGCGAAATAATCAACATAGATGTAGAGAAACATAAAAATCGCCCACAGCGTAGCAAGCTTTAGTTTCAAACTGACTTTGACGTCTTCCAGTGCATTTTGGGGTATTTTTTGTGTATTCATAAATTATCAACTAAAAATTATACCCAAAATGAAATCCCGGTTCTCCGAAGACAAATTTCGACCATTTATCGTCTAACTGTTTAAATCCATCAGGCATTTTTGTGTGATAAGCACGGTGGGTAATTGCAATTGATGGTTGAATAAAAAATCTGTCCTTGATAAGTTTGATGTGATAACCAACGCGGTATGTATTGAAAATCTGAAAACCATTGTCAATTTTTTTGTCTTTGTCGTTCACAAAATTTTGCAAAGTTGGCATTACATTAAGTTCGGCATATAAACTTTTCCACAAGAATCGTTGGTAAGCCAAAGATAAGCCATACTCACGAATATATCCCGGAAATTCTTCTTCTGACATCCCGTATGATTTGTTTAAAAATGGGTGAATACCATTCGGCCAGGCATATTTCCAAGTTTTTGCTTCTAATGTAATTACATCTTTACCTGTAATCCGATAGCCAAAATTGAGTTGAGCGAAATCGGGAGGATTTGTAGGAGCCAAATTACCTAATAAAAACACTGTGCTGCCAATGAACCACCGTTTGTAAGTGCTATCTGTTTTGGCATATTGTGCATTTACTAGTAAACTGCTTGCTAAAACTAAGACAAGTCCAATCCATAAAATTTTCTTTTGCATACCTTTTTTTATTGCCAAATAACATTTCAAAGATAGATTGGCAATAGACTTAAACTCGTTCACTTAAGTTAATAAATACGTTTTAGCTCTTTTTTTAAAAATTCTTGCTCTTAGTCTTCTTAATGATTGTGGTTTTATACCCAAATAACTTACCAGTTGCTGTTGAGGAAATGTTTAAATTTTTGGCAAAATTTCTAAAAGTTAAACCCAAAATGGCCAAGAATAAATGGATCTTTTGAATTCAAATGAAACAACATCTTTAGATGTTATCCTATATCCCACATTTAATTGTACATACTAAGGGCTTATTTTGGAAAAATTTCCTAACAACAAGAGTGAACTCCCAACAAACCACTTTTCATAGTGCTGTCTTTTTTGGCATTTTGTGCATTCAACTGTAAACTGATTGCCAACACTAAGGCAAGTCCAATCCATAAAATTTTCTTTTGCATTTCTTTCCTTTTTATACAAACGATATTGCAAAAGTAGATTGGCAATAAACTTAATATCATTCACTTAAGTTAAGAAACACGTTTTATCTCTTTTTTTCAAGAATTCTTGCTCTTAGTCTGCTTAATGATTGTGGCTTTATGCCTAAATAACTCGCTAATTGGTGTTGTGGCACACGCTGAATAAGGTCTGGTCTTTTTTGTAGTAAGTTTAGGTATCTTTTTTCAGGTGAAGAAGTCTTAAACTCGTCAAAGTCTATTTGATGTTTAGCTAACAATTCTTCCGACAATATTCTACACATTATTTCAAACTTTGGAAATTTACTGTTTAAGTCTACTCCCATATCAGGGTTTGTAACCGTTAGTATAGTATCTTCTACACAACTTATATAATATTCGGATGGAGTTTTGCTTATTATACAATGTGGTGTTACACCTTCCATTTCTGTATAGAAAGCTGTTGTTTTTTCTTCACCATCTATGATGTAATATTTTTTTAGGCATCCTTTTAAAACAAAATATTCTTCATGAGTCTTCTGTCCTTCTTTGAGTAAAATTGTCCCTTTCTTTACCGATCGAAATGGGTTTAACGAAAATATTGCGTTCTTCTCCTCTTCTGTCAGTGTAATGTATTTTGATATAAAGTCAAATAGTATGTCTTGCATTGTTTATTTTGTTGTTACTATCGTCAGTTACACCTGCCACCAACTCTTGTATATTCGAACCTCTTTATTCAATTTTTTAAAATTAACTTATAAATATGTAACTAGAAATGTTTTAGAAATCTATTCAGTTAAAATATCATTCTATAAATGTTGGATTTAAAATTGGATTATAAATCCTAAAATAATATTTTGGAATTACAAATTTCGAAGAACTGAGCTTCTAAAGATATTAAAGTAATAAAAAGTAATAATTTAAATTTCATTATTTGTCTTTTGTATGTTTTAGGATTTTTTAGAATGACAGGTAACGTTCCTTGTATTTCTGATTCTTGGACTTAAAGTACTGTACTTATTTTAAGTGACTTTCCTTCCGGCGATGTGACTCAGTTAGGTTTTAGAAATACAATGTTATGCGTTCTAGTTAATCTAGCCAAGAAGGTTTGCCGTTTCAAGTTTGATGTTGTTTAATCATGGCTATTCACTTTGAAAGTATAATTTATAAATCTGCCTGACGGGGAATGAAAACGAAACAATCCACTCCTTGTACCAACCCAAATGTTTCCGTCATTATCTTCTATTATCGTCCAAACATCAATATCTGCAAGTCCGTCTTTTGATGTAAAAAGGGTATATGTTTTTCCATTGTAACGACAAAGACCTCTGGTCTCTGACCTAATAACATTCGACTTGTTGACACCGCTACTGAACCAAAGGTTTCCCATTTTATCCTCATATATACATGTAACAACATTTCCGCAAATACCATCATCTTCTGTAAAATGTGTAAACTCGTTTGAAGTGGGATTATAACGGCACAGTCCGTTATACAAATTTGCGAACCATATGTTCCCGTTTTTATCTTCTTTGATATCCATAATTTGACTACTGAAACATCCTTCTCCGCCAACTTTAGAAAAACTGTTTGTTGCAGAATCGAAACGGCACACGCCTCCAGCTCTTTCACCAAACCAAAGGTTCCCAGCTTTATCTTCTAAAATACATTGAATAGCATTACTTCCCAATCCTTGTTCCTTTGTAAAATTGGTGACCGAACCTGAGATGGGATTGTAACGACAAACTCCCCTGCCATTACTTCCTATCCAAATGTTTCCAGACCTATCTTCTACAATACAATTAATATCAAATTTGCACAGTCCTTCTTTCTTAGTGATATCGGTAAAGGATTTACCATCATAACGACATACTCCAAACTCAGTACCGAACCAAAAATTCCCTGCTTTATCTTCATAAACCGATTCAATACTGTTACTATTCAGTCCATCTTGCTTTGTAAAATTAGTAAACCCGCCAGAGACAGCATCGTAACGATAAACGCCCTTACCAATAGTTCCAAACCAAAGGTTTCCGCTTTTGTCACGCAAACTGCAACGAAACATATTTCCGTCTACCTGTCCGTAACAGGGAATAAATACAATGAATAAAAGTAAGGTGCAAATTTGCTTGTGTAGGTAATGCTTTTTCATTTGTCTGTTATTCTATTTAAAAAGTCATTTTTTGTAGTCCGTTTCAAGTTAGCAATGTCGCTCTCTAGCATGAAGCATAGCTCTTAAATACCAGAACCTCTTTTTCAATTTTTTAAAATTAACTTATAATTATGTAACTGAAAATGTTTTAGGAATCAATTGAAATAAAAATATCATTATTTTTCTATTTCAAACTGATAAAATAAGCAAAAAGGAAATTTAGACTTTCAATTATATAATGGTTTTAAAATCAGATTGAAAAACCTTTGATAAGGCATCAGAATTACAAATTTCGAAGAGGGGAGTTGGATTTATTTCATTTAATTTATTTTGTAAATCGGAAATTTGTAAACGCAACGAAGTAGTATGTAGAAGCACTCTGAACAGAATTTTAATACTCCGGCGAACTGGGGATAGCATCGGTGACTTTGTTCCTCGAAATAAAGTAAAAAAAATCCCGTCATGCGAGCAATGCAAAGCTGCATCAGTAAAATTATGCAATAAAGTTAAATCCAATCAATCCATAAATCCATGTTATGACAATAAAAAAAAGGGCTGAAACTAATCCCTGCCCTTTTTATTTACCTAAAGAAAAAATAAAATTACTCGATAATAATCTTACCTGACTTTATTACATTATTTTGGTTCTTTATCGAATAAAAATAAATACCTGAATTTAACTCTTTTAAATTAAGTTGGTTGGTTGGAGCGTTCAATATAAATTGTTTAGTTATTTCACCCAAACTGTTAATCAGTATAAAGTTCATTCCTTTTATAAAATCAAAACGTGAAATTTCAATAGTTAAATTGTCCTGCGCTGGATTTGGATAAATAGAAACCTTCAATTCATCAGCTTCCATATTATTTTCAATTCCTGATAAAACACAAACATCAGTTTTAACATAATTAACTGCAGAGAAATTAATCCTCGTCAGATTTGTTGTTGTTGTAACTGCATTTGCAGCAACGGGTGTAGTTGCCAGTGTAGTCATTGTAACATTAATAAAACTGTAGGAAGTATCATACAATGCACATGATTGCGATAATGCAGTATCAGTGCTGCAGAAAGTCCTGTAATTATTAAAACACATCTGACTTCCATTTATCGAGAAATCATTTGAAGTGCCATAAGCAACATCTTTAATATAATCAAATTGAGGATGGATGCGTGTCCATAAAACATCTCCATTTGAATTAATTTTAATAGTTGCCGGTCTGAAATCAACACTTCCCCATTCGTAATTTCCTGCTATATATAACAGGTTGTCAGAAAATTCATATCCATAATTAGTAATCCTGGAAGTGCCTAAACTGCTTTTACACCATATAACATTACCAACAGAATCAACCTTTGTAATAATAGTTCTCATTCCAAGAACAGCTACCTGGGAAGACGTACCAACAAGCATTATTGAACCATCAGGCAATTCCGTAAACTCACGAAAACCAGTTGTCCATTCCGGACCAGCATAACGCTGACTCCATAATAAAGTACCAGTTGAATTATAACAGGCAATAAGTCCTGATCCCTTAGAAATAGATGGATTGTCATAAGCAATACCTACAGCAAGATAATTTCCATTGTTTAAAGGACGTGCTATATAATAATGATCAGGATCGGGTACAAAATTTCTTGCATCGCTCCAAACAATATCACCAATAGAATTAGTTTTAATAATTCCTGAATAAGTGTTACCTGCATTGGTAGTTAAAATAAATCCATCATCAGAAGGATCAGGTACACAATCATAAAGCTGAAAAGCGTAATTCTTCATAAACACAAAATTTCCTGAAGGATCAGTTTTTAAAATAAATCCACCACTGTTAAACGAAGTATTTCCTGTTATCGCAAAACCATTATCAGGTAGTTCAAATATTCTTAGAAATACTTCATTGCCAGTTGCAAAACCAGAAATGAAGGTATTCCATAATTTATTGCCATTTACATCATAGCGAATCAGTGAAAATCCGTAATCTGCCGGTGAAAGAGAACCTCTGTATTCACTTTCAGTTGATACAATCATTCCACCATCTGCCGTTACTGCTGATAATGCTACACGTCGTAAGTTGGAATCCACACTGTAATCAAAAATTTTATAATGATGATTCGTTTGCGCATCTACAGCATTTATGCTAAAGGTAATAGAGATTAAAATAAGTAATAATAATTTTTTCATAAGTATTTTTTTTAAATAATAAGTAAATAATTCATTCATGTTCAGTAAATGCAATAAAAAAAATCGCCTTAACTTATAAGCGAAGTGGATTTTTTATATACAACAGTAATTATACAACATTAATATGGATAAAGCTTCTTTACCATATTTTGATAGATTTTTGTAATCCTATTTCAGGCCAAGACAGTAGAGAAGTTTCATTTTTTTATTTATATGTGATTTAAAGAAATGCAATCCCCAATAATATTGAAAAAAGTTTTCTAATTGATGTGATTTTCACAAAAATGGCATATAAATATAAAATATAAGAACCTCTTTTTCAATTTTTTAAAATTAAACTATAATTATGTAACTGAAAATGTTTTAAAAAACAATATAAATAAAATTAAAATTCTTTATCTATTTTAAACTGATAATGAACAAAAAGGAAATGTAGACTTTCAATTATATTAATAGTTTTAAAATCAGATTAAAAAAACCTTTGATAAGGCTTCAGAATTAAAAATTTCGAAGAGAGGAGATTTACTACAACTGCGGAATAGTTTGGAGACATACGCAGAATAGAGATTTGAGACTATGGCGAACTAGGTCGCCATAAAAAATGTCAGCGGTTTGTTGTGTTTTTCGTTTCTAATTTTCAATTAAATAATAAATCTGATTCGCCAACTTTAATAATCTTTTTTTTTAAACACTTTAAATAATGCAATATTTGTTTTGTCAGTTGAGGCAGCGATTGATTTTACTTTCTCCTGTGTTTTTATCCATTCAATAATTCCTCCTACAATTTCTGTCATAAAGCCCTTTCCTTGAAACTCTTAGTAAGTCCCGTAATCGGTTTTTATTTCACCGTCTGAGTTTGGTTCGCCTACCATACATAAGTCGCCTATCATTTTGTTTTCTACTTTTGAAATTGTTGTGCAAAGGATTGAATATAAATAATTCTTGGTTTTGTCTGCTACATTTGGGAGAATTGTTTGTTTAAACGCTTCTTTTAATTCATGTGAAATTGTTCTTGAAGTTTCATTCTAATTAAGTTCTTTTTCCAAAAGTTATCACATTTTGTGTATTTAACTAATTGTCCATAGGTCAATGGTTTTAAAATTAGCCTATCTGTTTCTATCATTTGGTTGATTTTGTAGTTTTTCTGTATAGTTTATATTTCGCTTTACAATAATCGCTAATTTTTCTTTCTTGGCTTCAGTTCAGAATTTGATTAACCAATCTTGTAACAAAAGAAGAGAGGATTAAAAACAGAAATTGAAAGGTCAATACTAGTATTAAAGTTTATCTAAAACCTTTTTGAGAAGTGAAAATATTAGTCTTTCTTCCTATTATTTTATTTTCAGAACAAATTTTTTGCTATTTCTGACTCTCAATATCTTTAAAGTCAGTAATGATTTTTCCATCATAACGATAAACGCCAATACCAGAGCCAAACCAAATATTTCCTTTCGCATCTTCTACCATCCCCAAAAGCATTCTTGATTGTGACTTTATTATAGTTACAGTGGGCTTTTCATTAAATAAGGTCTTTTGATCATAACGGGAAAGCGACCAGGTCTGCCCAATACCAGGAGGTCCATCTGCTCCGGTGGTCCAGATGTTTCCATTTTTATCTTCAATTATATCATAAGCACCCTTCTGCGATACTTTGGTAAAGGTGCTGGAGCCTGTCCTGAGCGCAGCCGAAGGGTCATAGCGCCAAAGACCCTGTGAAACGAATGAAGTATTGCCTTTTTTATCTTCTATTATCGTTGCACCGAACCAAATATTCCCTTTTCTATCTTCGGTAATTCCCCAAACGTTGTTAAACGCCTTGCCGTCTTTGTTTTTTAAAACAGTAAATGTTTTTCCACCTGTCCTGAGCGTAGCCGAAGGATCATAAATAAACATATTCTCTTGTTGTGCACAAAACCAAAGTTTGCCGGATTTGTCTTCGAGAAGTAAACGAATTTTATTACTGGGATATCCATTTTTTGTGGTAAGCTTTAGAAAAGATTTCCCATCGTAGAGGCTACCTTCGAACCAAATATTACCTGCTTTATCTTCATACATATGCAATGCATAATTACTGGCAAGACCTTGCTTAGTCGTAAAATGTTGAAAGGTTGTTTGCCCAGATGGCAGGAGATATACACCTGAATCTTTGGAACCTAACCAAAGATTTCCTTTTCGATCTTCCAAAACATTCCAGAAGCTGGAGAAGCGGGGCGAACTTATTTTACTTGTTAGGTTGGTAAACGATTTCCCATCGTATCTAAACACGCCCAAGTAAGAAGCAATCAAAATATCTCCGTTCCTTGCTAGCCTTACATTCCGAACCATACTCATAGGCACTTTGGAGTTGTCCGCCTCTTTAAGTTGAGCCTCGGAGTAATTTGCTATCCTGGGCTTGATATTATCTTGTTGTACTTTTGTTTGGTTTTGTTTACAGGATGTGAAAAAAACAACCATCAGGAACAAAGCACATACATAAGAGTATTTCATAATTTATCTATTTGTTTAAAGAAGCTTTTAATTTTTAAATTAATTTCAGCATCCAGCATTCCCTGCCACTGCATACAATACATTACCCGAAACATAAATTCTAAATATGTTATTTTCAACACCGGGATGAACTTTATCCCAGGTTTTACCCACGTCCGATGATTGGAAGATACCATCTGGATGACCACAAATAAAATAAGCGCCTATTTGTTTGATCGATGAAATGTCGGAAGAAGGTGGAAGTCCTTCATCGATGGCTTTCCAGGTTCTTCCACGATTTAATGAAATGCGTATTCTTCTAGATTCGGTTTTTTCGTTGTAGCTTATCGCAGCAAATCCTCCTTTAATACATTCAACGGTTATACCCATACCACCCTCACTGATAACCTTTTGCCAGTTTTCACCATTATCTGTCGAACGAATGATACCCAATCTACTTGTCGCAATTAGAACTCCTTCCGACTCCACGATCTTCATCACTAGTCCTTTTTGTACTTGTTTCCAGTTTTTTCCTTGGTCGATAGATTTGTAAAGGCCTTGGTCGTAAGCAATGAAAATCGTTCCATCGGCTTTTTCAAAAATAGTATGCATTGCATATTTTTTGAAATTTGCATGTATCTGAAACCAGGTTTCTGAAGCGGGTATCTTTTTGTAAATCAGACCCCCAAAATTGAAGGCCATGACGCCTGTACGATTTAAAACTATAGAATTAAAGGACGCCGAGGACGAACTTTGTAGTTCAGGAATATTCTCTTTTTCCCAAATAGGAGTTTTAAGATTACTCTTACTGCGATATATTTCATTTTTTACTTGAAGATAAAGATCTGACTCTCCAGCAATAAAATTTACAGGCTCAACTTCTGGCAGCCCTGAGCTAATGTCCTGCCATGTATTTCCGCCGTCAGCAGATTTAAAAATGATATTTACTAGCAATGCAAATGGGACTTTTTCGAATGGATCTTTCAACAGCTTATCACTAACCCTCGACCTTGTAAATGATTTAGTCCCTTCGTTTTTTTTCTTCGCTTTCTTTTCTTTTATCACAAAAGAATTTAACAGAAATAATACTATGAAGAGGGCTGGTATGAAAACAAATAATTTTTTCATTTTTTTAAATTTAGAGTAAAACATATTGATTAGTAAATTAGCGGAAAATAGCAGTTGGGGCAATTTGCGTTATTTTGCCTTCCTTTATTTTTATAATTAAATATCAGGTTGAATAAAACATTTCTTTTATTTTTCATATCATTTCTAATTGATTAAGCGAATGTACTTTGATATTTTTTGGCTTTAGAAATTTGGATTGTAAATAAAAATGTAAACTTTGTAAATTAAATCTTGACATTATGCTTGATAGCCGAAACCTCCTGTCCGGGACACGCAAGTACCTTTTTGGATTTATGTTGCTTTTGTTTATTTCGATGATTTTCGCAGCATTAAGTATGACGGGCAATGATGATTTTGATATTGCTAGGAGGGAAGTGGTGCTCCGAAGAATCGGCCACGAAATATTGCTTCAGTCGGGAGATAGTACATCCCGGGTTCTTCCGATAAAAAAGATTGCTGAAAATGAATATCAGATTAGTTTTGAGAAGGAACTTACTTTTCAATCTGATTCGCTGGTAAATACTAGCTATCGTTTGTTAGCCAATGACCCTCTCGTAGGTGATTATGTTGTGAATGTTCTTAACTGTGAAAATGCAAGTGTTGCTTATGGATATGCGATATCAAACCATAAAAAAGATGATATTATAGCATGTATAGGAAGAAAGCAACCCGTATCCTGTTACATTATTAACATTAAATTTAAACCGACGGGTATAACAGCAAGAAAGAATACCTATTTTTTGGGGGGATTGTCAATTTTAGCATTAGTTGGCTTTATTTTTTTTAACTCTGTGAAACAACGGAGAATTTTACCTGAAGTTCAGTTTACTGAGCAATTAAGACTAGGCCAGGTAGTGTTTGATGCGAAGAATCGGAAGTTGATCATAAACGAAACAATAATAGACCTAACCGGAACTGAAACGCGTTTGCTGCTAATTTTCGCTTTATCGCCTAACGAGACGATAGCGAGAAGTAGACTGCAAAAAGAGATATGGGAAGATGAAGGTATAATTGTGGGGCGAAGCTTGGATATGTTTATATCAAAACTTAGAAAAAAACTAGAAATTGATCCAAATATCAAGATTGTTGTTGTGCGCGGCAAAGGATATAAGCTAGAAATTCGCTTATAAGAAAATGTAAGGACTAAGAATCGATGTTTTCAGAATTCAATTTGGAATTGGTAAAAAGTAAATACAGTTGTCGATTTACAAAAACTATAGATTTAGTCAATATCCAACGAGCAAAAAAAATGTAAATTTTCGGAGATATTTCGTTTTCTACAATGGTTTATAACCTCTCGAGTATTGGCAACACTTGGAGATTTAGTCAGCCAATCTTGTCCTAAAAGAAAAGACGATTTCAAAACAAATTTCTAAGTAAAAACCCGTTGTTTTTTTTTGCTTAAAAACCTTTGTGTCTCAAATAACGAAAAGCCAAACCGAAACTATATGAGGTTATTTAAATTTTACTTTTCAAATATTCATCAGCTGACATAACTGGAATTAGCGAATGTTTAAAATCTTTTGCATTTCGTGTTATGATAATATCACATTTAGCATCTATTGCGCAAAAATATTGTAATGAATCTTCAAAATCTTCAAAATTTGAGTTTAGACCTTTTTCAACAATAGTTTCGTCAATTTTAGAAATTTCACAAAGCACTTTAAACTTTCTTAGTTTTTCTTTAGCGCTTGAAATTCCTTCATACTTAGAAAGAAAACAATTAACAGTGGCAAAAGAAATAGGAGAGACTATCATTTTTACTTTCTTAAGATCGGCCAAAGTAGCTAATTGAGCTATTGAAGAATAAAAAGGGTCTCTTTCTCCAAGTAAATCAAGTATAATATTAGTTTCTAAAAATACTCTTTTACTCATTTGTATTTACTAATTAAGTTTTCAGAATATTCTTTTTTATAGTCTAAGTCAGTTGGAATTTTTTTTCCATTACTTAGGCTTTTAACAAAAGGTGAAATTTCAATTGAACTATCACCTTTTATATCATTGGTTAAAGAGTTTAAATAGTTTTCAATTATTTTTGATAGACTTACTTTTTTTTGAGCCGCGTACATTTTTGCCTTCTCAATTATTTCTTGATTTAACTTTAATGTAAGTTTTGTGTCCATAATAAATATTGTTGTACGTACAAATGTATAAAATACATCCGTATAATTTCTATTTTAAGAAATTTTCAAAGTTCTTATTTTAATCTAACATTGGTTTTAATATCGGATTATAAATCCTATGATAAATCTTCGTAATTACAAATTCTGAAGGATGGAGCTTTAAATTTAGCCTTGAACACCAATTGGGCTAAATTACTTTAATACGATGGTTTTTTTAATTACACATTGTATTTAAATAAAAACTCAAACTTTGTCCACTTATTTTCCAACTATCCATTGATTTTTCTCTAAAAAAACTTGTTTCGGTTGCTGACATTGCAGTGGAAATTCCAAAATATTTGCTCTTTCCATTTGCTTTTAAACTTTCAACCCATTGTATTGTAATTGCAATATCTTCTGTTTCTTTGTCTAAATAAATTTCATATGATTTTAAGTCTAAATTAAACCAACCTTTAAACTCATTTTTAATTTCAAAAACTATATCTTTTTCCACAATAAGATTTGTTGGAAATCCATTTTCAATTTTATAAAAATTTACCCTAAATTTTAGAGATCTAAATTCATTAGAAGTTATATTGAAATTTAAATCATTTATTTTGCAATCTTTTTTTAGTTTAAATTTCATTCCAATTTCTTTACTCAATCGATCATCAACATCTTTTTCGTAATAATTGTAAAAATTAGCATGCATAACCCCCAAACCTTTTGAATTTCTTCCAATTATTTTTGGTTCTAATTTTACAAATTTCACTATAACTTCATCTAATTGGTTCTTCTTTGGTTCTAATTCAATTACGTTATATGGTAGTTTAAGTTTTGATATTGCAATTGTTTGAGTTTTATATCCAATATAAGAAAAAGTTACAAAATCATTATCATTAATTTTCTCGTCAATTTTTAAAGAAAATTTGCCATCAGAGTTTGATACAGTTCCTGTATTTTTATTTGAAATTCCAATGTTTGCATATTGTAAATAAGTGTTGTTCTCAGCATCTTTTATTTCTCCATTTATTACTTTTTCTTGTGAAAAAGAATTTAAAGTTATTGCTATAAAAAAGAAAAAATATAATTTCATATTTTGTGTATTTTCTATTCGTTCATGTAAAATGAAACTAAACGTCTTTAAGTTTGGCGTAGGTCGGGGATTTAGCTGGTCAAATAACTCGATTTAAGAAAAAGCTTCCAAGTGTAAAACCATTTTTAAATTTCGTCTTAACCCCCAATTGCGCCAAACCACTGTTGGCAGATCGTTGATTTTTAATACTTTTTCCATTTTCTTCAATCATTTGTATGTCTTTGTCATTGTAAACAGGACCTTTCAAAAGATATTCAATAAAATCATTTTGTTGTATTGTTTCAACTTGCTCTTCGTTCAATTCTGCACGCAACTTTGCTTTCTGACTTGGTGTTAACGTTTTAACCATTGTAAGAAGTTGTTGAAAAGAGACTTGTACTTTTAATTCCATAAATCAAATTTAGTTATTTTTGCAATATGAAAAAGGGTAAAAACAAGCAACACTTTTCCTTATTTCTTTTACCATTTTACGTTTTATCTTGTAGATCGGAGCGTTTACTAACGCTGCGACATAGTCTGGAGACATATACTGAAAAGAATTTTGAAACAACAGAGAGATGTTCGGCTTGACTAAGGCTTTAAATGTCAACAAAAATGTTGAGACTAAGAGTCAATAATTTGATTAACTACGACCTGTCAATCCTTACCGGAAATGTATCTAAAGAGCAAGAAACCGCCACTTCCCGCAAGCGGGACAGGTATTGCCAAACTCATGTTATCAGTAATAATTTGTTCAGTTGCTTTCGTGTCGGGAGTTTCAATATTCTGTTTCACTAATTGTCTTGCCATGTTTAATTGTTTTCAAATTCTAACGAGGATTGTTTTTTAGTTACTTGGAATATAAATGTCAAACGTAGCTCCATTCTTTAATTTGCTTGTTGCGATGATAATGCCATTATGATTCTCTACTATTTTTTTTACGATAGCAAGCCCAATGCCTGTTCCTGCATGAGTTTCTTTGCTATGTAGTTTCTGGAATACTCCAAATATACGTTGGCTGAAATGTGGTTCGAAGCCTATACCATTGTCTTTAATTGTAATATGGCAATAACTTTTTCTAGGCGATAGCTTTGCATTATCCAATGTACTTCCTTTTTCAATTCTACTTGATATTATTATGTGCGATTGTTTTTCTGGACTAGAAAACTTGAGTGCATTACTTATAAGGTTATACATTAACTGGCGAAACTGAAATGGGATGATATTAGCAGCACATAATTCTTTCACTTCAATAGTTGCATGTTTCTCCAAAATGGTGTCCTTAAGTTCAGCTTTTACATCTTCAATAATTTTTCCCGATTCCGTATTTTCAAATTTCAATTCAGTGGTGGCAATGCGAGAGAACGCACGCAAATCGTCAATTAGCAATTGCTTTCTTCCTGCAGCCAATAGGATTCTTTGGAAATTATATTTCCCATTCTTCGTAAGATTTTTATCCTCTTTTGTAGCCATGATACTAACGAATGTTTGTATCTTCCTAAGCGGTTCATGCAAATCGTGACTGGAAATATAAGTGAACGCCAATAATTCTTTATTAGCGATACTCAACTCATTTGCCCGTTTTTCTTTCTCTTCATTTTGAAACGCAAGTTCTTTATTTGCAATGCTCAGTTCTGCTGCCCGTTTTTCTTTCTCTTCATTTTGAAACGCAAG
>ENA-OFCX01000818-OFCX01000818.1-metagenomes-genome-assembly--contig:-NODE-818-length-14358-cov-8.691323_pt1 | contig 14358 bp, 11 predicted proteins | sample MGYA00153384_OFCX01 | MGnify analysis MGYA00153384
AATTCGCGGACTTCCTGGCTGATCTTCATCGAGCAGAATTTCGGGCCGCACATGCTGCAGAAGTGCGCGGTCTTTGCGCCCTCCGCTGGCAAAGTCTGGTCATGATATTGCTCCGCCGTGTCGGGGTCGAGCGACAGGTTGAACTGGTCGCGCCAGCGGAATTCGAAGCGCGCGCGGGACAGGGCGTCGTCGCGCAGTTTGGCGGCGGGGTGGCCCTTGGCCAGATCGGCCGCGTGGGCGGCGAGTTTGTAGGTGATCACGCCGACCTTGACGTCGTCGCGGTCGGGCAGGCCGAGGTGCTCCTTGGGCGTGACGTAACACAGCATCGCGCAGCCGTACCAGCCGATCATCGCCGCGCCGATGCCGCTGGTGATATGGTCGTAGCCGGGCGCGATGTCGGTGGTGAGCGGGCCCAATGTATAGAAAGGTGCCTCGCCGCAGGACTCCAGCTGCTTTTCCATGTTGACCTTGATCTTGTGCATGGGGACGTGGCCCGGCCCTTCGATCATGACCTGAATGTCGTGCCTCCATGCGATCTTGGTCAGTTCGCCGAGCGTGTAGAGTTCGGCGAATTGCGCTTCGTCGTTGGCGTCGGCGATGCTGCCGGGGCGCAGGCCGTCGCCCAACGAGAAGGCAATGTCATAAGCCTTCATGATTTCGCAAATGTCTTCGAAATGATCGTAGAGGAACGATTCCTTGTGATGGAACAGACACCATTTCGCCATGATCGACCCGCCGCGGCTGACGATGCCAGTGACGCGCTTGGCAGCGAGGGGCACATAAGCGAGGCGGACGCCGGCGTGGATCGTGAAATAATCGACGCCCTGTTCGGCCTGTTCGATCAGCGTGTCGCGATAGACTTCCCAAGTGAGGTCCTCGGCGACGCCGCCGACCTTTTCGAGCGCCTGATAAATGGGGACAGTGCCGATCGGGACGGGCGAATTGCGGATGATCCATTCGCGGGTGTCGTGGATGTTGCGCCCGGTGGAAAGGTCCATCACCGTGTCCGCGCCCCAGCGGATCGACCACACCATCTTGTCGACTTCGGCCGCGACGTCGGACGCGACGGCGGAATTGCCGATGTTGGCGTTGATCTTGACCAGGAAGTTGCGGCCGATCGCCATCGGTTCGGATTCGGGATGGTTGATGTTGTTGGGGATGATCGCGCGGCCGCGGGCGACCTCGTCGCGGACGAATTCCGGGGTGACGTAATCGGGGATTGCAGCACCGAAGCTCTCGCCATCGCGGACATAGCTGGCGAGCATTTCGCGGCCGAGATTTTCGCGCGTCGCGACATAGTCCATCTCGGGGGTGATGATGCCGCGGCGGGCGTAGTGCATTTGGCTGACGTTGGCCCCGGCCTTGGCGCGGAGGACGCGGCGGCGGACGTTGGGGAAGGGCGCGACGCCACCGCTGCGATCGGGGCCGAGCTGGCCATTGTCCTCGGGCCTGGTGTCGCGGGCGAGCACTTCCTCGACATCGCCGCGGCCACGAATCCAGTCGCGGCGCAGTTCGGCGAGGCCGGCGTTGATGTCGATGCGGACCGCCGGGTCGCTATACGGGCCGCTGGTGTCATAGACGTTGAGCGGGGGCTCGCCGGCCGAAGCCTCGAGATCGATCGCGCGCATCGCGACGCCGAGGGGGCCGACGTGGATCTTGCGGCTGCCGCGGATCGGGCCGGTGGTTACCGAAGGGGCTGTGGAAATCTTGGGGTCAACATCGGCCATATTCTTCTCCAATTCAGGGAAGGACGGCGTCACAGCCTCCCTTCCTACGCCCGATTTAGCGGGATCAGGTTCAGCGGGTCGCAGCATCGAACTGCCTCTCAGCCGCAATCGGCTCCCCGGGGATGGGTGGCTTCTACGCGTGAGTGGGGGCGAGGGAAAGCCAAGAGTCGTTGCCCACCCAATCCCGCCGGTCGGTTGGTCGAAAGTCAGGCGACGTCAATGTTGGCGGGGCTTAGATGGCGGTAACCAAACGGGGAAAATCGCCATGACCAAAGTTCGCTTAACCGCCTTCCTTGCCGCCTTGCTGGCTGCCACGCCGCTGGCCGCGCAGGTCGGGGTGCGCGCCTCGACCGCCAATTCGGCCGCCGGCAACGACGACGCGATCGTCGTCCAGGGGCAGCGCAAGAAGGAACTGGTCCAGGCGCTGCGCCAGTTGGTCCAGCCGAGCGAGCATGAGCAACTGGCGCGGTTCGAGGATAAATTATGCCCGCGCGTGATCGGCATGCCGCGCGACCTGACCCCGCGCCTGACCAAGATCATCCGCGACAATGTTGCTGCTGCCGGCGGGTTGCTCCAGCCCGAGGGATGCAAGCCCAATGCGCTCGCGATCTTCATCGACCAGCCCAAGGAATTGGTCGGCGCATTGTACAAGGATGCGCCATTCTTTTTCACCATGACCCCGCGCCAATATCAGATTTTCGCTGAAGCGCCGGGGCCAGTGTGGAGCTGGCACGTCACCGACATGCGCAGCCGCGACGGCAACCAGCTCGGCCAGGGGCAGATCAACGGACATGATTTCGCGGTCGTCAAGAATGCCGCCGCGAGCCGCCTCTACAGCAACATCCGCGAGGATATGCTGGTCGGGTTCGTGGTAATCGATCGCCAGAAGACGATCGGCAAGTCGCTTCGCCAGCTGGGCGATCTGGCGACGATGCATTTGATGCTCGACGTCCGCCAGAATGCCGGATCGAAGGACGCCAGCTCGATCCTGTCACTATTCGAGCCGGGCGGCGCGCCGCCGCTGGCGATGTCGCGCTTCGACAAGGGTGCGCTGGCGGGCTTTTACACCCAGCGCGAGAATAACCGCACCGCCAGCCAGCAACGCGAGAATATCGCCGAGGCCATCCGCCGCGGGGCAGGCGAAGAACCGGTCAAGCCGAAGTAAGGCGGACTCAACAGGGGCCGGACGATCGCTCGCCCGGCCCCCTGTGATTGCGTAGGTTGCGCGAACCCTATTTGCGGGCGGCAGCGGCTTTCTGTTCGGCGACGCTCAATACGCCGTCCTTATTGGTGTCGGCGCGGTCGAACTTAGACATCGCCGGGGCACGATTTTCGGCCAGGCTGACCTTGCCGTCCTTGTTGGTGTCGAGCCGCGAGAGGACCACCGGAACGTCGGTTGTGACCGGAGCGTTGGCCACCGGGGCGTTGAATTCCTGCAGCGTGAGCATGCCATTATTGTCCTTGTCGAGGCGGCGGAACAGCGCCTCGCGCTGCTTGAGGATGTAGGCGCGCTGGGCGTTGAATTCCTTGACCTGGACCGCCTCGAGCTCGGCGCGGTCGGCGAACCCGTCCTTGTTGGCATCGGCCGCGACGAACACCGAATCGATCCGCTGCATGAAGGCGGCGCGCGGGATCGGCTGCGGCGTCGGGGCGGCGGCTGGTGCTTGCGCGGCGAGCGGGGCGACCGGCGCCGAGGCGAGGAGGAGGCCGAAGATTAGACGAGTGGACATTTGGTTCTCCGAGACGGGGACGGGAAGATCGATTTGACGAATCCGGCAATCTTCGTGTCGGCGCGCTGAGCGGCGCCAGTTACGGTTCTGATCATCACGCAGCGCTTCGTAAAGAAATCGGCCAAATCCGCAAGGTTGCCACCCGGCGGTGAGCCCACCGGGTGATCGGTCCATGGGCGAGGCGAGCTTGCGTCGCGATGAATGCGCGATCGGTCGCGGCGTCAGAAAGTGTAGGCCAGCCCCAGTGCGGCCTGCCATTGCGAGCGCGATCCGCGGTTGGCGACGATCGGCGCGCGGGCGATGTTGCCGACGACACGACTGAAACTGCCCGCACCAAACAATGACAGGCCGTGGGTCAGGTCGCCGGTGATCGACTGGTTGACGATCGTGCTGACCTTCCAATTCTTCATCCCGCCATGCGCGTCATAGGTTGGCAGGCCCGAGGCGACGCTGTCGGCGGGCGAGACGGCGTAATAATAATCGGCATAGCGATTGCTGACGAAATCGGCCGACAGCGAGGCGCCGACGTAGGTGCGCTTCGACAAGGGCGTGCCGAAGTCGATGTTGGGGGTGACGATGGTCGACTTGTGGGCGTTGGCGATGTCGTGGACGACGTCGACGCGGAAGCTCAAATTATCATAGGGGTTGGTCAGACCGTGGAAGCTGACCCCGGCGAACCCGCCAACCTCGATCGCGGTCTTGCGATCGGGCAGCGCGCGGACGAACGGATCTCTGATATGGCCGCTGCGCTCGCGGCGGAAGCCGACGATCGGCCCGAAGTCGAAATCGACCCCGCTCGTGGGGCGGCGGAGGACGTCGAGATAGAGGTAGGTACCGCGGGTCGAAAAGCTCATCCCCGAGACGCGGCCGCGGATCGCGGCGAACGGGGTGAACTTGTAATCGTTCGAGCCCTCGTAATCGGGGATGTAGGCCCCGCCGGCGGCGATGGTGAAAGTGTTCGACTGGTCGTTGGGGTCGGGCAGGCCCGAGGCAGTGGTCGATTGCGCCAGCGCCGGTGATGCGGCGATGAGGGCGGCGAGCGCCACTGCGGTGCGAAGCATGTCAGTTTCCCCTGTCAGAACGTGTTACCGCTCCAATCGGCGACGGCCCGAATCGTTCCGCCTGCGGCTTTATCGCCCGCTGTCGGTCAGTCGCCGGCGCCCGGCTCGGGGCTGAAATATTTGTCATATTTGCCCTCCTCGCCCTTATGCTCGTCGGCGTCGGCAGGGCTGTCCTTCTTGCGCGTGATGTTGGGCCAGTTGGCCGACATCGACGTGTTGAGCTCGAGCCATTTCTCCTGCCCGTTCTCGGTATCGGGGAGGATCGCCTCGGCCGGGCACTCGGGCTCGCACACCCCGCAATCGATGCATTCGTTGGGGTTGATGACGAGCATATTGTCGCCCTCGTAGAAGCAGTCGACCGGGCACACCTCGACGCAATCCATATATTTGCATTTGATGCACGCGTCGGTGACGACATAGGTCATGGTTGAAGGCTCCTGTTGGTCGCCCTCGTGGCTAAGAGGCGGGGGCGGCGGCGTCAACGGAGTATGGGAGTTTGCCAGCCGGCGGTCTTTACGGCGGGCGTATGCTAGGGCGAATCTGTTGCCGACTTTCGCTTGAAACGGTACTGCAATTGAAAAGCGAAACAAACTCGTTCCTCAAAAGTAAGGTAAGATAACCTCTATATCGGACAAAAAAATGATCAATCATATTTCCTCGGCTGAAGCAGTAGCACAAGGCTTACCGGGCCGTGATACCTACAAGGCCTCCCATTTGGTTTACAAGGATGACATCAATCGAGGTGGAGGAGTGCTCCACCTTTGTCTTGAAGCGTATTATGCATTTATGGACAGCATCATGATCTCTGAGCGTCATGCCATGGCTCAAGAGGAACTGAACACAAAACTCTGGCTGGCGGAGGGAGGTCTCCAGTCCGGGCGGTGGGTGGACGCACCTATCACTTTCAAATGGCTAAAATATCTAAATTTAGAACACCTTAAAATAGCGTCAGGCTTCGAGATAACATTGAAGTCTGTATTGCTGGAGAAAAGTTATATTGTTCAAGAGATTGATAGGAATATCGACAGCTATCGGTTTCTTGCCGAGAAACAGAAAATCGAACCAGTGTACTCGCATGAAATTTTAAAGATCGAGGGGTATCGCTACGACGGTATGTTGAATTATTTACCAGGTCTTACAAGCAAGTCATTAGGCTTCGAGCAGATCTTGAAAAAGCCAAAATATCGGGCGGCTTTGGGACTGCCGCATTGCGAGTTAGAATTAATAGACGAATTCCGTAGCCTGAGAAACGAGATCCATTTTCCTCACGATGCGATTAGTACGCCAATTCGATCTGCCTATCCCATACCGGTATTGGATTTTTTATTACGTTTCATAAATGATTGGGTGATAAATCGGAGCAATCTGATCAGCACGAAGCTTCAAATCGGGGGCATATTGCCGCAACTATCAGCATAATATCTTGTAATCTGCCTGGTCTGGCTTGGGGATTACAGACTCGTATGCGGGCAGGGTTTGGATCATGAATAGAAGTAAACTGAGGCAAATTAGTGACCGTGCACCACACCACCAATTCGGTCATTCTCCAGCAGCTTCGTCAACCTCTTCATAAGCACAACGCGCCTCGCTAGCCGGACCACGGCGTTCGGGAAGCGCCAGAACGCGCAGGACGCGGACTTGGTCTTGAAGCGGAAGCGCGATGATGCTGCCCAGCTTGACCGGCTCGCTCGGCTTGGCCACGCGCTTGCCGTCGATGCGGATGTGCCCGGCCTCGACCAGAGCTTGCGCGAGGGTGCGGCTCTTCACCAGCCGGATGCAGTGCAGGTAGCGATCGATCCGCAAGCTAGCGCCGTTTGAGATCGGCCAGCACGGCAAAGGCGTTGCCGGGGCGGGCGGTTTCGGCGGGGGCGTGACGCCGGGCGGGGCGGTGGCCGCGCCACTTCCACGCGTCGCCAGCATTGCCAGAAACGGGGATGAAACCGATTTCGGCCATCAATTTGGTCACCGTCGCTGGGTCAAGGCCGAGGCTGGTAACCAACGCCGGGTCGATCAGTTCGGCCGCGCCGGACTGGCGGGCGGCGTGGGCGTGAGCGGCGATGCGGTCGGCGAGGTCGACGCGCAGCCAGGTTGCGCCGAACCGGCGGTACGCGAGGCTCGCAGCCCGCGGATCGGCGCTTCCGTCGAGCGTCGCCGCGCCGGGGCTGGGCAGGCGCGGCATGGCTTGCGCGCCGCGGATCGCGAGCAACGCCGCGCGCCAGCGGACCGCATTGGGCTTGAGCAAGGCGGGGACGAACAGGTCGAGCGCGCCGAGCCTGAGGCGATGACGGTGGAGCGACTGGCGATCGGCCTTGTCGAGCGCGGCGATCTGTTGCGCGATGGCGCGGCGCGGGAGCAGCCCGCCGGCATCGGTCATCATCGCCGCGAGCGCGCGCACCCCGGGGGTGACCGATTTGTCCGACGCGGCGCGGGCGAGCGCCTTCAATGCGCCGACATGGCGGGCGAGCTCGGCATCGATCCAGCGTTCGAGCCGGACCCGGAGCTCGGCGCGGCGCGGGGCGGAGAGGCGGTCTAGCGCGCGGACGGTGCGGACCGCCGGTTCGAGCAAGGACCGACCCGTGGCGAGGCGGGCAAGGATATGCCCCGACCAGCCGATCGCGAGGCCGCCATTATCCTCGACGATCAGGCTGAAGTCGCCGTCGGGCGCATCGAGCAACGCCTTTGCGCGCCGGTCGAGTTCATCGCCCAACCGCCGCTCGGCCGCAGCCAACAGCATGCGCTTGTCGGCATGGCGCGCGGTCGGATCGACGGTGAAGTCGAACCCCGCGAGGTGGCCGATCGGCTCGGGCCCGACGCTGACTTCGCCATCGGCGGCGACGGTGATCGGCAGCGCATCGGCCCCGCGGGCGCCGATGTCGCGAATCAGCACCGCGGTGCGGCGGTCGACGAAGCGCTGGGTCAAAGCGGCGTGGAGCGAATCGCTGAGCCGACCCTCGACCTGCCTGGTGCGCTCGGCCCACTTCGGCGGATCCTGGAGCCAGTCCGAGCGCTGCGCGATGTAAGCCCAGCTGCGCACCCCCGCGAGGCGATCGGCCAGCGCTTCGATATCGCCATTCACATTGTCGAGCCGGGCGACTTCGGCGGCGAACCATTCGTGCGGGATATGCCCGCCCTCGCTGATGTAGTTGTATAATCGCCGCACCATCCGCGCGTGGTGCATCGGGCCGACCTTGCGGAAATCGGGCAGGCCGCAGGTGGCCCACAGGCGCTTCGCCGCGATCCCGCGCCGCGCCGCGATGGCCGGATCCTCGGCGAGCATCTTGAGCACCGCAAGGTCGATCGCCATCGGCGCGGTGCGCAGCAGCGGGTCGTCGCTCTTCGCCTCGAGGCTGGCGATCAGCGCGCCGGTATTGGTGAAATCGAGCTCGGACGAGCGCCAGTAGAGATGGTCGAGCGGGCGGAAGCGATGATCCTCGATCGCGGCGATCTCGGCCTCGCTGAACGCCGGGCCATTGTCGCCGCCAAGCCCCAATGTGCCGAACGTCCCGTCCTTCTGGTGACGCCCGGCGCGGCCCGCGATCTGCGCCATTTCGGGGATCGACAGGCGGCGGTCGCGGTGGCCGTCAAACTTGTCGAGCCCGGCGAAGGCGACGTGCGTGACATCCATGTTGAGGCCCATGCCGATGGCGTCGGTGGCGACGAGGTAATCGACCTCGCCGCGCTGGAACATCGCCACCTGGGCGTTTCTGGTCGCAGGTGAAAGGGCGCCCATGACCACCGCCGCACCGCCCTTGAAGCGGCGCAACATCTCGGCGATCGCATAGACCTGCTCGGCGCTGAACGCGACGATGGCGGAGCGCGGGGGCAGGCGCGAGAGCTTGCTCGACGGGGCGTGGCGCAGCGTCGAGAAACGCGGGCGGCTGACGATCTCCGCTTCGGGCAATAATTTGCGGATCATCGGGCGCAGCGTGTCGCTGCCGAGGATCAACGTCTCCTCACGGCCGCGGGCGCGGAGCAGGCGGTCGGTGAACACATGACCGCGCTCGGGGTCGCTGCCCAATTGCGCCTCGTCGATCGCGGCGAAAGCGAAGTCTTTGGGGAACACGCTTTCATGCGCGCTGTCATCCTTGCCGCCAGTTACGGGCATGCTTTCGGCGGTGCATAGGACGTAGCGCGCGCCCTTGGGGACGATGCGTTCTTCGCCGGTGATCAGCGCCACCTGGTGCGCGCCCTTGATCGCCACCACGCGTTCGTACACCTCGCGCGCCAGCAGCCGCAGCGGGAAGCCGATCACGCCCGACGAATGGGCGCACATCCGCTCGATGGCGAGATAGGTCTTGCCGGTATTGGTGGGGCCGAGGATCGCCCTGACCAGACTGTCGCCGCGCGGCATTTTCCTAATTTGGCATGGCGGAAAAGAAGTGCAAGCGGGGATCGAAGTTAAAATGGTTTTAACCTTGTTCGGGCAGTGCCGGGGCAAGGAGTTTACGGGTCGATGCGCGAAGCGTGGCTGGGACGGCAATTCGGACAAGCGGCGGTGGCGATGCCAATCGGCTTCGCGCCTGCTGCGCTGCCGACTACGCCCCGCATCAAGCTCGTGGTCGACCTCGGCGATAAATTGTTCTCGAAAACATGGTGGCGGGGTTTGGCGACGCTGGCCGCCTTGTGCACCGCCGCCGCGCTGACCGCCCCCGATTTTGGACCCCTGCCCGGCGGCCACGCGCCGTTCCTGACCGGCGACGCGCGGGCGCAATGGCGCGCGGTCGGGGTCGATTCGCTGTCGCATGGCTCGCGCAGCGGGATGCGGATGGCGCCCGGCGCTTTGGTCGAGCCGTTGCAGGTCGCGCCCGAGCGGACCGCGATCGACCTCACCGCCACCCTCGGCCAGGACGGGCTGGCACGAAGCCTCGCCCGGTTCGGCGCATCGAATGGCGACGCGATCACCGCCGCCAACCTCGTCCATGCGGCATCGCCGACGCTCGAGCCCGACACCCAACTCACGATCCGCCTCGGGATGCGCGATTCGGCGGGGCGGCGCCCGGTCGAAATGCTGTCGCTGCGCGCCTCGATGGAGCTGAAACTGCTGGTCGAACGCGGAGCTGGCGGGCTTGGCCTGACGCGCATCGCGGTCCCGGTCAGCACCGCGCCGATGCGGGTGCGCGGGGTGGCCGGTGACGGGCTCTACTGGGCATTGCGCACCGCGGGCGCATCGAGCGCCACCGCCGCATCCTACCTCAAGGCGATGGCGCAGGAAATCGACGTCGGCGAGATTGCGTCGGGCGACCGGTTCGACATGGTCATCGCCAGCCGCCGCAGCGCCGATGGCCAGCAGATCGAAGGCGATCTGCTCTACGCCGGGATCGAGCGCGCATCGGGCGGCAAGCTGCAGCTCGTGCGCTGGACCGCGGGCGGCAAGCCGGTGTGGGTCAATGCCGCGACGATCGGCGAGGCGCAGGCGCAGAGCAACGGCATGATCTGGCCGGTGTCGGCACCGATCACCTCGACCTTCGGCCCGCGCCTCCACCCGATCCTGCGCTTCGTGCGGATGCACAAGGGGATCGATTTCGGCGCCCATTGGGGAATGCCGATCCACGCCGCCGCCGACGGCCAGGTGGTCCGCGCCGGCTGGGCCGGTGGCTATGGCCGCCAGGTGCGGATCGCGCACAGCGGCGGGCTGGCATCGAGCTACAGCCACATGTCGAGCATGGCGGTCTCGCCCGGAAGCATCGTCCACCAGGGCGACGTGATCGGCTATGTCGGCTCGTCGGGTCTGTCGACCGGCCCGCACCTCCATTACGAGGTCCTGCGCGACGGCGTGGCGATCAACCCGATGGGTGTGCGCTTCACCGTCGCCACCCGCGCTGCCGACCCCGGCGCAGTCGCCGCAATCAAGGCGCGGTTGGCCCAATTGCTCAAGGCCGGGACCAAAAGCTGAACTAAATCGCGACTCAATTTTGACTCATCCGCGATGGACGATAAGGTCGCGCTCATGGGGCGAGTCGGATATTCCAGTCAGCGGGTGGAACTGATGCGGTCGCTGGCCGAATCGATGCCCGACGAACGGACTCGGCACACGATCCTGCGCCTCGCCGACGAGTATGAAACGAGGGCGCGCCACAAAGCGGCCGCGCTCGAATTGATCAGGGATCGTTTCAGCTTCCAGTAGCCATTTCCCGCCAGCGCTCACTGCGCCTGGAGGACATATCCGCTGCCGCGAACGGTATGGATCAGATCCGGCGCGCCGGGCAGGCTGAGCAAGTTCCGCAGCCGGTTCATCGCGGTCGAGATGCTGCAGGCATTGACCGGACGACCGTTCCACAGGCCAGCCGACAGATCGTCGCGGCTGAACACCTTGTTGGGATTTTCCATCAGGAATCGCAGCAGCTCGAGCTGGAAGCGCGACAGCGAAATCGATTTTCCCCGGCGCCATACCAGGTGCCGGTCGGGCTGCAGGATCAGGTCGGCGAACGCAATCTCCGACTTGTCGAAAAAAGCTCGGCGCGCATCGGCGGTCAACCGCAGGACATGCTCACGCCCGATCGCGGGCTCGGTGACCACGTCGTCGGCCCCGGCCTCGTAAAATTCGAGGCGTCCCAATTGCTCGAGGCCCGGGCTCCAGATTGCGATCCTGACCGATTTCGTCTCGCCCTCGGATCGCAGGCTGCGGCATAATTGGACCGCGGCGCCGTCGGCTCCGCCGGTTTCCAAGAGCACCAAATCGGGCCGTTCGGTGGCGGCCTTGCGCAAGCACTGGCTATCAAGGTCGCACTCGGTCCACGCCACATTGGGATGATCGAACGGCAGCGCGTCGACCTTCGTTGGCGCGCGCGCGACCAGGATTCGGAATGTCCGCCCGAGGAACGGCGCCGACCCCATAGGCGACACGGAAACTTCATTCATCATGCCGTGATGCAGGCCCAACTTGTCGCCTGCGCGACCCGGCGGTTACAAACCGGCGACAAGATGATCAAAAACCAGTCAAACCGGACTTTTACCCTTTCGAAACAACCGAAAAGGGGCTCCGCGTCCCCGCGAAACCCCTTTCCTTCCAACTGGCTCAAACGCAACGCGAGCAATCGACTATTCTAGCGTCCACCACGCTCCGGCGCCGGCGGCGGCGGGGGTGGCGGCGGCGGCGGCGGGCAAGCGTCCGATGCCAGGATCACCGACCCGTCCGAGCAGGTCTGCGTCGCCGGGGTCGGCACTGCCGGCTCGGGCGGCGGGGGCGGCGGCGCGACGTAAGGCGCGCTGTGACGCGGCGGATCGATCTTGAACGCGGCCTCGATGCCGAAGGTGCCGTGGACTTCGAAATACGGCGTCGGCCGGAAGGCCTGGATCTCGGCCTCGCGCTGCGCGAGGATCGCCAGCGTCGGCGTCTGGACCCGGCCGGCGGCGGTGATATTGAAGCCGCCGTGGCGGGAATTGAAGCAGGTGAGCGCGCGGGTGGCGTTGAGGCCGACCAGCCAATCCGACTCGGAGCGGCATTTCGCGGCATCGGCCAGCGGTCTCATCTGCTCGCCGCTGCGGAGGTTACCCCAAGCTTCGAGGATCGACCCGCTGGTCATCGACTGCATCCAGAGCCGCTTCACCGGCTTTTCGACGTGGCCGATTTCCATGATGTAGCGGAAAATCAGCTCACCCTCGCGGCCGGCGTCGCAGGCATTGACGATGGCGTCCACGTCCTTGCGCTTGGCAAGCTTGAGAACCTGCTTCAGCCGGGCCTCGGAGTCGGGAATCGGGTCCAGCTCGAACTTGTCAGGGATGGCGGGAAGCACGCCGAAATTCCAGGGAAGCTTTTTGCCATTCGGCCCCATCGGCATCCGCAGCTCGACCAGGTGACCGACGGCGGAAGTGATGATGGCGGTGTCGTTTTCAAAGAAAATATCGCGGCCGAAACCTTGTTTGTCGAACTTGCCGAGGACCTTGGTGAGGACCTTCGAGAGGTCGGTCATGACGCTGGGTTTTTCCGCGATAATCAGTGTTTTTCCCATGGTGAAAGGCGGCCGTTGAGCGGCTGTGGGCTGAGGGACTACGCTGGCAAGGGCGGACTTGGCAAGGCGGAATGTGGTTCGGAATGTGTCCCGGCTGTCTCAGCCGGGTCTTGCTGGGGCAGCGCTTCCGACTGAGACAGTCGGAACACATTCTTCGGCTCGTCCTTCATCTCCTCGCATACCGGAATCCCGGAAACGCCCGCACCAACCGCCTCATTTCCAGCTTCATCAGGGTCGCCGTCACGACGTGGGCAGGCAGCCCGCTGCGCTCGATGATGCGGTCCACCGGAGACTCGTCCAAGGTTACTACCGCGAAGACTGCGGCCTCGTCTTCCGGCAGTTCGGGCAGGTCGGCTGCCGGTTCCGCGGCGCCGTCGCGGATCAACTGATTACAGCCGGCGGAGGTCGGCTTGTCGATCGGGCCGGGCACCGCGAAGATTGGCTTGCCATACTCCGAGGCCAGATTCGCGGTAATCAAACTACCGGACCACGCCGGACATTCGACGACCAGCACCGCCCGCGCCCACGCGGCGACGATCCGGTTGCGCATCGGGAAGGTCTGCTTGTCGGGCGAGGTGTGGATGGGAAACTCGGAAACCACCGCGCCGAAGCCGGACGCAATCTTCTCCGCCAACGCGAGATTCTCCGGTGGGAAAAGTTTCCCCAGGCCCGAGCCGAGCACTGCGATGGTGCGGCCGTTCGCGGCCACGGCGGCCTCGTGCGCCGCGGTGTCGATGCCGCGGGCAAGCCCCGAAATGATCGTGAAGCCCGCCTGAGCGAGTTGATAAGCAAGCTTCTTGGTCGCTTGGGTGCCGTAAATCGTCGCGCGCCGCGAACCGACGATGCTGATCGCGTGGCGATCCCGCGCCTCCAATTTTCCCCACACATATAATAGCAACGGCGGATCGTAGGCCTCCCGCAGCGGAGCCGGGTAGTCGGCATCGTCCTGGGTGACGATGGCGATACCCCGTTCCTGAGCCTCGCGAAGCTCGGTGATTGGATCCGCCAGATCTTGCCAGCCATGGAGAATCTTCGCCGTTTCCTCGCCGATGCCATTTACGCGCATCAGCCGGTCCTTCGGCGCGCCGAGGATGGAGGCCGGGTTCCCGCCGAAGGCTTCGAGCAGCCGCCGCACCCGCACTGGACCGATCTTCGGCAGCATGTTCAGGGCGACGAGGGATTCGAGGGCGGTCATGTTAGGCCGAGACTGGCGGGCGGCGGCACTGGCGTCAAAGGGGGATTTTTGCCTGGATCGTGGCGCTAGGCGTTGCAAATTTCCCCGTTCACGCCAGCGCTAGCAACGACTCGTCCCAGTCCTTCCACACCGGATCGAGATTCTGCCCGCGCAGCATCGCGGCGACCTCGGCCGGGCTGCGGGTGTCGTGGATCTGGAACTGCTCGGTGGCCTTCTCGCAACCGGATTTTTCCTGAAGCTCCACCCGGCGGCCTTTCACGGTGAGATGCAGGTCGTCCCCGCCCGCGCCGGTGTAGCCGCCGGGTTCGGTCTTCGCCCCGGCGGACATGTGGGTCACGCCCAGCGTCGCGATCGCATCCCGCAGCGGCGCCGGCTCGCGGGTGGAAACGACGATGCCCACCTGCGGAAACAGCAGCCGGAAAACCGCGATCATCCGCACGAAGTCCTTGTCCGGCAGATACAGCTCCGGATCCGGCTGGTATTCGTAATTTCCCGCGTAGGGCCGCATCCGCGGGAAGGCCACGGTGAACTGCGCCTTCCAGCAGTGCTTGTAGAGATGCTCCAAGTGCGCGCACAGCGCCAGCGCCTCGAACTTCCAATTCGCCAGCCCGAACAACGCGCCGATCCCGATCCGCCGGAAGCCACCCGCATACGCCCGCTCCGGGCAATCCAGCCGCCAGTCGAAGTTCTTTTTCG
>ENA-OFCX01000819-OFCX01000819.1-metagenomes-genome-assembly--contig:-NODE-819-length-14355-cov-5.080769_pt1 | contig 14355 bp, 17 predicted proteins | sample MGYA00153384_OFCX01 | MGnify analysis MGYA00153384
GTCGCAAGAGCATGCACACCCTCACATCGGTGCCTTGATGTTCATTGATCTGGATAATTTCAAGGTGTTGAATGACACACTGGGCCATGCGACGGGTGACATGCTGTTGCGCAAGGTCGCCACACGCCTGGGCGCTTGCGTCAGGTTAAGTGATACGGTGGCGCGGTTAGGCGGTGACGAGTTTGTCGTGATGCTGGAGAGCTTGCCCGAAGAAGTGCTTGCCGCCACTGAATACAGCCGACATGTCGCCCAAAGAATTTTGCTCGCTTTGAGCGAGCCTTATGACCTGGCAGGTCATCAGCACGAAAGTACCTGCAGCATTGGCGTGACCTTGTTCAGCAAACGCAAACAAAACATGGGGGACTTGCTCAAGCAGGCTGACTTGGCGATGTACCAGGCCAAAGCGTCCGGGCGCAATTCATTGTGCTTTTTTGACCCAGCCATGCAGGCGGTTGTCACGGCCAATGCCACCCTGAATTCAGAACTGCGCCAAAGCCTGCGCAAACAGGAGTTTGTGCTTCACTATCAGCCACAAGTGGGGCGTGAGGGACGCATGTTTGGGGTTGAGGCATTAATACGCTGGCAGCATCCCGAGCGCGGCTTGGTTTACCCCAACGACTTTATTGCGCAAGCGGAGGACAGCGGGCTTAGAAACTGCCTGCGCGCAACTGGCGCTTTGGGCACAGTGTGCGCAAACGCGCCATCTAAGCATTGCCGTCAACGTCAGCGTGCGCCAGTTCCGGCACCCTGAGTTCGTTGATCTGGTCATGATGACCATCAAGGAGTCAGGCATCAATGCCAATCGGCTGAAACTGGAACTGACTGAAAGCCTGCTGGCCACAGGAATCGACGTGACCATCGCCAAAATGGGGATGTTGAAAGACGCTGGCGTGACGCTGTCGATTGATGATTTCGGCATCGGCTACTCAGCACTGTCTTATCTGAAGCACATGCCGTTAGACCAGTTAAAAATCGACCGAATTTTTATCAAAGACATCCTGACCGACCCCAACGATGCCGCCGTTGCACGCACGATTGTCGGGTTGGCGCAAAGCCTTGGGCTGGGCGTTGTGGCCGAAGGCGTTGAAACAGAAGCGCAACGCGAATTGTTGGCCCGATTCGGCTGCGAGTGTTACCAGGGCCATCTGTTTTGCCCAGCGCTGCCGATTAAGGCTCTGGAAATTTTCATGCATCAACGAAACACGGCTTTGGAGTCGGTTGGCCGTGCTTAAGGCGATATTTACGCTATTTAATCAATAGCTGCTTGCGCCCGTATTTATTGGTCTAGAGCCTAATTTCTCACCTTTTTTCGGGCTTTTTAGCTTGCTTTTGAGCTTTTACTGTCAAATAATCGCTCTTTACCCAACAACCGGAGTCCAAAAATGCAAACCAACTCTCGCAACATGCTGTTGCTGCTGGTTTTGGGTGCCTCAGCCTTAGCTGCCCAGGCTCAAGTGAGTAAAGCTGGCTTGTGGGATGTGACCACCAAACTGGGCGGCAGCGGCGAGATGGACAAAGCCATGGCTCAGATGCAGCAGCAAATGGCCAGCATGCCGCCTGAGCAGCGCAAACAAATGGAGGCGATGCTGGCAAAACAGGGCATGAGCATGACAAGTACGCCAGGCGGCGTGCTGTCGAAAATGTGCATCACTAAAGACATGGTTGAACGCAGCCAGATGCCGGTACAAACGCAGGGCGACTGCACCAGTACCACCAGCAACAAAAGCACTACTGGCATGACATTCAAGTTCACCTGCACCAGTCCACCGTCCAGCGGTGAAGGGCAGTACACCTTCATGGGCGACAGCGCTTACACCATGAAAATGAAAATCAACACCCCCCAGCAGGGCAAACCGGTCATCACCACGATGGATTCGTCTGGCAAATGGCTGGGCGCTGATTGCGGCACCATCAAACCGATGGTGATGCCAAAGTAATCCCGGAGCATCGCTAAGGCTATCTGCCGCCGAAGATAGCTGTACCCACACGCACCATCGTACTGCCAGATTCTATGGCGGCTTCCAGGTCGGCGGTCATGCCCATTGACAGTGTGTCCATCGGTTCAGGCAATATCCCGGTCTTGTTTACCTGGTCAAACAAGGCTTTTGCGCCCGAATGGAGGGCGCAAGCAGCTATAAAATTTATAGCAGGCTCGGGTATTGTCATCAGGCCGCGCAACCTCAAGTTGGGCAGCTGGATGACCTCTCTGACCAGCACCATCAGCTCGTCAGGCGCTACGCCCGATTTGTTCACGCCACCATCTATATTGACTTGCAGGCAAATTTGAAGCGGTGCCAAGTGTGCGGGGCGCTGCTCACTCAGGCGCTGGGCAATCTTCAGGCGGTCAATGGATTGCACCCAGTCAAAATGCTCGGCCACCAGCCGCGTTTTGTTGCTTTGTATCGGGCCGATGCAATGCCATTCAAGTCCTGCGTGTTCGCGCAGTACCGTGATTTTTTCAACGCCCTCGGCAATGTAGTTTTCACCAAATGCTCTCTGGCCGTCGCTCATGGCGTCAAGCACCGCGTCAGCACCAAAGGTTTTGGACACAGCCAAAAGACGCACGCTGTCTGGCTTGCGCCCCGAAGCAAAGCAGGCGGTGGTGATGCGATCACGCACGCTTTGAAGATTTCGTACGATCATGGTCATAATTCGACTGTAAACTGCAAGTTAAACGATTTTGTCCTACACGCTCTAAGGATTTTCGGGATGGATATTACCCAGCTGTTGGCCTTCAGTGTCAAAAACAAGGCCTCTGACTTGCATCTTTCAGCCGGGTTGCCGCCCATGATACGTGTGCATGGTGATGTGCGGCGCATTAACGTGGACCCGCTGGACCACAAGCAGGTGCACGCCATGGTGTACGACATCATGAACGACACCCAGCGTAAAAACTACGAAGAGTTTTTGGAGGTCGACTTTTCATTTGAGATTGATGGCCTGGCCCGCTTTCGGGTCAACGCCTTTAACCACAACCGTGGCGCTGGCGCGGTACTGCGGACCATCCCTTCAAAAATCCTCACGCTTGAGCAGCTCAATGCGCCCAAAATTTTTGGCGACCTGGCGATGAAGCCGCGCGGCATGGTGCTGGTCACCGGGCCGACGGGTTCAGGCAAGTCCACCACGCTGGCGGCCATGGTCAACTACCTCAATGAAAACGAATACGGCCACATCCTGACGGTGGAAGACCCGATTGAATTTGTGCATGAGTCCAAAAAGTGCCTGATCAACCAGCGTGAGGTCGGCCCGCACACCCTGAGCTTTCAAGCCGCGCTTAAATCTGCGCTGCGTGAAGACCCGGACGCGATCCTGGTCGGAGAGATGCGTGACCTTGAAACCATTCGCCTGGCCATGTCGGCAGCTGAGACCGGTCACCTGGTGTTTGGCACATTGCACACGTCGAGTGCCGCCAAAACCATTGACCGGATCATTGACGTTTTTCCGGCAGAAGAAAAAGAAATGATCCGCTCGATGTTGTCCGAGTCATTGCAGGCCGTTATTTCACAAACACTGTGCAAAACCAAAGACGGCCAGGGCCGCGTGGCAGCGCATGAGATCATGCTAGGTACCAGCGCGATTCGCAACTTGATTCGCGAGGCCAAGGTGGCGCAAATGTATTCGTCGATTCAAACTGGTAACAGCGTAGGCATGCAAACGCTGGACCAAAACCTGACGGATCTGGTCAAGCGCAATGTGATTTCTGCGGCTGAAGCGCGTGGCAAAGCAAAAATTCCAGAAAACTTCCCAGGCTAGATTTTGAAAGGAGTCGCAAATGGAACGCGACCAAGCCAGTAAATTCATCAATGACCTGCTCAAGCTGATGGTCAGCCGCAATGGCAGTGACTTGTTCATCACTGGCGACTTCCCGCCCGCCATGAAGGTTGACGGAAAGATCACCAAGGTGTCGCCGCAGCCCCTCAATGCTGGCCACACGCTGGCGCTGGCAAGGGCCATCATGAACGACAAACAGGCCGCCGAATTTGAGCGCACGAAAGAGTGCAACTTCGCCATCAGCCCGCCAGGCGTCGGGCGCTTTCGGGTTAACGCGTTCATTCAGCAGGGCCAGGTTGGCATGGTGATGCGGGTGATTCCGGCAACGCTGCCAACGATTGATGGTTTGGGCGTGCCGCAAGTCCTTAAAGAAGTGACGATGAGCAAACGCGGGTTGGCGATTCTGGTGGGCTCTACCGGGTCAGGCAAATCGACTACTCTGGCGGCCATGGTGGACTGGCGCAACGAGCAGTCTTACGGCCACATCATCACAATTGAAGACCCGGTGGAGTTTGTGCATCCGCACAAAAACTGCGTAGTGACGCAGCGCGAAGTTGGTTTGGACACCGACAGTTGGGAAGTCGCGCTTAAAAATACCCTGCGTCAAGCACCCGATGTGATATTGATGGGCGAGGTTCGAGACCGTGAAACCATGGAGCACGCCATTGCCTTTGCCGAGACGGGCCACCTGTGCATGTGTACGTTGCACGCCAACAGCGCCAATCAGGCGCTGGACCGCATCATCAACTTCTTTCCGGAAGAGCGCCGCCAGCAACTGCTGATGGACTTGTCTCTTAATCTCAAAGCGATGGTGTCGCAGCGATTGATCACGCGGCAAAACAGCAAAGGCCGTGTCGCCGTGGTGGAAGTCATGCTGAACACGCCGCTGATTTCCGATTTGATCTTCAAGGGCGAAGTCTCGGAGATCAAGGAAATCATGAAGAAGAGCCGCAACCTCGGCATGCAAACCTTTGACCAGGCTTTGTTCGACGCATTTGAAGCCAACCTGATTACTTATGAAGACGCGCTGCGCAACGCCGATTCGGTGAACGATTTGCGACTGCAGATCAAGCTCAACTCCAAGCGCGCCAAATCGGTCGATCTTGCAGCGGGCACTGAAAATTTTGCGATTGTCTAAGCGATTCATTCGGCTTTATCGGGCCTGAAAGCTGCGAAACAAAGCGATAGAAAATCGGTCGCGGCGCGGATCTTCGGCGCACGGTGGCGTTCAGCAAGAATTGCGGCGTATACCGGATATTGCTCAGGCGAAGTATTGCGCGCCAGTACTAACTGAAGCTGGCCAAGCGCCAACAGCCGATCAGCCACAACGCTGTTGATACGACCAATGCCTGCACCGGCAAGCGCCAGGGACAAAACAGCCGCACTGCTGTTTACCCGAATTTGTCCGCGCACCACCTCATGAACCGTTTGTCCTTTGACGAAAAATTGCCAGCGGTTGTGGGCGGCGACCGCAGTGTTGGTGATCAGACAGTGCTTTGATAAGTCGCCCGGATGGCGCGGCGTTCCGTACTTTTTGAGGTAGGCGGGCGCGGCGTATAGCGCCCGTCCGTGGTGGCCTAAATCACGGACGATGACCGAGTCTATTGGCACCGAGCCAGCCCGCACCGCGATGTCAATGCCTTCGTGCGCAATGTCGGCCAGCCTGTCGTCGATGAGCAAGTCAACGCACAAGTTTGGGTGTTGAGACCGCAGCTCGGCGAGACGCGGCATCACCACATATTGCCCCAGCAGTTGGCTGACGCTGATGCGTATCGTGCCTGCAACTGCTTTTGCTCTGGTTGTCAAACTGGCGTCCAGTTGTGCGTGCTCGCCCACGATGCGCTGCGCATAAGCGAGAAACACCTCTCCGTCGTCGGTTAAAGACAAACTGTGCGTGGTGCGGTGCGCAAGGCGCAGGTTGCATTGCGCCTCAATGCGGGCGAAATGCCTGGAGACAACACTGGCGGCAACTTGCCGATTGCGCGCCACCTGCGACAGCGACTGTTCGGATGCCACGTCTACAAACAGAGCGAAATCATCAAGGGTAAGATTTTTCATGGTTGTGCATTTTGTGCACAAGCGTTGGTCAGATCAAGTGGTTTCGCTTTTAGCGCGCGCAACGCACACTACGCCAGCGCCCGAAATTGTGGGTAGCTATTCATCCATTTAACCAAGGACTCTCATGCCGCTCGTTCGAATTTCTCTGCCTGAAAACACCACTGCTGCAGATACAGCAAGCGTATCCACTGCGGTGCACAACGCTTTGGTGGCCACATTTAATGTGCCGCAAGCCGATCGCTTTCAAGCCATTCACCGACATGCGCCGCAGGACCTCATTTGTACGCCTGAGTTTCTGGGTGTGCAACATTCCCAGCATGTGGTGTTTGTGCAAATCAGCTGCTCGGCGGGGCGAAGTTTGGAGTTGAAGAAGACGCTGTACGCGACCATCGCCAGCGGCATTGCCGCCGTCAGCACCTTCAAGCCAGAAGATGTCATCATTAACTTGCTGGAAACCAGCAGGGAGAACTGGTCATTCGGTTTGGGTATTGCACAATACGCAACTTGAGATTTCCACCACAACCGAGAACCCAACATGCCATCGATCAATGCACGCAGCTACGAATTCACTCCACCGCAAAAAGTTGCGTTTTTAGGCCTTGGCGTGATGGGTTACCCGATGGCGGGACATCTTTCAGTTGCCGGTCATTCGATAAGCGTTTATAACCGAACCGCTATTAAATCAGAAGCATTTACTGAAGAATTTACGGGCGCTACACATGGTTTGACACCTAAATTGGCGGTTGCGGATGCTGGTATTGTGTTTTGCTGCGTAGGCAATGACAACGACCTGCGCAGCGTGGTGCTGGGGCCAGATGGCGCATTTGCTGGCATGAAGCCCGGCGCGATTTTTGTCGACCACACCACCGCTTCTGCGGACGTTGCCCGTGAGCTGTATGCAGCAGCCAACAAGCTGGGCCTGCATTTTGTCGATGCGCCAGTTTCGGGCGGCCAAGCCGGTGCGCAAAATGGCGCACTCACCGTCATGTGCGGCGGCGATGCGGCGGCTTTTGACGCTGCTAAACCAGCAGGCATGGCATTTTCAAAAGCGTTTGCGCTGATGGGTGCCAGCGGTGCGGGCCAGCTTACCAAAATGGTCAATCAGATTTGTATTGCCGGACTGGTGCAAGGCCTGAGCGAAGCGGTGGCGTTCGGTCAGAAAGCCGGGCTGGACGTGAACCAGGTGCTCGACGTGATCGGCAAGGGCGCCGCGCAAAGCTGGCAGCTGGACAACCGCGGCAAAACGATGGTGGCTGATAAATTCGATTTTGGTTTTGCGGTTGACTGGATGCGCAAAGACCTGGGGCTGGTGCTGGACGAGGCCAAGCGTAACGGCGCACGTTTGCCAGTGACTGCACTGGTCGATCAGTTTTATGCTGACGTGCAAGCCTTGGGCGGCCAGCGCTGGGACACGTCCAGTCTGGTCAAACGTCTGCGCTAGGCGCAGACTCGCCTGGCGCGAATCAGTTTGCAGGCTTGGTTTTGTTGGCGTCAGGCTTCGCTGGCGCGGGCATCATGCGGGTCAGCGCTTCTTCGGTGATGGTTTCAAACACCCGCACCACCCTTTGCACGCCTGTTGTTCCACGCGCAATGGCGGTGGCGCGATCGGCTTCACGCGCCGTTACGCGGCCCATCAGGTACACCGTACCCCGCTCGGTCACTACCTTGAAAGCGCTTGAAACGAGGTCTTTGCTGTCAATCAGCGACGCTTTGATTCGGCCAGTGATCAGCACATCGTTTGAGCGCTGCGACAACGTTGAAATCGGCGAAACGACCAATTCATTGACTACAGAGGTGACATTTTCAACCGTCGTGGCGATTTGGCCCACTGCCTGTTTGTCTTGCTCATTGGGCACCTCGCCGGTAATCAGCACCTGGCGGTTGTAGCTGGTCACATTGACGTGAACACGATCGCCAATATTGGTGCGAATTCTGCTTGCCGCACGGAGTTCAATGCCCTCGTCTTCGAGTTGTGCGCCCGATGTGCGGCGATCAATCGCCATCATGGTGCCGCCCACCATCGCGCCGCCTATCACCAGCGGTACGCAGGCCGCGAGTGTGCTTAGCGCCAGCGCAGCCGCCACAGCCAACGTGACGCGTTTGAGCAAAAAGCTAAATTGCAATGGTTTTGTCATGGTGTTCTTCATAGTGTTGATTCTTGATCGCCAAGTAACTGGGCATCCACTCCGTCGCAAATGCAGTGCAGCACCAAAAGATGAACTTCCTGAATGCGCGCAGTGCGGTCATGCGGCACGCAAATATGAACGTCGGTTTCGCGCAGGGCGTGCGTGATTTTTCCGCCGCCTTTTCCAGTCAAAGCCACCACCGTCATTTCGCGTTCGTGGGCGGCTTCAATCGCTGCCAGCACGTTGCCTGAGTTGCCGCTGGTACTGAGCGCCAGCAGCACGTCGCCCTGGCCGCCGAAGGCACGTACCTGTTTTGAAAAAATGACGTTGAAATCGTAATCGTTGGCAATTGCGGTGAGGATAGAGCTGTCTGTGGTCAGCGCAATCGCGGCCAGCTCAGGCCGCTCGCGCTCGTAGCGGCCCACAAACTCCGCTGCGAAATGCTGAGCGTCTGCTGCCGAGCCACCGTTACCGCAAGCCAGCACTTTGCCGCCGCTGGTGACGCTGGCGAGTATGGCCTGCACGGCGGCGGCAATGGGTTTTGACAAGACTTGTGCCGACTGGTATTTCAAGTCAGCGCTGTCAATAAAGTGCTGTTCAATGCGTTGTTCGAGCATGGCTTGATGATAGCGTCTCAAAACAACGGTAGCGTGAACCTTGCGCCACGTCTGGTTACAGCTTGGTGCTGCTTATGACGCGTCAAACGCCCCACGCAGCCATTCGATTTTTGGCGCTGCGCTGCCGACAAGCGCGCCCTCTACTAAAAGCACATCAAAGCGGCAGGGCGGCAGGGTTTTGTAGCGCATCAAATAATGCTGCGCTGCAAACACAATGCGGCGCTGTTTTACTGCGCTGATGCTTGCGCCGGCGCCGCCGTGGGTTGCGCTGGCGCGCTGGCGTACTTCCACAAAAACCAGCGTGCCGTCTGGTGCTGCCATGACAAGGTCAATCTCACCGCCACCTCGCCCGGGCGTGTTGAAATTTCTCTCCAGCAGTTTCAAGCCAGCAGCTTGCAAATGCGCAAGCGCAATTGCCTCGGCCGCATCACCCCGTACCTTGGTCGTCGGTTTTGCGGCACCGGTGGTGGTACCCTGAATCGCTACATTTGCATTTGGCTTTTTGGAAAACCACATTGAACGCTACTTTCGACTTGGCCTTGGCCGCGGCAACGGCTGCTGCGGGTATGCAACATTATCCGCAGGCAACGCTCTATGTGGTGGCCACGCCGATTGGCAATTTGGCCGACATCAGTTTGCGCGCGCTGCATGTGCTGGGCCTGGTCGATGCCATCGGTTGCGAAGACACCCGCCATACGCAGGGCTTGCTGCGTCAGTTCGGCATTGAAAAACCACTGCTCGCAGTGCATGAACACAACGAGCAAGAAGCCGCTGTGGGCGTGGTCGAGCGCCTGCAGCGCGGCGAGCGCGTAGCGTACGTGAGCGATGCAGGCACGCCCGCAGTGAGCGATCCTGGCGCGCGGCTGGTGTCGGCGGTGCGCGCTGCGGGCTTGCGCGCCATGCCGCTGCCCGGTGCCAGCAGCGTGACCACGGCGCTGAGTGCAGCGGGAATAAAAACGGCGGGATTATCTGGCGATTCAGGCTTTACCTTCGCGGGATTTTTGCCCAGCAAAGCGGGCGAGCGGGACACCGCCATTGCCGCGCTGCAAAGCGAATTGAAAGCGGTGGTCATCATGGAGGCGCCGCACCGCATTGAGGCATTGGCGCTGGCGATGGTGCCGCTGGGTGAGCGCCTGGTCACTATATGCCGCGAACTGACCAAGCAGTTCGAAGAAATCGCCACCACGACCGCTGCCAAGTTAACTGAGTGGCTGGAAGATGGGCCGCAGCGCACGCGCGGGGAGTTTGTGTTGGTGCTGCACCCGGCGCCTGCTGCGCCGCGCGCTGACGATGGCGAGCGCGTGCTGCGGCTTTTGCTGGTCGAGTTGCCGCTTAAAACCGCTGTGAAATTAGCTGCCGACATTACCGGCGCACCGCGCAACGCGCTGTACGACACGGCCTTGAAGTTGAAGTCGCCATGAACCCAAATGCAGACAAGCTATGGCCCGGCCCGCGTTGGACGCTGGCCGTGCTGCTGGCGCTGCTTGGCATGTTGGGGCCGTTTTCCATCGACACCTACTTGCCCGCATTTGCAGGCATTGCCAATTCATTGGGCGCAACGCCTTATGAAATGCAGCAAACGCTGTCGAGCTATTTGTTTGGCTTTGCCATCATGAGCCTGTTTCACGGCGCGTTGTCAGACAGCGTTGGCCGCAGGCCTGTGGTGCTGTGGGGCGTGGCGATTTTCACGCTGGCATCTGCCGGATGCGCACTGTCGCAAAGTATTGGGCAGCTGGTGTTTTTCAGAGGCGTGCAGGGCTTGTCGGCCGGGGCTGGCATTGTGGTGGCGCGGGCCATAGTGCGTGACATGTTTCCCCCCGCCCAGGCGCAGCAGGTCATGAGCCAGATCACGATTTATTTTGGCGTGGCGCCAGCGGTTGCGCCGATAGTCGGCGGCTGGATCTTTACGCACGCCGACTGGCATGTGATCTTCTGGTTTTTAACGGGCGTTGGCGTACTGCTGTGGTGCGCCAATTACAGATTTTTGCCGGAAACGCTAGACGCCGGGCAACGCCAGCCGTTTAACGCGCGGCACTTGCTTGCTGGCTATCGGCAGTTGGGAAGCGACCCCAAGTTTTTGCTGCTGGCGTTTGCCAGCGGGCTGCCCTTTAACGGCATGTTTTTGTACGTGCTGTCTGCGCCAGCGTTTTTGGGCGACCATTTAAAGCTGCCGCCGACCGAGTTTTACAAGTTTTTTCTGGTCACGATTGGTGGAATCATGGCCGGCGCGTGGCTCAGCGGCCGGCTGGCGGGAAAGGTCGCGCCCAAAAAGCAGATCAGACACGGTTTTGTCATCATGCTGACGGTGTCCGTTTTGAACCTTGCGGCAAATTTTCTGTTTGATGCACACGTGTCGTGGGCGCTGCTGCCGATTGCGCTGTTTGCGTTTGGCTGGGCCGTGATGATGCCGGTGGTAACGCTGCTGGTGCTCGACTTGTACCCCGAGCGGCGCGGTATGGCGTCGTCAATGCAGGCGTTTGTGGCATCGACTGCCAACGGCATTGTCGCCGGCGTGCTGGCACCGCTGGTGATGCATTCCACCGTGGCGCTGGCGGCGGCGTCGCTCGGCATGATGTGTATCGGGCTGATGGCTTGGGTCTACCTGCACCGCCGGTGGCCAGACATTGGCAGAACCGTGTAAAAAACGTTAAATTTTATACATTTTGTGCCTTTATCCCAATACATACGGGCGTAAGCCGCTACTGAAATAATAGCAAACTATTGGTTGTTTACTGGTCGTTCACCGGTTCACGCCGCGTGTCCATCGCTTGTCCAGTGCGCTGCGCAACGTTTGCCGGATCGAGGTAGACGAAAAAAAACAAGTCAATGCCGCCTTCCCTGAAGGTGTAGTTCATGATGTCGCCTTGCCAAAAAGCGACCCGGTCCACCAGGTACGGTGGGCCGAACTCGCGTTCTACATCTGCGCGGCTCCATTGACCCAGCACGATGCGTTCAAACTCAGCGCGTTGCAGCACTTGTCTTGTCGACACCACCCGCCCTTGCGCGTCGAGGTCCACCATCACTGCCGTTTGGCCGGATGGCAAGCGCGAGTATTGCAAGCGTGAGCCGTTGGCAATAGCCACCTCACGCGTAGGTTGGCCATAAGTCGCCAGCACGTCTGCGCGAGAGATGCCCGGTGCAACGCGTTCCACTGCGCAACCTGCCAGTAAAACGCATGCCGCAGCTAAAAATGTTGTGCTGGAACGCTTAATCATGAAATAACGATACCGCAAAAGCGCGCAGCTTGCACGGCACGCCGCTACCATTGTGGGGTATGACATTTGATGCAGTTCCCCCCACGATTTCTCCCACCGACGCGAACTCTGGCGCAAAGCCGTTGCAAACGCCCAGCCCGGTCAAACCCAACGCAAAATTTCTGCTGGCCCACCCAGCGCATTTTGTGGCGCTCGGCTTTGGCTCGGGCTTAAGCCCGATTGCCCCCGGCACGGCGGGCACGCTATGGGCCTGGCTGGCCTTTTTAACGCTGCAACCATTCATGAGCATTGCGCAAATGGGCTGGTTGATTGTTGGTGCCACACTGGTCGGCTGGTGGGCATGTACCGTGACTGCCAAAAACATGGCCGTACTGGACCCCGGCAGTATTGTTTGGGACGAAGTGGTGGCCTTTTGGTTGGTGCTGTGGCTGGTGATGCCGGCTGGCCTTTTAGGGCAATTTGTGGCGTTTGTGTTGTTCCGGTTTTTTGATGTGGCCAAGCCCGGCCCGGTCGGCTGGGCCGACCAGCGCTTCAAAGGCACAGGCGCGCGCGGCGGATTCGGAATTTTGTTCGATGACTTTTTGGCGGCGTTTTGCACGCTGCTGGTGATTGCGCTGTGGAGGTTTTGGTGAACGAAGTACCTGCTGGAACGGCGCTATTAAATAGTGAGCTGCTTGAGCCCGTATCTGTTGCGCTATTGGCCAATTTAATGCTCGAACGCGGCCTTTTCATGGCTACGGCTGAAAGTTGTACGGGCGGCATGATTGCTGCAGCCTGTACCGACCTGGCCGGCTCCAGCGCCTGGTTTGAGCGCGGTTTTGTCACGTACTCCAATGCTGCCAAAACCGACATGCTGGGCGTCGACGCAGCGCTGATTGCGCAGCATGGCGCGGTCAGTGAGGCAGTGGCCAGGGCCATGGCTTTCGGCGCAATTCGCCACTCAACTGCGCAAGTGTCGGTGGCCGTAACCGGCGTCGCTGGGCCTGCGGGCGGCAGCATTGACAAGCCGGTAGGCACGGTTTGGTTTGCTTGGTCCATTAGCGGTAACCTGCACAGCGAAATACAGAGCTTTAGCGGCGACCGCTCCCGTGTGAGGCAAGCCACCGTCCAACACGCAATCAGCAAGCTGCTGACCTTATTGGAAAAAAATTTGCCTTGGCAAGCAGGTGCTAAAACCCTGTAGTTTGACCATGCCTGAGCAAAATAAACGACTTGTCGCCAAGTGCCTGCGATTTTCTCGCAGCGGCTAAATCAGCTATCGGCTGGTCCAGCGGTTCGTCTGTCATGCTGAATGTGCCCCAATGGATGCCTACGCTCTTTCGCGATCCGATTTCGCGGTGAATCATCACCGCCTCTGCCGGGTTGATGTGCTGGCCTTTCATAAACCAGCGTGGCTCGTAAGCACCCACTGCAATCAAAGACAAGTCGAAACCTTGCGGGAACTGCTTGGCGATGTTGGCGGTGTCTTCGCTAAAGCCCAAATCTCCTGAAAACCAGACCGCCTTTTTGTCGACCATCAAGGCCCAACTGCCCCACAAAGTAGCCAGTCGATCAAACGGTGTGCGGCTGGACCAATGCTGAACCGGTAAAAACTGCATGACCAAATCGCCACCTGGCTCGCCACCCGGTTTTTTCAACACATGCTTTTGTTGCCAGTCGGTCTTGAATACCTTTGCAGCGGGGACGTTGGTCTGAAACCAGGCATCAATGCCAAGCGGTACATAAAATACCGGGGCGTCAGCTAGCGCCGCCAGCGCGCGAACGCTGGCTAAATCCAGGTGGTCGTAATGGTTGTGCGAGATCACTACAGCGTCGATGCGCGGCAGCTGGGCAAGCGTCAAACCAGGCGCTTGAAAGCGCTTGGGCCCCGCAAATTGCACGGGTCCAGCTCGCTCGCTGAAATGCGGATCCGTCAAGATGTTGAAGCCCCCCATTTGAACCAGCGCTGATGCTTGCCCGATCCAGGTAACCTGATCAGCTTTTGGCGCACGAATAGCTTCCAGATCTGCCGCTACTGGCGATAGATCCGCCGTTGGCTGCGGGATGGTTTTACCCAACCGTTCCCATTGCCAGACCAAAAAATTGCTGAAACCCCCGGTGCCTGCGCTGTAGATATTTTTAAAGCCGGTCGGTGTGTGGTGCGGTTTGCTGGGGTCGTAGTGGGGGTTGGTAGTGGAGCAGGCGCCAACCAGGCTAAAACAGAAAACAGCAAGGATTTTCAACAGATGGGTTTGCATTTGGCAGAGGTAGATGATGTGACGTTGTTGGTGCTGACGCTGGATTTTGTAGCATGACGAACAACCTTGTCTTAAAACCAGCCTGGTAAAAAGGGTTTGCCTTGAGCGGCTTGAACAAACGTCCACACCGTCAACGCTGAGAACGCAGCGGCTGACAGCCAGGTGCTGGCAACATGCTTCGCCCCTGGCAAGCGCGCAGCCGCGGCCAGCGCGGCGATGGCTGGCACAAAGTGCATGGCGTGGATGCCGAAAAAGTGCGCTACTCGCAGGTCTCCGCCACTGCGCGACCAGTTAAACAGCGGCAAACCACCCGCGTCTGTCAGCGCACCGC
>ENA-OFCX01000820-OFCX01000820.1-metagenomes-genome-assembly--contig:-NODE-820-length-14349-cov-3.432279_pt1 | contig 14349 bp, 10 predicted proteins | sample MGYA00153384_OFCX01 | MGnify analysis MGYA00153384
GGGTTTGACGTGCTGCAAGCGGGCTCGGGCGCTGCGGCCCTGGGCCTGCTGAAAGAACGCACGGCCGACGCCATCCTGATGGACCTGGCCATGCCCGGCATCGACGGCTGGGAAACCATACGCACGCTGCGCCGCCAGGGCTTGAGCGACGCGCCGGTGGCCATCGTCTCGGCCAACGCCTTCGACAAGGGCCTGGACAATGACGCCGGCATCACCCCGGCCGACTTCATCACCAAGCCCGTGCGCCTGGACGAATTGCTCGACTGGCTGGGGCGGCAACTCGGGTTGCAGTGGCAGGCTGCGCCTTCCCTGGGCGCGGGCAGCGGGCAGACGGCAGCGCCCGTGAAGACCGGGCCGCCGGCACAGGGTGCACGGCCCTCACGCGCCCAGTTGCTGGCGTTGCGGGACATGGTGAACCTGGGCTACCCGCGGGGCGTGCAACGCCTGCTGGACGACATGCTGGCCAGTGCGCCCGAAGCCGCGGCCTGGCTGGCGCCGCTGCGCGAGTGCGCACGCAACTTCGACTTCGACCGCATGACACCCTGGATCCAAGATGCTCTCCACACCGCCCCAGCCGATTGAAACTCCCGTGCCCGTGCCCGTGCCCGCACTGGCAACGGGCCTGACACGCAGCCACGCCGGCCTGGTGCTGATCGTCGACGACGTGCCCGACAACCTGGCCATGCTGCACGACGCGCTGGACGCTGCCGGCTACACCGTGCTGGTGGCCACCAGCGGCGCTGCCGCACTGCAGCGCGCGGCGCAGGCCGAGCCCGACATCGTGCTGCTCGACGCGGTGATGCCCGGCATGGACGGCTTCGAGGTCGCGCGCCGGCTGAAGGCCGGGCCCGACACGGCGCACATCCCAGTGGTCTTCATGACGGGCCTGACCGACACCGAGCACGTGCTGGCCGCCTTCGAGGCCGGCGGCGTGGACTACGTCACCAAGCCGATCCGCCCGGCCGAGGTGATCGCCCGCATCGGCGTGCACATGCGCGGCGCCCGCCAGGCGCGTCAGGCCCGCAACGCACTGGACGCCTACGGCCACGCCACCATCGCCGTGCGCCTGCAGGCCCAGCCGCCGCGCCTGGTGTGGCAGACCCCGCTGGCCCGACGCTGGCTGCCCGACTACTTCGGCACCCCGCCCGACGCGGTGCCCGAAGCCCTGCTGCAGTGGCTGACCGCCGCCCTGGCCCACCCCGAGCAACGCCCGCTGAGCATCGCCCGCGAATCGCGCCAACTGTTGTGCACGCTGCAAGGCCGCACGGTGGACGACGACTGGCTGGTGGTGCTGCGCGAGGTCAGCGACGCGACCGCCGTCGAGGCCATCATGCACACGCTGAGGCTGACACTGCGCGAAAGCGAAGTGCTGTACTGGGTGGTGCAGGGCAAGACCAACCGCGACATCGGCGACATCCTGGGCAGCAGCCCGGCCACGGTGAAGAAGCATCTCGAACGGGTCTACGAGAAGCTGGGCGTCGAAACCCGCACGGCGGCCGCCACCGTGGCGCTGCAGCGCGTGCGGATGCTGAACCCGGGGTAAGGCTGCAGCGCGGCCGCACCTGCGCAGTAGCCGACATAGCATCACGCCCTTGCCTTCACCAGCTTGCTGCCATGCCTGTGATCCGTACGCTGATTTCCCTGTGCCTGATGGCCTCGTGCAGTGCCGCAGCCTGGGCCGCCGAGCCGGCCCTGAAGGTGGCGCCCATCGCTTACACCGAGCGCACGCTGGCCAACGGCCTGAAGGTCATCGCCGCGCGCAGCGACGCCAGCCCTACCGTAGCCATCCAGGTCTGGTACCACGTCGGCGGGCGCGACGACCCGGCGGGGCGCTCGGGATTTGCGCACCTGTTCGAACACCTGATGTTCAAGGGCACGCGCCATCTCAAGAACGAACAATTCGACCGCCTGACCGAAGACGTGGGCGGCGAGAACAACGCCTTCACCAGCGACGACGTCACGGCGTACCTGTCCGTGGTGCCGTCCAACCACCTGGAAACACTGCTCTGGGCCGAGGCCGAGCGCATGGCCAATCTGAACGTCGACGAAGCCAACCTCAAATCGGAGCGCGCGGTGGTGCAGGAAGAATTCCGCGAACGCGTGCTGGCCACGCCCTACGGCCGCTTCTATCGTGCCTGGGGGCCGTCGTCGTACCTGGTGGACCCGTACAGATTCGGCACCATCGGCAGCATCGCCGACCTGGACGCCGCCTCGCTGGCCGACGTGGTGGCCTTCCACCGCACCTACTACCGGCCCGACAACGCGACGCTGGTGGTGGCGGGCGACTTCGACCCCGCGCAGTTGCAGGCCTGGGTGGACAAGTATTTCGGCCCGGTGGCGCGGCCCGCCGCACCCGTCCCGCGCGTCACCCAGGGCGAACTGCCCTGGACGCAAGACCGTGTGGCCCGCGTGACCGGCCCCAAGGTGCCGCTGCCGGCGGTGGCGCTGTCCTGGCTGGCGCCGCCCGTCCGGCACGCCGACACGGCGGCGTTGCGCGTCGCGCAAGCGCTGCTTTCTGGCGGACAGTCGGCGCGGCTGTACCAGGCGCTGGTCTACCGTTCGCAGCTGGCCAGCGACGCCGGTTTCTACGCCGACCTGCGCGCCGGACCCGGGCTGCTGGTGGCCTATGCCACGGCGGCAGGCGGCAAGACGCTGCCGGCTGTGAAGTCGGCGCTGATGGCCGAGGTGATGCGACTGGCCAGCCAGCCCCCCACGGCAGCCGAGCTGAGCAGGGCCAAGACCGGCCTGCTCACTGAAGCCATCACCACCCGCCAGACCCCCGCCGGCCTGGCGCAGGCCCTGGCCGACGCGGCTGTGTTGGAAGGCGGCCCAGCCATGGCCAACCGCAACCTGGAAGCGCTGGCCGCCGTCACCGCCGTCGACGTGCAGCGCGTGGTCCGCACCTACCTGCGGGGCCCGCGGCACGTCGCCATCGAGTACACGCAGGAAGGGAACGCGAAATGAGCCCGCTGTTGATCCGTCTCGCGGGCCGTGCCCTCACGGGCACCGTCGCCGTCCTGCTGGCTTTGCCCCCGGCCACGGCACAACCCTTCGACACGCCGCCGCCGCCGGCTGCGCCGCGCCCACTGAGCCTGTCCGCGCCCCAGCAGCAGACGCTGCCCAACGGCCTGCGCGTGGTGGTGGCCGAGCGCCGCGGCGTGCCGCTGGTGACGGCGCAGCTGCTGGTGCTGTCGGGCGCCGAGGCCGACCCGCCCGCCCTGCCCGGCCTGGCAACCCTGAGCGCCGGGCTGCTCACCCGCGGTTCGCGCACCCGCAGCGCGCCCGCCCAAGCCGCCGCCGCCGAAGCCCTGGGCGGCACGCTGGACAGCAGCGCCGACTGGCACCGCAGCACCGTGCAGATGACGGTGACCACGCCGCGCCTGGGCGCGGCCCTGGCGCTGATGGCCGACGCTGCGCTGAACCCCGCCTTCGCCAGCGCCGAACTGCAGCGCCTGCGCATCGAGTCACTGGACGAGCTGAAGGTGCGCTACGCCAGCCCCGGCACGCAGGCGGCACTGGCCGCGCAGCAGGCGGTCTTCGGCAACGGCGCTTACGGCCGTCCCGTTCGCGGCACGCCGACCAGCCTGCAGGCCATCACGCGCGCCGATGTCGTCGCGCTGCACCGCACGCACTTCAGGCCGGACAACGCCGTGCTGGTGCTGGCAGGCGACATCGGCCTGGACGAGGCGGTGGCGCAGGCGCGCCGGCACTTCGGCAATTGGAAAGCACCCGCTCAACCGCTTGCAGCGCCCACGGACGTGGCTGGCACGCCGGCCAAGGAGCTGCTCACGCTGGTCGACATGGGCAGCGCCGCCGGCCAGGCCAGCGTGACGGTGGCCCTGGCGCTGCCGGCGCGGGGTGCTGCCGACAACCCCGCGGGCGCCGTCACCAACGCCGTGCTCGGGCAGGGCTACTCGTCGCGCATGAACCAGGAAATTCGCATTCGGCGGGGCCTGAGCTACGGTGCGGGCAGCAGCTTCGACACCCGCCGCAGTGGCGGCCTGCTGCTGGCTTCGGCGCAGACCAAGAACGAGTCCGCCGCCGAGTTGCTGCAGCTCGTGCATGCACAGCTGGACAGCTTGCTGCAGGCACCCGTGCCCGCGGACGAGCTGGCGGCGCGCAAGGCCACGATCATCGGCAACCTCAGCCGCAGTGTCGAGACCACTGCCGGCCTGGCCGGCCAGGTGTCCGCACTGGTGACGGCCGGTCTGCCGCCCGACGCGCTGCGCGGCCGCATCGCCGCACTGAGCGCGGTGGACGCCGCCGCCGTGCAGCGCTATGCACGCCAGCACTTCGGCCCCGACCAGCGCCGCGCCGTGGTGGCCGGCGACGCGGCGCAGTTCGAAGCTGCGCTGCGCGCGGCGGTGCCGGGATTGGGGAAGGTGGCGCCGCTGGGGGTTGGGCCCTGAAGCGCAGCGCGATTCAGTTCAGCCCGGCGGCCCGCCCCACAGCAAGCCGGACAACGCGGTGTTGGTGTCAAGAACCAGCCGCACGCCGCTGCTCGACCCGGTAGGCGTCGATCTCGGCGGCAATCTCTTGCGGCGTCATCGGCTCCAGAGGTTGCGACGCCAGCGTGAGCCGCGCTGCCTTCATGCGATCAACGCGTTCCTGGCGCAATCTCTCGCGCAAGATGCGCTCGATGCGCTCGATGCGCTCGGGAGCCAAGAGCCCGGCACTGGCGACTTCCCGCGACGTCAACCGCTGCCGCGCTTGCCGAACCGCAATGCCAGCACCCCGAACAAACCTTCGCACAACAGCGCCAGCGCCGCCGACGGCAAGGCCCCGGCCAGCATCAGTTCGCGGTCGTTCAACGCCAATCCGGTGACGATGCGTTCGCCATAGCCGCCCGCGCCGATGAAGGCCGCGATGGTGGCCGTGCCGATCGCGATGGTGGTGGCGGTGCGCACGCCGGCCAGCAGCACCGGCAGGGCCAGCGGCAGTTCGATGTGGCGCAGGCGCTGGCGGGCGGTCAGGCCCAGCGCGGTGCCGGCCAGCCTCAGGCCCGCAGGAACCTCGGCCAGGCCGGTACAGGTGTTGCGCATGATGGGCAGCAGCGCGTACAGGGTCAGCGCCACCAGTGCGGGCAACGTGCCGATGCGGCCCAGCAGCGAGATCAACACCGCCAGCAGGGCCAGCGCCGGCACGGTCTGCAGCAGGCCGGTGGCGCCCAGCACCAGGGCGCGGGCGCCGGCGTGCGGCGCCACCCACACCGCCAGCGGCACACCCACGGCCACCGCCAGGCCCACCGACAACGCCACCAGGCTCAGGTGTTGCCAGGTCAGGCGGGCCAGGTCGGGGCCCCACAACTTGGCCCAGAAGCCACCGCCTGCAGCGCCCGGCGCCTGGCCAGCCAGGTGGTCGCGCGCGATGGCGTCGAAGGGCACGCTGTTCAGTTCGGCGCGGGCGTTCATGGCGATCATCGCCGGCTCGTCGATGCTGCCACCCAGGCGCTGGATGGCTGCCCAGGCGGCCGGGAAGCGCTGCGGCACGTCCAGCCGGTACAGCACCACGGCGTCGTAGCGAGGGAAGTGCGCCAAGTCGTCTTCCAGCACGCGCAGCTTCAGGTGGCCGATCTTCGCGTCGGTGCTGTAGATGTCGATGGCATCGACCTGGCCCGCCGTCAGCGCGTCGTAGGCCAGGCCGTGGTCCAGGCCCACCGGGCGCTGAGCCAGGCCGTAGCGGCGCGACACGCCGGGCCAGCCGTCGGCGCGGCCGATGAATTCGTTGCTGAGGCCCAGCTTCAGCGTCGGGTGGGCGGCCAGGTCGGACAGCCGCCTGATGCCCAGCCGCGCCGCCACGTCGTCGCGCATGGCCAGCGCGTAGCCGTTGTGGAAGCCCAGGCCAACGTCAACCCCCAGGCCCAGCGGCGCCAGGCCGGCGCGCAGGGCCGGCAGCGAAGTGGCCTGCGGGCTCTTCAGGATTTCTTGCGCGATGGTGCCGGTGTAGTCCGGATACAGGTCGATGCTGCCGGCGCGCAAGGCGGCAAAGACGATGGCGGTGTTGCCCAGGCCCTGCCGCACTTCCACCGGGGTTTGCGGCCCTTGCGCGGCCTGCGCCGTCTGCGCCGTCTGCGCAAGAACCTGGGCCAGGATGTACGACTCGGTGAAGCGTTTGGAGCCCACGCGCAGCGGTTCGTCGGCTGCCGCCGCGGGTCCGGCGGAAAGGCCCAGCGACAGTGTCACCAGCACAAACAAGGCCAGACAAGCGGGGAGGAGGCGAACGCAGATCACCGGGCACTGTAGCCGCGCGCCGCATACGCCGTCTGGCGTATTCCGATTCGGGCAGGTGCTGCCTACGCTCGCGTTGTTCCGTTGTGAACCGCTGTGGTTCACAGCCCCAACCCAGAAAGGCCACCTCCATGAAGACCAACCGCCGCGTCGCCGGCAAGACACTCACTGCCGTGGCACTCGGCCTGGCCACGCTCGGTTACGCCTCGCTCGCCCAGGCCCAGGCCACCATCAAGGTCGGCGTGCTGCACTCGCTGTCGGGCACCATGGCCATCTCGGAGACGGTGCTCAAGGACACCGTGCTAATGGCCATCGACGAGATCAACGCCAAGGGCGGCCTGCTGGGCAAGAAGCTCGAACCCGTGGTGGTCGACCCGGCGTCGAACTGGCCGCTGTTTGCCGAGAAGGCCAAGCAGCTGATCAGCCAGGACAAGGTGGCGGTGGTCTTCGGCTGCTGGACCAGCGTGTCACGCAAGAGCGTGCTGCCGGTCTTCGAGCAGACGAATTCGCTGCTCTTCTACCCCGTGCAGTACGAGGGCGAAGAGTTGAGCAAGAACGTGTTCTACACGGGTGCGGCGCCCAATCAGCAGGCCATCCCTGCGGTCGAATACCTGATGAGCAAGGACGGCGGCAGTGCCAAGCGCTGGGTGTTGCTGGGCACCGACTACGTCTACCCGCGCACCACCAACAAGATCCTGCGCGCATTCCTGAAAGCCAAGGGCGTGGCCGATGCCGACATCATGGAGGAGTACACCCCGTTCGGCCATGCGGACTACCAGACCATCATTGCCAAGATCAAGAAGTTCGCTGGCGAAGGCAAGAAGACGGCCGTGGTTTCCACCATCAACGGCGACAGCAACGTGCCCTTCTACAAAGAGCTGGGCAACCAGAACCTGAAAGCCACCGACGTGCCCGTGGTGGCCTTCAGCGTCGGTGAAGAAGAACTGCGCGGCGTGGACACCAAGCCGTTGGTGGGCCATTTGGCGGCGTGGAACTACTTCCAGTCGATCAAGAACCCGACCAACGACGAGTTCATCAAGAAGTGGTCGGCTTACGCCAAGGCCAAGAACATCCCCGGCCACAAGGACAAGGCGCTCACCAACGACCCGATGGAAGCCACCTACATCGGCTTCCAGATGTGGGCGCAGGCCGTCACCAAGGCCAAGAGCACCGACACCGACAAGGTCATCGCGGCCATGGCCGGCCAAACCTACAAGGCGCCCAGCGGCATCGTCAGCAAGATGGACGAGAAGAACCACCACCTGCACAAGAGCGTGTTCATCGGCGAGATCAAGGCCGACGGCCAGTTCAACGTGGTCTGGAAGACGCCTGGCCCCGTCAAGGCTCAGCCCTGGAGCCCGTTCATCGCCGAAAACAAGGGCAAGAAGGACGAGCCAGAGAAGAAGTAGTCCGTGCGGTTGTTCAGAGGGCTCTTCGGAGCCCTCCTTCTACTTTCCACGGCATTCAGTTCCTGGGCACTGACCCCGGACCAGGCGTTGCGCATCGTGTCGGGCGAAACCGACGCCCGGCTGGCTGCACTGAAAGAGGTGGTGACTGCCGGGGACACGGCGCTGGAGCCTTTCGTCAAAGCTGTCCTGGCTGACGAGGTGAAGATTGCCGGCGGCCAGGCACTCATCGTGCGCGGCGGCAAGGCGACGGACGCCGTCACGGACGCCGCGTTGCCGCTGCCCGACGCGATGGACGACGTCATCAACAACAACCGTATGCGGCGTGAGCTGGAAGGCGCGTTGGCCGCCCTGCAGCTGTTCTCGTCCGACCGCAACACCCGCGCCCGCGCGATCGCCGAGTTGAAGGAAGGGGCCGACGAGGGCCGGCTGGCGCTGATCGAGAAGGCCGAAGGGTCCGAGACCGATGGTGCATTGAAGGTGCAGCTGGCGCTGCTGAAGGCCGCCGTGCTGATCACCTCGCCCGACAAAGAAAAGCGTCTTGCCGCAGCCGCGCTGCTGGCCGACAGCGACCAGCCGGTGACGCGCTCGCTGCTGCTCGAACGCCTGGCACCCGGCGCCGAGGCCGACGCGCAGGTGCGCACCGCACTGCGCGCCTCGCTGGCCACGGTGCAGTCGCGTCTGGCCTGGGGCGAACGCCTGGGCACCTTGTTCACCGGCATCAGCCTGGGCTCGATCCTGGTTTTGGTGGCGCTGGGCCTGGCCATCACCTACGGGCTGATGGGCGTCATCAACATGGCCCATGGCGAGCTGATGATGATCGGCGCCTACGCCACCTATCTGGTGCAGAACCTGTTCCGCAGCCACCTGCCCGCGGCCTTCGACTGGTACATCGTGGCCGCCGTGCCGGTGGCCTTCACGGTGGCGGCGCTGGTGGGTGCGCTGATGGAGCGCAGCGTGATCCGCTGGCTGTACGGCCGGCCGCTGGAAACGCTGCTGGCCACCTGGGGCATCAGCCTGATCCTGATGCAGACGGTGCGCAGCGTCTTCGGCGCGCAGAACGTGGGCGTCGAGAACCCATCGTGGCTGTCGGGCGGGCTGCAGGTGCTGCCCAACCTGACCCTGCCCTACAACCGCCTGGCCATCCTGGTTTTTGCAGCGGCGGTGCTGGTGGGCGTGGCGCTGCTGATCGGCAAGACGCGGCTGGGCCTGTTCGTGCGCGGCGTGACGCAAAACCGCCGCATGGCCGCCTGCGTGGGCGTGAACACGGCGCGCGTCGATACCTATGCCTTCGCGCTGGGAGCGGGCATCGCGGGTCTGGCCGGCTGCGCGCTCAGCCAGGTCGGCAACGTGGGGCCCGACCTGGGCCAGGGTTACATCGTCGACGCCTTCATGGTGGTGGTACTGGGCGGCGTGGGCCAGCTGGCCGGCACGGTCTACGCGGGGCTGGGGCTGGGCTTGATGAACAAGCTGCTCGAAGGCTGGCAGGGCGCGGTGCTGGCCAAGATCATGGTGCTCGTGTTCATCGTCATCTTCATCCAGAAGCGGCCGCAGGGCATCTTCGCGCTCAAGGGCAGAAGTGCGGAATGAGGGCCGAATGAAGACCTCGTTGCTGTCGGCCAGAGGCTGGACCGCGGCGATGGTGGCGGTGCTCGTCATCACCGTGCTGGTGCCGGTGCTGAACCTGGCGGTGCCGCCAGGCAGCGCCTTCCACCTCAGCGACTTCTACGTGACGCTGACCGGCAAGATCCTCTGTTATGCCATCTGTGCGCTGGCGATGGACCTCATCTGGGGCTACACCGGCATCTTGAGCCTGGGCCACGGCCTGTTCTTCGCGCTGGGCGGCTACGGCATGGGCATGTACCTCATGCGCCAGATCGGCCGCGACGGGCAGTACCAGATGGACATGCCCGACTTCATGGTCTTCCTGAACTGGAAGCAATTCCCATGGCACTGGGCGGTCAGCGATTCCTTCCTTGCGCAGATGCTGCTGGTGGTGCTGGTGCCCGGCCTGCTGGCTTTCGTGTTCGGCTACTTCGCCTTCCGCTCGCGCATCAAGGGCGTGTACTTCAGCATCATCACGCAGGCTCTCACCTTCGCCGCCATGCTGCTGTTCTTCCGCAACGAAACCGGCTTCGGCGGCAACAACGGCTTCACCGACTTCAAGCGCATCCTCGGCATGGACGTCACCACGCCCGGCATGCGGGTGTTCCTGTGTGCGCTCAGCGGCGTCGTGCTGATTGGCTTCTACCTGATGGCGCGCGCCATCGTGAACAGCAAATACGGCCGCGTGCTGCAGGCCATCCGCGACGCCGAGACGCGGGTCATGTTCACCGGCTACAACCCTGTCGCCTACAAGCTCAGCATCTGGACGCTCAGCGCCATGATGTGCGCCGTGGCCGGCGCGCTGTACGTGCCGCAGGTGGGCATCATCAACCCCGGCGAGATGAGCCCGGCCGCCAGCATCGAGATCGCCATCTGGGCGGCCGTGGGCGGGCGCGCCACGCTCATCGGCCCCATCGTCGGCGCCTTCTTCGTCAACGGCGCCAAGAGCTGGTTCACGGTGGCTTTCCCCGAGTACTGGCTGTTCTTCCTGGGGGCTTTGTTCATCGCCGTGACGCTGTTCTTGCCTAACGGATTGATCGGTCTGCTGAAGCGCAGAAAGGGCCGTTCGTGACGCCCGACCTGATGGAGTCCGGCGCGAAAGCCCTGGCTGCAGCACAGGCACGTCGCCAGATGTTCATCAGCGACGAGGCCTACTTCGGCCAGGGCGTGGCGCTGTATGTCGACGACATCACCGTCAGCTTCGACGGCTTCAAGGCGCTGAACCAGCTCAGCCTGACCATCGACGTCGGCGAGCTGCGCTGCATCATCGGCCCCAACGGCGCCGGCAAGACGACGATGATGGACTGCATCACGGGCAAGACCCGGCCCGATTCGGGCAAGGTCTACTTCGGCAGCAACATCGATCTGCTGCGCCTGACCGAGCCGCAGATCGCGCAGGCCGGCGTGGGCCGCAAATTTCAGAAGCCCACGGTGTACGAACAGCTGACCGTGTTCGAGAACCTGGAGCTCGCCCTCAAGGCCGACCGCCGGCCGCTGGCCGCGCTGTTCTGGCGCCTGGGCAGCGAGGCGCAGGGCCGCATCGAGCAGATGCTGCAACTCATCCACCTGCAAGGCGACGCCCAGCGCACCGCCGGACTGCTGAGCCACGGCCAGAAGCAGTGGCTGGAGATCGGCATGCTGCTGATGCAGGAACCCAAGGTCTTGTTGCTGGACGAACCCGTGGCCGGCATGACCGACGAGGAAACCGAGCGCACGGCCGAGCTGTTCCTCAGCCTGGAGGGTAAACATTCGCTGTTGGTGGTCGAACACGACATGAAGTTCGTCGACCAGCTCACGCAGGGGCGCAAGAAGGTGACGGTGCTGCACGAAGGCAGCGTGCTGGCCGAAGGGCTGCTCAGCGAAGTGCAGGCCAACGAGAAGGTCGTCGAGGTGTACCTTGGACGCTGAACCGCTGCTCGCCGTCGACGAGCTGAACCAGTACTACGGCGGCTCGCACATCTTGCGCAAACTGTCTCTGCAGGCGCGGGTTGGCGAGATCACCGTCATCCTGGGCCGCAACGGCGTGGGCAAGACCACGCTGCTGAAGAGCCTGATGGGCGTGGTGCCCATCAAGACCGGGCGCGTGTTGTTGAAGGGACAAGACATCACCCACACCACCCCCTACGAGCGCGTGCGACTCGGCATCGGCTACGTGCCGCAGGGGCGCGAGATCTTCGGCCGCCTGACGGTGGAAGAGAACCTGGCCATGGGCCTGGCCACCAAGCCGGGCGGCACCGTCATCCCACCGGAACTGTTCGAGCTGTTCCCGGTGCTCTTGCAGATGCTGCACCGCCGCGGCGGCGACCTGTCGGGCGGCCAACAGCAGCAACTCGCCATCGCCCGCGCCCTGGCCGCGGGCCCCCGGTTGCTGATGCTTGACGAACCCACCGAAGGCATCCAGCCCAGCATCATCAAGGACATCGGCCGCGTGCTGCGCAGGCTGGCCGACTGCGGCATGAACGGCCAGCGCATGGCCATCGTGCTGGTCGAGCAGTACTACGACTTCGCCGAAGAACTCGCCGACCAGTACCTGGTGATGGAACGCGGCGAGGTCGTAATAAGGGGACGTGGCGCCGACATGCGGGCCGACGGCGTGCGCGACCGCGTCTCTATCTGACGTCCCCGCGATCTAGCGCCGCACCGCCACCATCATCGCGCGCGATCCGCCGTCGGGCTGCATGTCGACATCGAAGCCTGCGGCTTGAAGGCGGTCCAGGCAGGGGCTGAAATCGGGGCGGCCGAGATCGAAGTGGATCTCGCCCACGTAGCAATCCACTCGCCGCAAGGTGTCCAGGCTGGCCTGCTCGAACATGTCGAACTCCGCGCCCTCGGTGTTGACCTTCACGAAGCAGCGCTTCGCCGCGCCGGCCACGTCCAGCGCCGAGGCCAGCGACATTACCTTGATGTCGACGCTGCGCCCGGTCAGCCGGTTGGCCGGCCCGCCGCCGGGCACGATGGTGTGGCCCCAGGTCTCGTCGGACTCGAACAGCTGCACCATGCCGTCGCTGCCGCCCACGCCGCATGGCAGGAAGTGAGCAAGCCGGTCCAGCCCGTTGAGCAGCGCTGTGGACTGCGCCAGCCGCAGCGACGCCGTGTCCGGCTCAAAGCCATAGGCGCGGCAGCCGTGGCGCTGCGCCAGGGGCAGCGCGAAGCTGCCGATGTGGGCGCCGAAGTCGAACACCGCGTCGTCGGCGGTCAGGCCGAAGGCGAAGGCGGTCTCGAGGAAGATTGACCCGCCCATCCAGTTCAGATTGTCGATGTCGACGGTGCCGGTGCGGACGATGAAATCCACGTCCAGACGGCGAACGATGTGATGCATGCGGGCTCCCGGGGTTGCTGCGGCGCCGCGCATCGTAGCCAGGGCGCCTGAGTGGCGTCGAGTAAACGCCGATGCGCGTCTCTGTGGGTAGACAGTGCGTCGATAGAATCAGTTTTCCTTTTTGCGCTGCTGCCCGCATGGCCACCGACACCGCTGCCCCACCCACCGCAATGCCGGCCAAGACCAGCAATTTCCTGCGTGCGCAGATCGAGCGCGACCTCGCGTCCGGCGTGCTGGCGCAACGTCACTTTGGCGGCAGCCCCGGTGATGCCGCCCACCATGCCGCCGGCCCGCTGGACGCGGCGCGCATTCGCACCCGCTTCCCGCCCGAGCCCAACGGTTACCTGCATGTGGGCCATGCCAAGAGCATCTGCGTGAACTTCGGTCTGGCGCGCGACTACGGCGGCGTGTGCCACCTGCGCTTCGACGACACCAACCCCGAGAAGGAAGAGCAGGCCTACGTCGACGCCATCATCGAGGCCGTGCACTGGCTAGGCTTCGATTGGGAGACCGGTGCCGACGGCAAGCCGGCGAACCACCTGTACTACGCCAGCGACTACTTCCCGTTCATGTACCGTGCCGCTGAAGCGCTGGTGCAGGCAGGGCTGGCGTATGTGGACGAACAAAGCGCCGACGAGTTGCGCGCCCGCCGCGGCGACTTCAACACCGCCGGCACCGACAGCCCGTTCCGTCACCGCACGCCCGCAGACAATCTGGCCCGCCTGCGCGAGATGAAAGCCGGTGCACTGCCCGATGGTGCGGCCGTGCTGCGCGCGCGCATCGACATGGCCAGCCCCAACATCAACCTGCGCGACCCGGCGCTGTACCGCATCAAGCACGCGCACCACCACCGCGCGGGTGATGCCTGGTGCATTTACCCGATGTACACCTACGCGCACCCCATCGAAGACGCGCTGGAGTGCATCACCCACAGCGTGTGCACGCCTGAATTCGAAGACCAGCGCCCCTTCTACGACTGGCTGCTGGAGAGCCTGGCCGCACTCGGCTTGCTGGCCCGGCCGTTGCCCAAACAGTACGAGTTCGGCCGCCTGAACTTGAACTACGTGATGACCAGCAAGCGCAAGCTGCGCGAACTGGTGGACGAAGGCATCGTCACCGGCTGGGACGACCCGCGCATGCCCACGCTCTTCGGCATGCGCAGGCGCGGCTACACGCCAGCCAGCATCCGCGCCATGGCCGACGGCAGCGGTGTCAGCAAGACAAACATCTGGCTGGACAGCGCCGTGCTCGACGGCTGCCTGCGCGCCGACCTGGAAGGCCAGGCGCCACGCGCCATGGCAGTGGTGGACCCGCTGGAGCTGGAACTGAGCAACTGGGCCGACGTGTACGGCAGCGCGGACCACATCGAACCCTGCACCGCACCCGCCCACCCGCAGCGGCCTGAACTCGGCCAGCGCCGATTCGGACTTGGCCCGCGCGTATGGATCGAACGTGAAGACTTTGCCGAAGTGCCGCCCAAGGGCTTCTTCAGGCTCTACCCGCCCCGGCCCCAGACCGACGGCAGCGTGCTGCCCGGCAACAAAGTGCGCCTGAAGTACGGCCTGGTGGTCGAGTGCACGGGCTTCGAGCGTGACGCCGCCGGCGCCGTCACCCGCGTCTTGGCCCGCGTGGTGCCCGACACGCGCAGCGGCACGCCGGGTGCCGACGTGGTGAAGGTCAAGGGCACCATCACCTGGGTGGGCGTGCACGACGCCGTTGCCGCCACGCTGAACCTGTACGACCGCCTCTTCACCGAGGCCCAACCCGACGCTGCCGGCCGCGACTTCCGCCT
>ENA-OFCX01000823-OFCX01000823.1-metagenomes-genome-assembly--contig:-NODE-823-length-14316-cov-3.802679_pt1 | contig 14316 bp, 12 predicted proteins | sample MGYA00153384_OFCX01 | MGnify analysis MGYA00153384
GGTTCCCGCTCGCCAACTGCTGAGGAGCGAAGCCGAAGCGGTCAGGCGTGCAGCTGGCTCCGCAGCCGAAGAACGCGCAGCGGCCCTGACCGTGCGCCTAATGCTCCCGCTTGGACTGTGTGTGCTTCCCGCCTTCGTCTTGCTGGGCGTGGTGCCGATGCTCATCAGCGTCGTCTCGTCAACAGTCGGCCAGTTCTGAAGGGCTCCCCAGTTTCTCCGCAGTCCGGTGGCGCTGACCGAACCTGCTGCGACGATGAGGACGCTCGGGCCAGAGAGGTGATGGAAATGGACACGGGCGTGGAAACGACAGTGGAAACGACAGTGCAAACTCAAGCGGAGATTGCCCCCACGAGCAATAACACCCGTCGGGCGGCGGCGGCGGTAGTCACGGCGGTAGGTCGCCGGTTGAGCGTCGGTGCGCAGCGAGGCGCGGCCACGGCTGAGTACGCGATCACCATCATGGCGGCGGTTGGCTTTGCTGGACTGCTCGTCGTTATTCTGCGATCGGAGGAGGTGCGCGGCATCCTCACCGATCTCGTTCGCAGTGCGCTGTCGATCGGTTGACATGCGACGGTTTCTGCACCGTGCCGTTCGACGTTTCTTGCCGGGCGAGTCGGGCAGCGTGACGGCAGAGTTCGCAATCGCGTTGCCATCGGTCGTGCTTGTGCTCGCCTTCTGTCTCGCTGCGATCCAGCTTGCCTTCCAGCAGATTCGAGTGCAAGACGCTGCGGCCCTGACCGCTCGGTCGATTGCGCGCGACGACGAGTCTTCGGCATCCGCCGTCGGTCGGCTCGTGCCTGGGCTTGCGATAACCCGCTGGACGCTAGGCGAGCTGGAATGTGTCACTGCGACAGCGCCTGCGGCTGGTGGGCCGATCGGGCTGCTCGGCCTCGAACTTCGCGCATCGAGTTGCGCGCTCGGCGGTGGCCGCTGAACCGCCTGGAGTGGCTGCGGGCGTGCGCGTGCACGCCAGACGGAGCCAGCGGGGGCACGAGCGATGCCGGCTCGGGGTCGGTACTTGCGATCGGGCTCGTCGCCGGAATGGTGAGCTTGCTCGGCCTGGTTTTGCCGTTCTCGCTGGCAATCGCGGCCCGGCACACCGTGACCGCTGCCGCCGATGCTGCGGCGCTGGCGGCAGCCGACACGATTGTGCAGATTCCGATGGCGCACGGCATCGATTCGCTCAATGTCGACGTCGCGTATCTGTGGCTCTCGGATCCTGATCACACTGTGCACGGTGCAGGCATCGGCAGCGCCATCGGTGATTCGTCCATCACTGCGGCAGACCGCGAGTTCGGACGCATGCTCCGCGGCCTGCAGGCGCGCGGCCTGACCGACAAGGTCGATGTCATCGTCGTCTCCGATCACGGCTTTTCCAGCCACGCAGGACGTGACGCGCCGATTGCGTCGGTGCTGGCCGCGTTCCGTGACCGGGTGACGGTTGCGGGTGGCGCTATCTACGTTCGGCGTGGTGGCGACTCTACGCGCGCTGCCGTCGTACGCGCATTGCAATCAGCACCATCGGTCGGCGCAATCTTCACTCGTTCGGCACCGGGGGGTACCGCTGCAGGGACCGGCCTCGAACCCGGCACGCTGTCTTTTGCCAGCATTGGCTGGAATCATGCTCGCGCTGGCGACGTGCTGTTCTCCGCCAACTGGTCGCACGCCGTGAACTCCGCCGGTTTTCGAGGTCGTACCGAGCAGGCCGGGACCGCCGGCCACGGCACCACCAGTCCGTACGACATCAACGCCACGTTGATCGCGGCCGGCCCGCACATTCGTCGCGCATCACGCTCGAACGTTCCAAGCAGCAATGCCGACATCGCGCCGACCGTACTTCATCTGCTGGGCGTGCCAGTACCAGCGGCGATGCCAGCACGCGTCTTACACGAACTGCTGCACACCGGACCGGCGCCATCAGCCGTACTGGTAAAACGCGAGAGCGTGACGGCAGCAGTCGCGGCGGATCGGTCAGATCATGGCTATTCAGTCACGCTGTACCGGTCGCGCGTGGGCGCTGCAGTGTACGTCGATTCGACCGTAACGACTCGTCCGGCCAGCACGGCTGCCAAACGTCGCTAAAGGGGCTACTCGGACCTTCAGACCGGACGGTTGGTGGCCACGGTCTTGTTGAAGCGAGGCGCATCGTGATCACAGGCCCGGTTGACTGGGCGGGAGGTCCGGTGAAGAAAAGCCGCTTTTTCCCGAGCAGATCTTACCGGCATTATGCCAGGCTCAATGCGGCACGGTCGCCGGCGAGATCTGTTGGAAGCTGGGTGTGACCAAAAACACATTGTAGTGGTGGCGGGAGCAGTATCCGGATCTCAGCGTGGGTGAGCTGCGCGAGCTCTGGTCGTTGCTCGTGGAGCGTGTGACCGTGCGTTACCAATCGCAGCGCGACGTGCAGGCGGCCCTTCAGTCGGCGGACAGCGCGAAGTCGCTGCATGATCGCGCGCGCGCCAACGATTTCGTGCAGGCGAAGTGTGACGCGAGGCTCTGGTCGACGCACAAGGAAACAGGCGTCAGTGATCGTCGTGAACGCTCCACCCCGTCGACGACGGGCCGGAACGGTGATCCGGACGACCAAGGCGATTCTGCGGCGCCCGCAAGTCGACGCGCTGGTACGGCCCGAGGCACCGTGTGCGTAGCTTCACTCTTGCCGCGAAGTGTCAGAGTGTCGCCCTTACGCAGGATGCATCGTGAATGGAAAGCGCCGGCTCCCGGTCATAGCCGCAACGTGTGGACTCGTCGCGGCGGCGTTGCTCAGCGCGTCGGGATTCGGATATCGCGGCGGTATGTGGGAGTTGGGCAGCGCGTTCGCGATGATTAAGTGGGCGGCTTACCTCGGCGTCGTCACGGTCGCGCTTTCCTGTGCTGGGATTGCGATGACGCGGCCAGTCATGCGTGCGGTCGCAACGTTCATCGTGCCGCTGTGCCTCGGCGCTGCGGCGGCGATGATCCCGTTTCGCTGGAAGCAGCTGGCGGGCACCGTCCCGCCGATTCACGACATCACGACTGACACACACGACCCGCCGACGTTCGTGGCAGTGCTTCCGCTGCGTGCGGACGCCAAGAATTCTGCCGTGTACGGAGGCGACAGCGTGGCAGTGCTCCAGCGGGCAGGCTACCCTGACCTGGCGCCGATCACACTGCCGTTGGCGCCGGGGCAGGCTTTCGTAAAGGCGCGCACGGTCGCGGAAAGCATGGGATGGGCGATGGTCGCCACCGATTCGGCCTCGGGCCGTATCGAGGCGACGGCGACCACGCGGTGGTTCGGCTTCAAGGACGACGTGGTGATTCGCGTCCGGCCTTTGAGCGGCGGCAGCGTAGTCGACATGCGCTCGGTCTCACGGCTTGGTGGCAGCGACGTCGGGACGAACGCATCGCGGATCAGGGCATACATGGCTCGACTGATAAGCGTCGAGGGCGGCCGCTGAGCCACCAGCAGCCGCGTCGGACTCGTTGATCGCCCCGTCTGGGTGCGCGAACGGCGAGGAAACCGTGACGCGCCGTACCACCTCGCATCGAGCGCGCTGATGAGTCCGAACGTCTCATCCAATACGCCTGCGCGGCGCGAGTGTGATTGGTGTTGCTTGGCGCGGTCGTACTGACGTGAATGCGCTCAGATCGTGATGGCTTTCCCAACCGACGCTGCATTGCGGTCGCAGCAGCGCGACGCTTCATCGCATTGCAGCGCAGGCCGCTTGCAGCCGCAGTCATGCGCGCGTGCAGACAACTGTCAGTGATCGTCTGAAAGGCAGTGGAGGCGTACCCCTCCGGCGCGGGCAGCCTGAAGGGTCTCGCGACCAAGGTCGGCGTCGATCTCTCGCTCGTGCGCTACTGGTCCTCCGATCAGCAGCAGGATCTGCAATCCGAGGAAGCTGTGGACGAGTGTCACGGCACGGCCAGTGACACTCATACGGGGCTCAAACTCCGCGCATCGATGTGACGGTGGCAACGACGACGGGCGTTCCGCAGCAGCAGAGCGCGACGAGTACAGCCCCGATGACGCCGGCGCCATCCGCGGCTTCCGCGATGCCTTCACCGCGCGGTGCCACCACGTCGGTGCCGGTCATGACTTCTCTGTCGGTGTGCAACACGATGCTTTGCCACCACCGCCCTGCATCGGCGGGCACACCACGCTGCCGTAGGAGCAAAAGACGCAGCAATCCCCTGCGCTTGGCCGCAGTAGCACCTTGCAGGCCGCGCATTCGTGAAAAAAGCGGCAGGCGTCGGTTGGCATGGTGAGTTCCTCGATGTGGCGACAGAGTGGGCACGTAAGGCGCGACTGGAGTTTCACGAATGTCGGGACGGGGACAGGTGCAGCACTGCGCTGGATGCAATACCATACGCCCGTATCCAAGTACGGAGTCAAGGCCACAGAACGAACAGCAACATCGGGAATGCTGATCGGCACTTTTGCCGCTGCGGTCGGTGTCAGCATCGAGACGATCCGCTACTACGACCGGCAGGGGGCAATGCCGTCAGTGACGTCTCGAGGTATGCTGACCCGCCCTGACCGTAAATGGGCCTGCATCGCTCACACGCTGCAGGATTTACCTTAGCGTGAGGCGTTCCGCAGAAAAATTTCGAGCAGCAGTGGCAGCGCTCCCCAGACATCTCACCAGCAGCAGCGGACTATGCCGGGGGACGATTTTCGGTATCTTGTTGCTGCACGTGCAGTCAGGGCCAGTAGCTCAGCGGTTAGAGCAGCGGACTCATAATCCGTCAGGTCGTGGGTTCGAATCCCACCTGGCCTATGAAGGTCGCGGCACGACGGGACCGTTCGTCAGCGCACACGATCGCTGTCGACATGTGTCCCCCTTTCCCGAACTTGATGTAACGGTTACACTTGCGGTCTCTTGACTCCCCGCGAATCCGCGGTGCCGGACTAGAGTTGCAGCTTGGTTTCAAGGACGCGTAGCTCAGCTGGTTAGAGCGCTGCTTTCACACAGCAGAGGTCCGGGGTTCGAGTCCCTGCGCGTCCATATTTCCCCCGCTCGTGGTCTCTCAGCCATACAGACAGCGATGACTCGCACATTCCTTCGGCCGCTCGTCGCGGTCGGGGTCTTTTTGTTTTTGGCGGTGGGTGCTCAGGCCCAGACCGTCTCGCCCCAGCAGGCGCAGCAGTTGCTTCAGAGCCGCCCCGACATGCTCAACCAGCTTCGTCAGCGCATTGGCGGCAGTGGGCTCAGCCCTGATCAGATCCGGGCCAGATTGCGTGCGCAGGGCTATCCCGACAACCTCCTTGATTCGTACCTGCAGGGCGAGGGCCGCGGGGCATTGGGTGCTTCGCCCGATGCCACTGGTGCCGGCTCGGGGGCAGGCACCACGGGTGGTACTACGGGGGCTGGCGCGGCGGCTGGAGCGGCGGGACTTGGTGGCAACGCGATGACACCCGGTTCCGACGTGTTCCAGGCGCTGCGCGAATTGGGAATTGCGGACTCGAGCGACTTCGATTTCCCCGGTGACACGAATCGGACCCGTCGGCTTCGTGGCGATTCGCTGGTCACGCCGTTCGACTCCACCCTCGACAGTCGCATCCCCACTGACGCGCGTGGTCGCGATGGACGCCGGATGACGCCGTACGAACAGTACCTGTATCTGCGCACCGACTCGATCCAGCGCGACAGTGGGTTGAAGGTGTTCGGCATGGACCTGTTCTCGCAGCGCAACGCGTCACAGTTCGATGCGAACCTTGCCGGGCCCGTCGACCAATCGTACCGGCTCGGACCAGGCGACCGCCTCGTGCTGATCCTCACCGGTGACGTGGAACAGGCATACACGCTCGACGTCACACGTGAAGGCTTCGTGGTCATTCCGCAGGTCGGCCAGATCAACGTGGCGAACCTGACGCTCGCACAGTTCGAGGACCTGCTGTATGTGCGCCTCGGTCGATCGTTCTCCGGTATCCGCCGCGGTGCCGACGCGTCGACGCGATTCAGCATCTCCGTCGCACGACTGCGCACGAACCAGATCTTCGTGGTCGGCGAAGTGTCGCGTCCCGGCAGCTATCGCGTCTCGGCCGCCGGCACCGCGCTGACGGCGCTGTACGCTGCCGGTGGACCGACGATGAACGGTTCCCTCCGGTCGATTCAGATCCGCCGTAATGGTCGCACCGTCAGCACAATCGACCTGTACGACTACCTCACGCGCGGCGATGCATCGCGCGACGCGCGCCTGCTCAATGGCGACATCATCTTCGTTCCGGTGCACTCGGGTCGCGTGCGCGTGCTTGGTGAAGTGAATCGTCCTGGCACGTACGAAGTCGGTGCGTCGGGGTCACTGGCCGAGATCGTGCGCGTGGCAGGCGGACTGCTTCCGACCGCGGCGCGCTCGCGCATCCAGATCGAACGTTTGACGGCCGCGCGTGACCGCACGTCGCCGGGCAGCGATCGTGCAGTGCTCGATGTCGCGGCCGGTGATGGCGATGAGATTCCTGCACTGGCGCTCGTCAATGGCGACGTGATCCGTGTGCTCAAGGTGGCGGATCGCGTGCGGAATCGCGTGACGCTCAAAGGCAACATATTCACACCCGGTATCGTCGGACTGAGCAAGGGCATGCGTCTAAGCGATGCACTGCGCAAGGCTGGCGGCCTGAAGCCCGACACTTATCTGGGGCAGGTGAACATCACGCGGCTCGGCTCCGACTCCACGCGCACGCAGCTGCGCGCGGTACTGGCCGATACGATGGGCAACGTCGTGAACGATCCGATCCTGCAGGAAGAAGACGAGATCCGCGTGTTCGGTCGCAGCGAGTTCCGTCCGTTGCGCTTCGTGGCGATTACTGGTGCGGTGCGCCGCACCGGCAAGTACCCGTTTCGCGAAGGTATGACGATTCGTGATCTGGTGCTGGAAGCGGGCGGCCTGGAAGAGAGCGCGCTGCTGACCGAGGCGGAGATCGCGCGCATGCCGAACACGCGCCTCGGCGGGAACACGGCGTCCACGATGCGCGTGCCGCTGGATTCCAGTTATCTGTTCGAGCGCGGCCGTGATGGTCGCTATTCGGGTCCGCCCGGCATGCCAGGTGCCGCGTCCGGCACGCCCGACGTGCAACTGCAGGCGTATGACAACCTGTTGATCCTGCGTCAGCCCGACTGGGAGCTGCAGCGTACCGTGTTCGTAGGCGGTGAAGTAAGGTTCCCGGGCTCGTACTCGCTGGTGCGGAAGACGGAACGCCTCAACGACGTGATCCGTCGCGCCGGTGGCCTGACCACCGAAGCCTACGCCGACGGCGTGAACTTCTCGCGCCGACGCAATCGCGTGGGCCGCATCGGCGTGGACCTGCCGGCTGTGCTCAAGGATGCTCGCGAGCAGGACAACATCATCCTGTTCGATGGCGACTCGATCACGATTCCGCGGTATGACGCCGTGGTGCGTGTGGATGGTGCCGTGAATTCGCCGACGGCGCTGCCGTTCGTGCGCGGCAGGGACATGCAGTATTACATCCGCGCCGCAGGCGGCGGCCGACTGGATGCCGACCTGCCGCGCACGTACGTCACGCAGCCGAATGGGCGCGTCGATGCGGTCTCGCGTCGATTCCTGTTGCCCGATGGTCAGCCTACACCGCGACCGGGTGCCGTGGTCACGGTGCCGAAGCGTGATCGCACGGAGCGACAGGACAACCTGGCGGCACGCACGCAGATCGCGGCAATCATCGGGACATTCGCCGCTGTGCTGGCGTCGCTCGCGACGATCGTCATCCAGACGCGCTAACGTCGCCGATGCGTGACCGGCCAGCGCCACTGGCAAGCGTGCCGGCGCGACCGTCGCTGCTGCGGAGTGGTGCGTTCAGTCTCGTCACGAGTGCCGCGCCGCTCGTGGTCGCGCTGGTGGCGCTGCCGGTCCTCACTCGCGTTCTGGGCGCCGAGCGTCTGGGCCTTCTGGCGCTGGCGTGGGCTTGGCTTGGCTATGCGGCGCTCCTGGATTTCGGCTTGGGGCGCGCGTTGACACGGCTGGTGGCCGCGGCTGATGCAGGCGCGCCGCTCGACGCGCCAATCGGTGCATTCGTGAACACCGCGCATCGCATGCTCGTGGTCGTCGGTACGCTGGTTGGTGCCGCGGGTGCACTCGCATCACCATGGTACGTGACACGCGTGCTGGGTGTCTCCACAGACCTTCGCACCGATGCACTTGTGAGCGCGATGCTGTTTGCGCTCACGGTACCAGCGGTCACCGGTGCAAGCGCGCCACGCGCGGTTCTCGAGGCGCGCCATCGTTTCCGGGATGTGAACCTCGTGCGCCTGCCGGTGAGCATCGGATCGTTCGCGGTGCCACTGCTGCTGCTGCCCATCACCGCGTCACTGAGCGTAATTGCGGCGACGCTGGCGGTCGTGCGCGTCTGGGCCTGGTGGCGTTACACAACGCTCGCCCGCACGGAGATTCCGCAGTGCAGCGACGATGCGCCCTCCCGCGCGCACCTGCGACCGCTGCTGCGTGCCGGCGCGTGGATGACCGTCAGCAACGTGCTCAGTCCGCTGATGACGTTCGCAGACCGGTTCCTCATCGGATCGCTCGTCTCGGTCAGCGCCGTGGCATTGTATGCGGTTCCGTGGGAGGCAGTGACGAAGCTGTGGATCGTGCCGGGCGCGTTGACCATGGTGCTCTTCCCGGCCATCGCGCGCCTGCACACCTCGGCACCCGAACACGTCGTTGCGCTCAACACGGCCAGTGTGCGGCTGATGACGGTGCTGGTCGCGCCCGTCTGCGCGATCGCCTCCCTGCTGGCTCCTTGGCTTCTGCAACTGGCTGGCGGCGCCCAGTACGCCGGCGCGAGCGTGACGGTGCTGCGTATCCTCGCCATCGGCGTCGCGGCGAACTGCATCGCGGCCGTGCCGTTCACGATACTGCAGGCCAGTGGACGTGCGCGCGCCGCGGCGACGCTGCACCTGATCGAGATCGGCCCGTTCGTGCTGCTGCTGTGGTACGCGGTGACTCGCCACGGCATCGTGGGCGCGGCGGCGGCATGGACCTTCCGCGTCGTGCTCGACGCCGCGCTGCTGGCGTGGCGTGCGCAATCCGTCGCGCCGCTGTCGTCCGCGACACTTTTCCTCGGGGCGAGTGGCATTGCGATGGTGGGCGCTTCGGCGTGGATCGGCGCGACGGCGGACGTCGCGAGCCGCACGCCGCTGATCGCCGCCGGGCTGATGGCACTTGCGATTCCGGCGGCACTCTGGAGCCAGCGCAACAGCGCCGAGCGGCTGGTGCTCGAGCGGGCCGGCGGTACGCGATGAGGGCGACGCTGGCGGTCATCGTCCTGCAGCACGGTGGTTGGCGCGACACGGCCGCGTGTCTGCAGAGCCTCGTGCCGGCCGTGCGCGCCGGCGGTGTGCGCGTGATCGTGGTGGACAATGCCTCACCGGACGACAGTCTCGCGCGGCTCGAGGCGTGGATGCACGGCCAGCTTGCCGCTGCGGTGGCGCGGCCAGTGCACGACACCGTCGCATCGCATTGGTGGCCGCTGCGCGGTGCCGGTGACAGCTGGCAGGTGCGTGACGGGTTGAGTCACGAGGTGGAGACGGCGTCGTCCTGGACGCTGCTGTGTTTGACCGCGAACTCCGGGTTTGCCGCAGGCATGAACGCAGGCATTCGCGTCGCATTGCGCGACGAGGACATCAATGCAGTCTGGCTGCTCAACAACGACACCGTCGTTGCACCCGCCGCATGCGCAGCCGTGCATCGCGCGCTGATCGACGCAGCGGCCACCATCGGCCAGTTCGGCACCACCGTGTGCTATTACGATCGGCCGACGATCGTGCAGTCGGTGGGATGGTGCCGGTGGAATCGCTTTCTGGCCACGAGTCATCGCATCCACGACGGCGCGAGCGTGATGCAGCCGCTGCTGCGTGATGCGCGAATGCCCGGATATGTCTATGGCGCATCATGGATCATCCGGGCAGCCGCGTTGCGCGATGTCGGACTGCTCAGCGAGGAAGGCTTCATGTACGGCGAGGAACTCGACTGGACGTGCCGTGCGGCGGCGCGCTGGGGCTCGGCGTTGCTCGAGGAAGTGCTGGTCTGGCATCGCGAGGGCGCGACCATCGGTGCTGGCCACGCCACGATCGCCCGCCGGAGCGCACTAGCCGACCTGTGTGGCATCTCGGCGCGCCTCCGGCTCAGCCGACGGTTTTTCCCGCGGGCGCTGCCTGCCGTATATTCGAGCTTGTTTGCTGCTGCCCTTAATCGCCTCCGCACCGGTGACCCGCAGCGCGCGGCAGCGGTGGCGCGGCTGGTGCTCGCCGGCGGATTGCCTGCACCACGCCCTGCAACGACGACATACCATCACCATCCGTCCGGAACGCCGTGACTTCAGAGCCACCGATCTCGAATCCCGCTCCAGCGCCGCTTACCGTCGAGGAATTCTCGATGGCGGAGCTTCGTCGCGGATTGGTCGAGCGCTGGTTCTGGTGGTCCCTCGCACCAGTGCTCGGTGCCGCGCTTGCCGCGAGCCTCGCCATCGTCTGGCCCAAGTCATGGGCAGCCACGACGAGCTTCGTACCGGAGCAGGCCATATCAGGCAACTCGAGCGGCATTCTAGGCGCAATCGGCTCCATCGGTTCACTGCTGGGCGACAACGGCGGGTCGCTCGGCAAGCTCTCGGATGGACCGAGCGGCGACTTCTACGCCGATGTGCTCACGAGCCAGGAACTGCTCGTGTCCGCGTTGCAGAGTCCGTACTCGGATGTGGCGTCGGGCACCACCAAGCGCACGCTGCTCGACCTGCTGGAGCCAAAGGGCGAGACGGCGGCGCAGAAGCTTGGCAACGCGACACGTTCGCTGCGGCGCAAGATGACTATCGAGATGACACGTCGCAGCGGCATCGTGAAGCTCACCGTCACGTTGCAGAACCCGGCGCTGTCGGCTGAAGTCGCGAACAGGATGCTGGTGCTGCTGAACGAGTTCAATCTCGAGCGCCGCCAGCGCACGAGTGCCGAGCAGCGTCGCTTTGCCGAAATGCGCCTGTTGACCGCGCGCACGGAACTGGACTCGATTGCGCGGATCCGGCAGGCGTTCCTCGAAACCAATCGCGCGCTGGCGAACAGCCCGCGCCTGCTGGCCCGTTACGACGAGCTGGATCGACTGGTGCAGATCAAGGAAGGCGTCCTGCTCGGACTGACGCGCACGTACGAGGAGAATCGCGTGGCTGAAGTCAAGGACACGCCGCTGATCGCCATCGTGGATCACGCCATGGTCCCCGATCGCCCTGAAGAACGCCCGCTTCCATGGGGTGCCGCCGGCGGCGCCATCGGTCTGCTCGTCGGATTCGGCGCGGCAGTGGTCGCATCGGTGCGACAGCGCGCGCAGGTGGAGTCGCGCGCACTGGGCACGATTTCGGCCGGGTCAGTCAGGCGCGCGGTTGGCTGACGTGCGTGCGATGACGACGGTCGCACTTGCACCAACGTCAGTTCGCTCCATGCCGCTGCGCACGTTCGCCGCATTGACGGTCGTGGCGACGCTGCCGCTGACGTTTGCGCTGACCGTACCCATCGGCTTCCCGCTGAAGATCTACGAAGTGGTGCTCGGCGGCTTGCTGCTGGTGGCTCTGGCAGAGTCGCGCCTGCGTGTTGCACCGGGGCTGCGTCCGTACGTCGAACCGCTCTGCGCGTTCCTGATGCTCGCGACGATCGTGCTGGTGTACCGGCTGCTGTTTCGGCTGGACTCGTTCACCACGAGTGGCTTCGAGTCGCGAGCTGGTCCGGTCGGCGACGGCCTGTTGAAGCTTGCCTACTGGGGCCTGGCGGTGTTCGCATTCGTGATCGTCGCCACCGAGACCTACGCGTCGCCCGAGCGCGTTGCACGTGTCTGGTGCCGGAGCGCCGTATGCGCGTCGATCTACGCCTGGTCACTCACGATTCCCTCCGCACTTGGCTTGCCTGCCCCGTTGCTGCCGGGCATGGACGCGGCAGCGCGCATCACGCTGGGTGGTGCCGAAGTGCTGCGCGGCGGGACATTTCAGGAAGGCAACTTCTTCTCGCTCTACCTGCTCGTCTCGCTCGCCATCGCGATCTGGAACGGACACCGGAAAACGGCGTGGTTCATTGGCGCAACGGTGTTCATCACCTTCTCGACGGCAAACGTGGCGGGGCTCGTGGTGATGCTGTCGTGGCTCGCCGCGCATCGCTTCCGGCGATCACGCGATGTCCGTGCAAAGTTCAGGATCATCGCGACCATCGTCCTTGCGACGACGACGCTGTTGGGTGCCTTGACCGCCACGGGCTATCTGAGCACGATCTTCATCGCGAAGTTGTCCGGCACGCAGTTCGTTTCGGGGCTGGATCGCCTCGACCTCACGGTTGCCGGACTTCGCATGACGGCTGCGCATCCGCTGTTCGGCGTGGGTGTCTCGCAGTACGGATTCAACTACCGTCCGTATCAGCTCACCGACGTGTTCGACGTCACGCGGCCCGTGAAGCCGATCGCCGCGAACTCGTGGGTCGAACTGGCGGCGGAGACCGGCATCTTCGGCTCGTCGCTGATCCTGCTCTTCGGCGCCCGTGTCTGGTCTGCGACACGCGGCGCGCACAAGGTTGCGCTGCGGACCGGTGTGCTTGCACTGACGCTTGGCCTGTTCAGTTTTCCTGCGCCGACGGTCACGTTCCTGTGGGCATTCTGCGCGTTCGTCGTCGGGGTGCACCTGCACGACGCGTCGCGATTGCGATTGCGATGACGCGTCCGCGACTGATGAAGATGTTGGGGTGCGATTATCTGCTGCCGACCTGGTATCCGGCTCCACTGGTGACTGGTCTCGCGATTCTCGATCAGGCGCGGCGACTCGTCAGCCGCGCGCCCGTCGCCCCTCCCATGCCCGATCTGCACGCGGCGACCATCGTCATCGCGAAGCCCGATCACTTCGGCGACCTCGTTCAGGCCACGGCACTGTTTCGTGCGTTACGCGACCGCCTGCCGGATGCCCGCCTGGTGCTGGTGCACGGATCGTGGGCCAGCGAAGTCGGCGCGTGGCTCGTGGCGCACGACTACGTGCACGAACTCGTGACCTACGACGCCGCCTGGTTGCAGTCGTCGGAGCATTCATGGCCCGCGCGGCTTCGCATGGAGCGGGAGACGCGTGCCAGCGCCGCCAGTCGCCTGCGTGCACTGCGCGCCGACGTGTACCTGGACATCCGCTGCACCTCGCCGAGCACGATCGACCTGGCCATAGACAGTGCAGTGCCCGTGCGCGTCGGGTTCGGCCTGCGCGGTCGCAGCTGGGAGTATCACGCGAGGATCGCATACCTGCCCTTGGCGTCACTGGGACAGAACTGGCTCCACGCGCTCGACGTGCTCGGACTGCCGGCGGCCACCTACCGCGGACCTGTCCTGCCGGAGGCAGCACCCCTGTCGCCCGATGCACCGATCATCGTGCAGCCCGGAAGTCGCAACACCGTGAAGGAGGCGCCCTTCGCGCTCTGGGAAGCGCTGCTGCCCCAGCTGGCCGAAAGGGCACCGGTCATGCTGGTGGGCAGCGCCAGCGATCGTGCACGCTTTGCGCCGTTGCGGGCGCTGATCCCGGCACATCGACTGCACGATGCGATGGGTGCCACGAGCTTCGGACAACTCGTTACGCTGACCGGGCGCGCACGGGCGGCCGTCGGCGTGGAATCCATGGTGGCGCATCTTGCCATCGGGCATGCGCGGCCCACCGTGGTGCTGAACAATCCTGACGCATCGGGGATCGTCGCCTTCCCCGATGACCTCGCGTCATTGAGCTTTGTCGACATGTCCCTCGATCCGCAGCACGCCGCAGCCGCCGCACTGGCGCACCTGGACCGGTGTTTCACCTGATGCGCGTGGCGATCGTTCACGACTGGCTCACCACCTGGGCGGGTGCCGAGTGTGTGCTGGAACGCCTGCTCGCGCTGATGCCGCAGGCAGATCTCTATTCCAGCATCGACGTGCTGCCGGTCCAGTACCGCGCCGGCCTGCTGGGTCACACGCCGCGCACGACGATGCTGCAGCACGTGCCGCGCCTCGCAGAGAAGTATCGTCTGCTGCTGCCGCTCATGCCGATGGCCATCAAGACCTGGGACTTCAGCGGCTACGACCTGATCGTCTCCAGCTCGCATGCAATCGCGAAGGGCATCACGGTCCCGAAGGGCGTGCGCCATGTGTGCTACTGCCACACGCCGATGCGGTATGCATGGGACCTGGAGAGTTCCTATCTGGACACGAGCGGCTTCAGCGGGCCGAAGGCATGGGCGGCGCGGCAGGTGCTTTCGCAGCTTCGCAACTGGGATCGGCGCAGTGCGGATGGCGTGACGGAGTTCGTCGCGAACTCTTCCTATATTGCCGCGCGGATCAAGCGCTGCTACAACCGCG
>ENA-OFCX01000826-OFCX01000826.1-metagenomes-genome-assembly--contig:-NODE-826-length-14294-cov-3.957090_pt1 | contig 14294 bp, 10 predicted proteins | sample MGYA00153384_OFCX01 | MGnify analysis MGYA00153384
GCAGGCCGATTAATAAAAAGAAATCTTTTAAAAGGTAGAATTACTTACTACGCTAATTCTTTTTCAAAACAAACACTATTGGCTACATTTTCATATTGCCCATAACTTTTAATAATCGAATAATTATTTTTTACATAAAGAGCAATTGCCTCCATTTGTTTTTTACCAGTTTCCAGAATACATTTTTTGTAATTTAATTCTTTGCTCCAGTTTTCTAATTCTAACAAAACTATTGACGCAATTCCTTTTCCTCGGTATTCTGTTTCCACATACATACGTTTTACTTCAATTACATCATCACCATAGTGTTTTATAGCACCGCAACCTACCGGAATATTGTTTTCATATATAACTACCGCATGTTTTATGCTTACAATTTTATTAAACTGATTATAAAAAGCATGTTCTGAACCATCCGTTATTTTCAGAAAAGCATCCAATTTGGCAATCAGCAATTGGAAATCTTTATTTTGGGAGTTGGTTCGTACAAGGTTTGTCATTCTAGCAGGATAAATATTCTCATTCAAGGTCTTAAAAGTATAAAAGGTTTTGGATTTGACCGGCTGCCATGCCAAATTTAGAAGTAAAAAGCGCCAATCAAGGCTAAAGATGAAATGTCTTGCAAGGAATTGCATACAAGTGTTTTTACTTAACAAATATTTTGAAATCGATAAAAACCCTAGTTTGAGTTATTTGGGTAAGAATAAAAAACTTAAACCCTATCCCCCCAACATCGCCCTCAATGTCTCAATCGTATCCGCCTCTTCCTTAGGTTTGTCTTTTCGCCAGCGCAAAATTCGTGGAAAACGCAAAGCAATTCCAGATTTGTGCCGAGTAGATTCGCTGATGCCTTCAAAACCTAATTCAAAAACGAGTTCGGGTTTTACGGTTCGCACCGGGCCAAAACGTTCTAATGTATTTCGTTTAATAAAATAATCTACTTGCGCAATTTCTTTATCTGTTAATCCTGAATAAGCTTTAGCAAAAGGAACTAGTTTATCGCCATCCCAAACGGCAAAGGTGTAATCGGTATATAAATCAGCGCGGCGCCCATGTCCTTTTTGTGCGTAAATCAAAACTCCATCCACCGTCATTGGATCTACTTTCCATTTCCACCAATCGCCACGCCGCCTTCCCACTTGGTATGTTGACGATTTTCGTTTTAGCATAATTCCTTCTGCCAACTCATCTCGGCTTCCGGCTCTTATTTCGCCTAAGTGTTTCCAATTTTCAAATTCAATTATTTTAGATAGGTAAAAATTACTCGCCGATTTATTATTTAGGATGAATGATTCAAGTACTTGTCTTCTTTCAATCAAACTTTCTGATCGGATATCTTTTCCATTTATTTCCAAACAATCATACGCAATCACACTTACTGGATTATCAGCTAGTATTTTTTTGGTTAAATTTTTTCTGCCAATTCGGGTTTGTAGGGTATTAAATGACATGGGTTTTCCATCTCTCCAAGTTACAATTTCACCATCTATTACAGTTCCATTTGGCAAGGATTTTAAAAAATTATGCAACTCCGGAAATTTATCTGTCACCAATTCTTCACCCCGGCTCCAAATAAATAGTTCATCGTTTCTTTTAATTAATTGGGCCCGAATTCCATCCCATTTCCATTCTGCTTGCCATTCTTCGGGATTTTGAAATAATATATCTTCAGATTCTGTTTGTAATCCTAATTTTTCTTCGTCTATCGAATACGCTAAAAAAAAGGGATAAGGCCTAGAACTATCTGTACTTCCATCTTCTTGAGCAATTAATTCAGCAAAATCAAAAGTCTCCGGATTCCAGTTTCCCATAATCCGGTGGGTGAGGGTAGTAGCTTCAATACCACTCAAATTGGAAATAGCTTTAATCAATAAACTTTGAGAAACTCCGATTCTGAAACCACCCGTTAGCAGTTTATTGAAAACAAATCGTTCGGATGAGTCGAGCTCATTCCAAGCATTTACAACAAATTCTTTTTTCTGTTCCTCATCAAATTTTGCTAAACCTCGTATTTCCTGCATCCATTCGCTTAAGTTTTTATGTTGAGTGGAATTTCCTGGAGGTAGCAACAAAGCCATGGTTTCTGCCAAGTCGCCAACTACTTGATACGATTCTTCAAACAACCATTCTGGAATTCCGGCTAATTCAACTGCCCAATTTCTTAATAAGGTACTACTAATTTGTCGTTTTGGTCTTCGGCCAGTAAACAAAGCCAGTGTATTTATCTTATCTGCATCGCTTACTTCTTCAAAATAATTTTGTAGAAACTTAACCTTTTCATTGGTTTTATTCGTTTCGTCCAATCGGGCAAAAAGATTAGCAAAGTTTTTCACGGTTTATTATTGAGTTTCAGAAACGTTTTCTTGGTTTAATATGGTTTCTTCTACACCTTCATCACCACCATATAGCGTATGTACCTCTTGAGCATTCCATCCGTTTTCGTTTAAGTATTTAGCAAAAGTGGCAGTGTAGCCATGTGTTACATAAATATTTTCGGCTTCGGTTGCTTTTACCGCTGTTAGCAATCCTTCCCAATCTGCATGGTCAGAAAGTACAAAACCACGATCAGCTGCTCTTCTTTTTTTTGCTCCTCTAATACTCATCCAACCTGAGCAATACCCTAAAGAGTATGGAAAAAATCGACGCATGTAAGGTGTACCAACGGCAGAAGGTGGTGCCAAAATCAATGCGCCTTTTACTTCGTCTTTGGTGGTTTCTTTCGTTATTCGTTGGGTAGGGAATAACTGAATACCATTTCTTATCAAGGCATCATTCGTATTTGCTATTACACCGTGAGCAAATATGGGCGCAATGCTATGATCTACGTTTTGTAATAATCGTTGAGCTTTGCCTAATGAATATCCAATTAATAAACTCGTTTTGCCTTCCGATTTATTTTTATTCCACCAACTGTTTACTTCATTAAAAATTTCATTTTGTGGTTTCCATTTATAAACCGGCATTCCAAAAGTTGATTCTGTAATAAAACTATGGCATTTTACCGCTTCAAAAGGTGTACTTACTCCATCATCTTCTAATTTATAATCGCCAGAAACTACCCAGATTTCACCCTTATATTCAATTCTAATTTGTGCAGAGCCAATTATATGTCCAGCCGGATGCAAGGAAATCGTAACTCCGTTTCTAATTAGCTTTTCATTGTAAGCAACAGTTTGCAAATTAATTTCCGCACCCAATCTGTAGTATAATATCTCTTTAGAAAGATGTTGGGCGAGGTAATTCTTACTTCCCGATCTTGCATGGTCAGAATGCGCATGAGTAATTAACGCATAATCAACAGGCTGCCACGGATCAATGTAAAAATCTCCTTGCTTACAATAAATGCCTTTATTGGTAAATTCAAGAAGATTTTTAGCCATTATTTTTTGGTTAAATTAGCCAGATCGTTCACTATTTGTTGACTTTCACTAAGCACCAAATCGGGTTCTTTTTCATCTTTAGATTTTGTTTCTCCTTTTATTAATGGTTTTAAACCTAAAGCAACTCTGCGCTCATTACCTCTTTTAAAATTTTGCTCTTCTGTATTATCGCGTTCAGTTTTCAACAATGATTCACCAATAGGAACATAATTTTCATCCTTTTTTCGTTTAAACTCAGCGATGTCTTCTAATAAATATCTGTATTCAGCATCCGCCATCATTCTTTTCTCATGTTTTGCTTTTAACGAATTTTTTAATGATTCAAGATTAGTAAATTGTTGATATTGAGTTGGAGAAATTTGATCCCAGGGTAAGGCAGTTGGTTCTGAACTTTCACCATATTCTTCTGCTAATAACGGGCTTGGAAAAATTAAATCAGGTACTACACCTCGGTGCTGAGTACTACTGCCAGAAACTCTGTAAAATTTAGCTAAAGTTATTTTTACTTTACCCAATTTCGCTTTTTCAGCAGGCATTATTCGATTAATATCAATTACATTTTGCACTGTTCCTTTTCCATAGGTCTGATCTCCAACTATAATTCCTCTTCCATAATCTTGTATGGCTCCAGCAAAAATCTCAGAAGCAGATGCGCTAAATTTATTTACGATTACTACCAATGGACCGCTGTAAACTAAATCGACATCTTCATCTTTATCGACAGAAACATTCCCAGCGGCATCTTTTACTTGAACTACTGGACCTTTTGTTATAAATAATCCAGTTAAATCAATGGCTTCTTGTAAAGAACCACCTCCATTATTTCGTAAATCAATGATTACTTTATTGACCTTTTGAGTAGAAAAATCTGTTAGTAATCTTCTAACATCTTTAGTAGTACTTGAATAATCTTTATCTCCTTTTTGTTTACCCATATAATCTAGGTAAAATGATGGAACGGTAATTACACCAACTTTTTCAGTCTTATTGCCAACGGAAATAGTTTTTACTTCAGCCTTTGCAGTCTGTTCTTCCAGTTTTACTTTTTCTCGAACGATTTCAATTATTTTAGAAGCAGCATCTACACCAGCAGTAGCCGGAATTATAGAAAGTCGAACGATGGTTCCTCGGATCATGGCAACCACATCATCAATTCTCCAGCCTATTACATCAATTATTTCGCCTTCCTTTCCTTGTCCAACTCCAACAATCTTATCATTAGGTTGAATTAAGCCACTTTTTTCAGCAGGGCCACCTTTTATTACTGCTACTACTTTAGTTACTTCATTATCTGTACGTAAAGTTGCACCAATACCTTCCAAAGCTTGGCTCATGTCTATACTAAAATTATCTGCATTAGCAGGAGAAAAATAGCTAGTATGCGGATCAACTGCTTCAGCAAAAGCATTCATAAACATGGAAAAAGCATCCTCACTTTTTTGTTTAATTAATTGATTTCGAATGTTGGAATATCTTTTTACTATGGTCTCAACCAGTTTCTCTTCTTTGGTACCCGCTAATTTTGCACTTAACATTTCATATTGTAAACGCTTATTCCAGTATTCATCCAAATCAGCTGATGTTTTCATCCAACTTTCTTTTTCTCTATTAATTTCTACACTATCGTTTTTTGTATAATCAAAAGGTTGTTTTATTCTGTTTATAGAATACGTAACTCGGTCTGCTAATCGCTCTCGATAGGTATTAAAAATAGAAAAAGCAGTAATTAAATTGCCAGCTTTTAAATCGTCATCCAGAGTATTTCTGTATTTTTCAAACTTGTCGATATCAGATTGCAAAAAATAACTTTTATTAAAATCAAGAGATTTTATGTATCGATCAAAAATGGTTGACGATAACTTATCATCAATAGAAATTCTTGTGTAATGATATGATGATATCGTTTTAACAACTTCTCTAGTAATAGCCGGATGTTCTGGATTAGGAATTAAAGGAGATTTAGCTAATAAAACACTATCCTGTGCAATGGTTTGCAAACTGCAAAACCCAATAGCTGAAAAAAGAATAAATTTAATTGAACGCATGTACGATGATTATTTTGTGATATTAACACTAAAAAAAGGGAATATATTTCAAAGTAGTGTAATATTTTTAAAGCAGAAAAATCTAGCCAAATACTACAGGCTCATTTTTACCATCAGAGTAGGCATATACCATGTATGGAAATGAATCTTTATGAAAAATTTCCCCATTTGCGGAAATCCCAATTATACCTCCGAAGCCATTAAACTCTTTCATTTCAGAAAAAGTTTTTTCGGTAGCTGCTTGTAAGCTTAGACCATCTGACACTCTGTTCACAATTGAACTTGCCAAAGCTGCGCTTACAATATCTTCGCCAACTCCAGTGCAAGAAATACCAGCATGTTGGTTAGCAAAATTTCCTGCGGTAGTTGCAGAATCACTCACTCTACCTGGAATTTCAAAGCCTTTGCCACCAGTTGAAGTGGCTGCTGCAATTTTACCGTTTTTATCTAAAGCAACGCAACCTACAGTTCCAGTTGCTAAAGTTTGCAATTTACGTTCGTAATCAGCTCTTCTGGCTGGTATTTCAGGATTGTAAAATGGAATGGATTTACTTTTTGCAAAATTTAATGCTTCTGCTGAAGCTAAAACTCTATCTTCTTCGTTCATCAAAATTTCAGCCAATAGAATTGGGTTTTTAATATCTTGAATATTGATTACACCCGAGAATTTTTTAGAATCTCCATCCATCAACGACGCACTCATTCTAATTTTTCCATCTGCCTGAATTTGCGAACCAGTACCTGCATTAAATAAGGTATCGTCCTCCAACAAAGCAACCGCATAAACTACAGTTTCAACAGCTGAATGAGTCAACAAAAACTCTGCTGCAAGATTAATGATATGCAATAAAGAATTTTGTTTAGCTATTTTAGTTTCCAGATTGGTAGCAGATTCACTAAAAAAACCACCATGAATGATTACGCTTGGTGTCATTAACGATCAATTTTTGCGTAATTCTCCAAATCTGCTTTAAATATTTTATTGATCGTCATTTTACGTTCGTGCACAGCATATTTATCAAACATTGACATTACATGAACTACTAGATTTTCAATAGAAACAGGCATTCCAATAGCAACATCTGTTATATTGGTATTAATTATTTGTCTGCCATCTACCAAAATTACCAATCCAGAACCAATCGCTTCCATTTCGTTTCCGTTGGTAATTAACAATCCAGTATCTTCTCCTAGTCCGATTCCTAAAATGCCAGGGTTACTAGCAACTGCATAAAATAGTCTGCCTATTCTACCTCGATGTACAAAATGAGTATCAATAATTACATCTTTTATTAAACCAAGTCCACCGGTTATTTTCACTTCACCTTTCAGCAAAGCTTCACTATGGTTTCCTTGATAAATCATATTCTCTGAACATGCAGCAGCACCAGCAGATGTGCCAGCCACGATAAAATCAGTATGTAAATATTTATCTAATAAAACATAAAGTAGCTTTGTGCCACCAAAAATTGAGGTAAGCCTAAGTTGATCACCACCCGTAAACATCACTACATCGCAGTTTTTTATGCGTTCAATAAATTCTTCAGCATTTGCTTCCATCCGTGTTTTAATGTTCATTACTCCCACATTATGCACATTCAATTGGCCAAACGCCCGAACATATTCATCACCAACCGCTTCCGGAATTAAAGATGCAGTAGTTACAATTTCTACCCGCGAATTATTTGTTTCAGCAGATTCAGTAATCAATCTTTTTAATATTCCTTTTTCAAAAAAATTAAGATTGATGGGTTGATTAAATTGTTTTTCCGTGAAACTTCCCGTATCAACGGCGCCCCCTATTATTATTAATTTACCCTTCGGTGTCATATTTTTACCGCTAAATATTTACTTTAAACAATATTGAAGGCAATATTCTTGCCTTTTAGTAAAGTGTGAAATTAAGTTTTAAGCATTCGGCTTTCTGACAATACTTATCAACAATTAAACATTTACGTAATACTTTACTCATAAATACGGTATTTTGTTTCGATTTATTATTGCAATACTTTTAAAGATAAAAACCTAAACGGTTACTATGAAAATACTTAAAATTCAGGCATTGCGTGGGCCAAATATCTGGAGCATAACCAGAAAAAAATTGATTCAAATGCGATTGGATTTAGAAGATCTGGAACAAAAACCTACCAATAAGATTGAAGGATTTGGAGCAAGATTAGAAAAACTTATTCCATCTATGTACGAACATCGTTGTTCTGAAGGTGTTGCAGGTGGTTTTTTTATAAGAGTAAAAGAAGGAACTTGGATGGGACATGTGATTGAGCATATTGCTTTAGAAATTCAAACACTGGCTGGCATGGAAACTGGTTTTGGTAGAACCCGAGAAACCAAAAGCCCGGGCGTTTACAATGTGGTTTTTAGTTATGTGGAAGAATCTGCAGGTATATATGCAGCAGAAGCATCAGTAAGAATTGCCTTAGCATTAATTAATAATGAAGAGTATGAAATTGGGCACGATTTGAAAAGAATGCGTGAACTACGTGAAAGAGAACGATTTGGCCCCAGTACCGGATCTATAGTAGAAGAAGCAGTATCTAGAAATATTCCTTACATCAGATTAAATAAAAATTCTTTGGTTCAATTAGGTTTTGGAGTAAATCAGGTTCGATTTAGAGCTACAATTACTTCAAAAACCAGCAATATAGCAGTAGATATTGCTGGAGATAAAGAAGAAACCAAAAGAATGTTGAAAGCAGCGGCTATTCCTGTAGCTTCTGGCGAAACCGTTTATAATATGAATGACGTGGATTCGGTGATACGAAGTGTAGGTTATCCATTAGTGTTTAAACCCATAAACGGAAATCATGGAAAAGGAGCAACAATTAATGTAACTAATTACGAAGATGCAAAAAGTGCCTTTGAGTTTGCCAAAAATTATTCAAAAGCAATTATTGTAGAAAAGTTCATTACCGGATATGATTTCAGAGTTTTAGTAATTGATAATAAACTGGTTGCAGCCGCGCAAAGAGTACCTGCCCATGTAAAAGGTGATGGAGTAAAAACGATTCAGGAATTAATTGATAAAGAAAATTCAGATCCAAGGCGAGGATATGGCCATGAAAATGTATTGACAGAAATAACTGTTGATCGTGATACAATGGATTTGCTGGAAAAGAAAAATTATAGCCTCACAACAGTTTTGGCAAAAGGAGAACAATGCTTTCTAAAATCTACTGCTAATTTAAGTACAGGTGGAACTTCCATTGATGTTACGGATAAAATGCATCCTCAAAATATTTTTACTTGTGAGCGAATATCTCGTGTAATTGGTTTGGATGTTTGTGGAATTGATATAATGGCAAGAAATCTAACCGAAACCCTAAACGAAAATGGGGGAGTAGTTCTAGAGGTAAATGCTGCTCCAGGTTTCAGAATGCACCTTGCTCCAAGTGAAGGTTTACCCAGAAACGTTGCGGCTCCAGTTATTGATATGTTATACCCTCCGGGTAAACCTTCCAGAATACCAATTATTGCTATAACCGGAACAAATGGTAAAACAACCACTACCAGATTGCTGGCACATATTGTTAAAAATATGGGTTATCGGGTTGGTTTTACTACATCGGATGGTATTTATGTACAGAATTCTTTATTACAAAAGGGCGATACTACTGGCCCAATGAGTGCTGAATTCATTTTAAAGGACCCAACAGTAGATTTTGCTGTGTTAGAAACCGCCAGAGGTGGAATTCTTCGTTCAGGATTAGGGTTTAGCAAATGCGATATTGGAATTATTACCAATATTCAAGAAGATCATCTTGGTTTAGGAGATATTAATGACTTGAATGATCTGACTCGGGTAAAAGCAACTGTTGTTGAAAGTGTTAAAAAAGATGGTTATGCGGTTTTAAATGCAGAAGATGAAAATTGTGTAAAAATTGCTCAAGGCTTAAAATGCAAAATCGCTTATTTTAGTTTAGATGAAAATCATCCTGTAATAAAAAAGCATTGTAAAGGAGGCGGTATAGCAGCTATTTACGAAAACGGTTTTATCACCATAAAAAAAGGAGATTGGAAAATTAGGGTTGAAAAAGTAACTACTGTACCCTTAACTTTGGGTGGTCGTGCCACTTTTATGATTGCCAATGTTTTGGCTGCAACCTTAGCTGGTTATCTTTATGGTTTCAAAACGGAAGATATGCGTCTTTCACTAGAAACCTTTATTCCTTCTGCAGCACAAACTCCAGGCAGAATGAATATTTTCGATTTCAAAGATTTTAAAGTAATGATTGATTTCGCTCATAATCCAGCTGGATATCAAGGAATTGCAGATTTTCTTTCGAAAGTAGATTCTAATATGAAAATTGGAATTATTTCAGGAACTGGCGATCGAAGAGATCAGGATATTAGAGATTGTGGAGCTATCGCAGCAACCATGTTTGATCATATTATTATTCGTCAGGAATTACACTTACGTGGAAGAACAGAGCAAGCTATCATCGATTTATTGGTTGAAGGAATACGATCAGTTGATAAGAAAATGACTTATGAAGTAATTCCTAAGGAAATAGAAGCATTAAAGCATGCTATGACTTTGGCTGTTCCAGGAAGTTTTATAACTGCATTGAGTGATGGTATTGCCAATGCTATAGAATTAGTACAAGATTATTTAGATAAAGAATCAGGAATGTAAATTCAGATTTAATAAAAAAAACTATGAAAAAGTTAGTATTGATTGTTGTTTTATTCTATTCTACTAAACAGTTATTTGCTCAGTTTGGGCCGGCAGGAGTAGGTTCTTCTGTCACCAATAAACTTTGGCTTCGAGGCGATGCTGGAACATCAAGCTCCGTAAATCTTGCCAAAATCAACAAATGGAGGGATCAATCAAATAATGGATTTAATTTTAATCAAACCGTTGTAAGTCCGCAACCTTTATTTATTTCCTCAGGCTTAAATGGAAAACCTGTAATTCGATTTGATGGAATAGATGATAAATTAATATTAAATGATTTTATTTCGACTAATGATCAGAGTATATTTCTCGTTTCAACTAATTTTGCTGCTGCACAAAATTCAAGCGCAACTATTCTTGACATAGATCAACAAACTTTACCTAGAGCAAATTGGTCTATTGAACAAAATGGAGCTGTAAATGATTTTCGTTTTTTATACACTGATAATGCCTTTAATGATAATGCATCCAACAATTTTTTATTAACAGGAAACAATATTACCTCTATCATAAAAGAGGGCATTGCTGTTACAGTTGGTAAGAACGGCATCAACACTAGTAACGTTACTTCCAATTCAGTGATTAATAAACAAAACAGACCTTTTGCTTTAGGTGGAACAGTAATAAATGATGCTAGAAATTTTGGTGGCGATATAGCCGAAGTTATCATTTATAGTATTGCTGTAAATTCTGCACAAAAAATTATTATCGAAAATTATCTTGCTTCGAAATATGCCATGGTTTTAGGGGCAAATGATAAGTATGCTTTCGATGCAGTTCATGGAAATCAGGTTGCTGGAATAGGTAGAGAAAATCCTACTTCTTTACAATTAGATAGTAAGGGAGGATTTAATTTAGTTAGAGTAAATAATCCGTCAAACTTAGATGATGGTGAATATTTGATGTTTGGGAATGATAATGCAAGTTTAAGTATACTCGAATTTGCCGAGGTGCCTCCTGGAATAAATAATAGGCTAAAACGAGTTTGGAGATTTGATCAGAATGGAGATGTGGGAACCGTTTCGATTAGTTTTTATCTTTCTACTTTTACTATTAATTCCGAAACTCAATTAGAACTTTTAATTGATGATGATGGTAATTTTGTAAACGCATCTAGAATTAGTACAAATAGATCGTATGATCCAGCAACGCAGGTTGTTACTTTTAATAATGTAACAGTTGCCGATGGAGACTATATTACTGTTGCGTCCAATGATGAAAATACAGTCTTACCTGTCGAATTAATTTCACTTACTGGAAAATCAACTGGTGTTTCGGCTTTATTAAATTGGTCGACTGCCAAAGAAGTAAACAACAATTATTTTGCTCTGGAGCGATCAGAAAACGGGATTGATGGGTTTAAAGAAATAGGAATTTTTAAAGGAGAAAAGGCAAGTTATCAAATTAAAAATTATTCTCACGAAGATAAAGATGCTAAAGAAGGAACTTTTTATTATCGATTAATTCAAGTTGACGGAAATGGCTTCAAACGAATATCTAAAGTAGTTGCAGTTTTAGTTGATGGAAAAAATCCTGAAATTTTGATAATTTATCCCAACCCGGTCACTAATTCAGCTCTTAAATTGGTAAGTATTCCATTTGATGATCGTGAAACTGTGGTGGTTGAATTATTGGATTTAAATGGCAAACTGGTTTATACTAAAACGATAACTGGAATTAATGCAGATACTGAAATTTTAAATACTACTGAAACTTCTGGTTTAGCTAAAAATTTGTACTATTTAAAATTTACAGGAAAGTCAACTGTTTATCATACCGGATTTGTAGTACAATAAGAATTTTAATGGGTGAATTTTAAAAGGCATATCTGCGAAAGTAGATATGTTTTTTTTGTTTGTGGCTATAAATTACAAATTACCTACTTATACAATCTTCAAAAAATAGCACAAAATTATGTTTGATAATTTATCAGATAAACTCGACAGAGCCTTTAAAATACTTAAAAGGACAAAGGAAAATAAATAAGATAGAAATTGCCAGCTACGTTACCAACAAAACCATTTAACTATTTTCGTACTAAAATCTTATTTAACATAGAGACTAAAATAACTTTAAACTAATTATTGGATTTTAAAAACAACTGTTTTGGGAATCAAATACTAGCTATTTGGTATAAAATCTAAATGCGGAGAAAATTTGGATGTCCTTTAAAACACCTGTTTTCAAATTCTGTAATTACTCACAATTGTTCTTAATTTTTGAGATTTTGATTGGATTTAGAATAAAATTTGAATGAAAAATAATATATGATCAAATATTCAGTGGAATATATTTAGTTCAAAGAATAATATTTCTAAATACTATTTTAGTGCTGAACTACTACTTTACCAGATTTTAAGATACTACCCCTATGCTTTATCGAATAAAAGTACATGCCATTCAATAAATCTTTGGTGTCAAAATTATAAATTTGACTAGACGCTTCAAGATCTTGTATAAAAATTTGCCTTCCTGCTATATCTTGCAAAACTAATTTTATTTTATCGTTTTTATCCTCTATTATATAGCTGAACATGATGTAATCATTAGCGGGATTGGGATATACAGAAATGTTTGGTTCATTATTTTTAACACTGGCAACACCAGAGGTTAAACCTTTTAAACGAACAATGGGTTGAGTACTTCGACCATCAAAACTATTAAAAAAACCAGTAACGTAATAATAATCATCATTACTTTTGGTTATGCTTGAAACATAAGGGGTAAAATCTGAGGAGACCCCGGTGTTTTCAAAACCTGATCCTTTAAAATAATTAGTATCTACAATACCATTTTCGTCTGTTTTACTAATCTTGTACCTAAAGGTGGTGTCGTTTTTTAATATTCTACCTCCCATGATCCATCCTCCATCTGGCATTCTGCATAGTGGTATACGTTGTTCTAAGGTTAGGGGATTGAATTTAAAAATATTGAAACTACTATCCAATTCACCATTAGCATGTAGTCTTATCAAAGTAAGAGTATCCAAAATATTTTGGATTGTAAATCTACCAGTGACATAAATTCGCCTCTCATCATCTTCCAATAAAGAGAAAATATCCCCAGACGTAAAAATACTTTGGAGGGAAGGGTCAAAATTTCCAGCTAGATCTACTTTTACGATTTTGTTTGCACTTATGGTATCGTAATTAGTGAAATTGCCTGCAATAAGCATAGAACTATCTCTAGTTTGTTTAATGCTTAAAACAGGTCCATTCACATCATGGTAAAAGGTGGTATCTGAGGTTCCATCAGCATTAAATCGTCCAAGAAAATAAGACGATAATGGATTAAATCTAAGACATCCTTCTCCACATGAGGCCCAGAAAACATTGTTAACATCAATATCACCGTATTTTCCAGATCTAAATAACCAATCATTGATATGAAATGCGAATGGGGATTGATTCTTGTTGAATAGCGTATCTGTCCTCAAACCAGTGAGATAGTCTAGTTTATGAAAACTGTCTGCCCCAAATGCTAGATAATAATAGTTGCCAGTTTTTTTTGCAAATTTAATATAGTTTCCATAGTTGACATGCAAGAAATTGTTATCAACATTTCCATTGGGTAAAAATTTTACAGCCGTACTAGGAGGGAGTGGACCTATACCAATAAAGCCATGTATTAGAAAGCTATTATCGGCTTCTAAAATTAGTCCACTTACGTAATTTCTATAAGTAAAATTATAATTAACCGAAAATGTAGTATCTAAAATTAAAGATTGAGAAAATACCTGTTGCGTGTTGAGCAATAAAAACAAAAAAATAATGAACTTTTTTATATAAATCATTTTTGAATTACAATTTTACCTTGAAGTGGAGTTACAATGTTACTACCAGTAAGTCGATAAAAATAAATGCCATTAACTATTTCTCTAGTATCCCATAGCCAGTGTTGAGCATTCTGGTTCATGCTTTTACTCAAAATTAATTTTCCACTAAAATCTGAAATTTCCAAAACTATTAAGCGCAATTTATTTTTTGATAATTTTTGAAAATAGATAATTTTTTATTAATAACTTAAAATAACATCAAATTAATTGAATTCCAAAAAATCTTTGTCTACAGATTAAGTAGATTACCTACTTTTGCATACTTCAAAAAATAGCAAAAAAATATGTTTGATAATTTATCAGATAAACTCGACAGAGCCTTTAAAATACTTAAAAGG
>ENA-OFCX01000828-OFCX01000828.1-metagenomes-genome-assembly--contig:-NODE-828-length-14278-cov-4.668776_pt1 | contig 14278 bp, 8 predicted proteins | sample MGYA00153384_OFCX01 | MGnify analysis MGYA00153384
CCAGTAGTACCCGGTGGCGCGCTCCGCCAGCTGCGTTTCATTCACCCGGGCGGCTTCGAGCAGCGCCCGCGCGCACGCTCGATCGTAGCCCGCATCGGTGCGCTCAGGCAAGTGGTAATTGCGGCGGGGCATTTCGCCTTCCGCATCATCTCTCAGAAACGCCCGCGACATACCTGCCTCATCCGGTCATCATGGTTCCACCCGGGTACTACTGGGGCGAGCCGTGCCTGCGTCCGCATGTCGAGGTGATCCGACTGGAGGCCGAAGCCGCGAACGACGAGCGCCTGGAACAGCTCGCACGTCGCTTTCAGCGCACCTGACCACGCGACGTCGACATCAGCCCATGGTGTCGCGGCGTTACCCCGCCTGATGTTCCACCGCTGCACGAGGCGACGGCAAGAGACGCTGCAGCAGCCAGCTCGCAGCGTCGTCGAGCGCATGCGGCGGCAGATGATGCCCCGCCTCGTACCAGCGCAACTCCTTCGGCTCCGTCGCCGCATCGAAGAGTCGCTGTGCCTGATCCGGGCGCACGGTCGGGTCGCGGCGACCGTGCAGCATGAGCAGCGGTCGTCCGTCCAGCTTGCGCACGGCACGCACCGGATTCGAGAGCAGCCGCAACGCACGCGCATACGGCATGGCATCGGGAAGATCACCGCCAGCCGCCAGCACCAGCGCACGGACTGCGGATTCGTCAGCCGCCGTCTGCACCCCCAGGAAACTGCCCATGCTGTAGCCCACCACGGCGAGTCGTGCGCGATCCACCTCCCTGCGTGCGCCGACGTACGCCAGCGCGAGCTTCGCATCACGCTGCGCCGTGCGCCACGCGCCGGCAATCGCGAGCGGGCTGCGCATCGCGCGTGAATCAAACGAGCGCTCGTAGCCGCCCACGATGCCCCACGACGTCTCGTTTCCTTCCTCGATGCGCGCGCCATGCAGCGGCAGATCTATCGACAGCGACGCGATTCCCTTTGCGAGCAACGCCACACCAACCGTCTCGGCCATCTGCTCCTTGCGCGAGCTGAAGCCATGCAGCAGCAACGCAGCGGGCGCGGGCATCGCGTCGGACGCGGGCAGCAGCAGCACTGCCGGCAGGCGAGCGTCGTGACCGTCACGTCCGAACGCCAGCTCGATGCGGCGACCATGTGCGATCTCGTACGTGGCGTTGACGGTCTGCGCGAGGCGGATGGGCATGTGGCGAAGGCTGGTGCGCTCAGGGCGATGGCTCGCGAACCACCGGCTGCTCGTACGTCCTGCTCAGCGCCTGCTGGTATTCGGAGTACAGCCCCTTCAATCCCGCGAACTCCGCCTTCACTGCCGCGCGGAAGTCTGCCTTGGTGGTGAAGTCGTACAGCAGCGCGGCCATTGCCTGCGCATCGACCACGAATCCGCCGTGACCAACGGGGCCGAGCGCATCGGCTTCCATCTCGTAGGTATGGAATCCCCCGTTCGACGTCCAGGCGCTGAAGCCCACACCCGGCACGGCGCTGGAGACGCTGCCCGTCTCCTCCCATCCCTGCGGCTTGCCCGGATCAGCCTGGATCCTGCCGCCACCATACCGCTTCACATGCACGAACGCCGCCTCATTCAGCGTGCCGAGCGAGATGCCGTCGCGCATGGAACCGTAGGTCTCGATCTTCACCTTGGTGCCCGTCGCGAGTGCGGCGCCCCGTGCCGCGTCGTCGATCAGCTGCCGCATCTGGCGCAGGTATACCTCGTCCGGATAGCGCACGTAGAAGTCGGCAACGGCGCGATCAGGCACCACGTTCGGCGCCTTTCCACCTTCCGGGATGATGCCCTGGATGCGCGCTTCAGGACGAAACGTGCCGCGCAGCGCGTCGATGCTGTTGAACAGCTGACGCACCGCCGTCAGCGCATTGCGACCATCCCACGGCGTCATCTGATGCGCCGGCGCACCGCTGAACGTGTAGCGCACGCCGTCGATGTTCAGGCAGCAGCTGCCGAAGCCCGCGCCGGCACGCTGCGTGGCCAGGCTCGAGTGGCTGCGCACTGCGATGTCGAGGCCATTGAACACGCCCTTCTCGTGCATCACCGTCTTCGCCGGCGGCGGCATCATCTCCTCGGCCGGCGTGCCGATCACGACGACCGAGCCGGGCGTCTTCGAGGCGACGAGCCATTCCGCGATTGCCTGCGCCGCAGCGAGGCCCACGGGCCCTTGCGTGGAATGCTGGTCGCCGTGGAAGTCGCCATTGGTGCCACGCAGCGCGTCGTACTCCACGACGATGCCAAGCACTGGCCCGGTGTTGGCCTTCCGATGACGCGCGGTGAACGCCGTCGCGAAACCGCCCGATCCCATCGTCACGTCGAAGTCATGCGCCGTGAGCCAGTCGGTGATGATCTTCACCGAGCGCTCCTCCTTGAATCCGATTTCCGGATGCTTCGTGATGTCGTCGGCCATGGCCAGCAGCTCGCCATCCATCAGCGCCTTCGCGCGCGCAGCGATGCGATCACGCGTGGCATCGGGCATGGAGAGTCGTGCGGTCCACCCGCTCACGTCGACCGTGCGCTGCAATACCGCCAGTTTCTGGATCACGTCGCGTGCGGCGGTGCGCTCGGTCGGTGTGTCCTGCGCAGCAAGCGGACGTGCGCTGCAGGCAACCAGTGCCATGAGCGCGATGGTGCGGGGGATTCGCATGACGGGGAGGGTGAATGGAGGAAGCGGTGCGTCGTGCATCAAGCGTCGTATATCAAGCGTCGCACATCTAGCGTCGCGTATCGAGCATCGTACGTCATGCGTGTCGTGCATTCTTGCAGCTCGTGCGTCTGCGTCGCGCCTCGTTCGTTCGGTGCGTGCCATGTACCTACTGGTACTGGATGTACGACAGCGCCGGGCTGAGCTTCAGCAGTTCGCGCGGCGTGAGCAGCGCATCGCCTTTCTTCGTGTCGTTGTGGTAGAACAGCTTGAAGCCGGTGAACTGCACCGGATGGTTCACGATATACGCCGCGTACGAATCGAACTTGAGCCATGGCGGACCCCAGCCGTCCATGTGCATCACGACCTGCACGTTGCGGGTGGGTCGGATGCTCTCCGCATCGGGCACCATCAGGCGCGTGAATCGATGCACGACGAGCACCTTGGGCGGCAGCTTCCTGTCGGTGACGAGCTTGTCGAGCGTCCGGATGACGTAGTTGATGTCGCTGGCCATCATCTGGCCGATCCGGCTGCTCGGGCGCGCGCCTTCCTTGTCATAGTGCATGTAGAACTCGGGATCCACGCCGAGGTGCACGTCGGGGCGCTCGAGGTATGTGAGCAGCGGGGGAAGCTCCTTCTGCAGCGTGCTGTGCGACGCCTGGATATCCAGGAACAGCACGCCCTTGCGGCTCTTGGCCCACGCATACGTCTTCTCGATCATCGACGCATCCTCGCGACGGCGCCACATGCCGTCGGCGCCTGGCGCGCCCTGCGCGACGACGGTCACCAGGTGAATGGCCGGCACGACTGGCGTCGCGGGATCCGCGGCGTTCCACTCGCGAACCGTGCGATCCAGCATGCCGAGCATCTGCGCCTCGGGATACTCACCGATCACACCCATCTTCTTCGAGTGCGGATTGCCGTAGTACGCCACGATGCGCTTGCCCGGCAGCAGTGCACCCGGCGCAGCAGCCGGGCCATTCGGCCAGCTCGCAGTGCGTGCGCGGCCAGCGCGGATCGCGGCGTTGTACGAGGTCTGGTCGCGCGGCTTGCGACCGACGGGCAACCTGGGCATCTCGCCCTGCACGGGCGCGACTACGGCACTGTCAGGCGTAACCCTCGATGTGTCGGCGCTCGCGGTGGAACTGGGGGGCGCTGCGGCATCGCGGTCGCTGCCAGCCAGCGGCGCGCGGGAAGCTGCTGACGTGATGACGCTGGTATCGGTGACCGACGGCGCGGGTCCGGCACGCGCGACATCGTTACTACAGGCGCCGAGTGCGACCGACGCACCGGCAAAGAACATGATGGAATTGCAAACCTTCAGCAGCATGATCGGAAGTGGCGTCACATGAGGCGGTTGCGTCCGCGTGCGTACACCGAAGTGCGACGCTCGTGAAACGCGTATGGAGGAAATCGAAAGCTAGCCGCACGGTTGCTTCCGCTGCGCGCATCACGTGACGCTGCCGGCGGCGGCAGCCCGCGTGCGGCATTGGCTGAACGCATGCACATCGCGCTGCGCACCCTGACAGGACTGCACGGGAGTATTGCCCGACGGATTAGCTTGCCGTGGACATAGACCGGGGTGCCCCGTGCCGCTTCTGGCGCGATGGCTGAGAGAGTCCCGCAGAACCTGATCCGGATCATACCGGCGTAGGGAGTCACGAATGACCAGTCACGCCGCCGCGGCTTTTGTCGCGCTCGCGTTTGCCGTCGGCACCGCCGACGCCCAGCAATCCACCTCACCCGCTCGTCGCGACAGTACCCGTCGCGACAGCCTCGCGCGCGCCGGCTCGCTCGAAGGGGTCATCGTTCGCGCGGTGCGCGCGAACGGCAACGCACCCATCGCACAGACCACCATCACGACGCGCACCATCGAGCGCCGCAGCTTCGCGCAGGACGTACCGATGATGCTGCAAGGCACGACCCCGTCGCTCACGGCGCATGCGGAATCGGGCTCCAACTGGGGCTACAGCTACCTTCGCCTGCGCGGCATCGACCAGTCGCGCATCAACCTCTCGCTGGACGGCATTCCGCTGAACGACCCGGAAGACCAGGTGTTCTACTTCGCGAACCTGGCCGACCTCGGCGCCAGCATGCAGTCGGTGCAGGTGCAGCGGGGCGCGGGCACCACGGGCACGGGCACGGCGTCGTTCGCGGGCTCCATCAATTTCGAGACGAAGCGCGTGCTCGGCGTGCCGCGGCAGGCGGCGGCGGAGATCCAGGTCGGCTCGTTCGGCGCGCAGCGCCTGATGCTCGAAGCCAACAGCGGCGCGCTGCCGCATGGCTTTGCCTCGTCGGTGCGCATTTCCGCCTTGCGCAGCAACAGCTTTCGACGCAACGCGGGTGTGGAAGGCATTTCCGGACTCGCGCAGCTGGCCTGGCTCGGCACGCGCGACGTGGTGAAACTCATGGCGCTGAGCGGCCGGTTGCGCGACACATTGTCGTATCTCGCCGTGCCGGTGCAGGACCTGCAGCGTGATCGACGCATCAACCCACTCACGCCGGAAGAGCAGGATCGCTTCAGCCAGCACCTGCTGGCCCTGTCGCACACGCGGCAGCTGGGCACTGGCGTGCAGTACGCGAGCACGCTGTACCGCATCGCGGCCCGCGGCAACTACGACGTGCGCTTCGACAGCACGACGATCGGCAACTATGGCCTGGACTTCAACTGGTACGGGCTGACGAGCGCCGTGAATGTCGATCGAGGCGCGCTCAAGCTCACGGCCGGCCTGAACGCGAACACCTATGCGCGCGATCACTTCTCGTTCGTCCGCCCCGACCTGCAGCGCTCATTGTATCTGAACACGGGGCACAAGCAGGACGCGGCGTTGTTCACGAAGGTTGCGTACGCGCACGGGCCAGTGACCTGGTTCGGCGACCTGCAGGTGCGGCGCGCCTTCTTCCGCTATGCGCCTGATGCGGCAGCAGGCTTCTCCGGCGACGAACCGTCGATCGCGTGGACGTTCCTCAACCCGAAGGTCGGCGTGACGTATGCCGCGCGCTCCAACGTGGACCTGTTCGCGTCCATCGGTCGCACCACGCGCGAGCCGACACGCAGCGACGTGTTCGCCGGCAATGACGACGTGACGCGTGACGTATTGAACGACCTGGGCGGACTGCAGCGCGTGCGCCCGGAGCAGGTGACGAACACGGAGACGGGCGTGCGCCTGCGAAGCGCGACGATGCAGCTGGAGCTGAACCTTTTCCGCATGGACTTCCGCAACGACATCGCGCGCATCGGTGCGCTGTCACCGCTTGGCGTTGAGCTGCGCAGCAACGTAGGCAAGAGCCTGCGCCAGGGTGTGGAGTTCGACCTGCGCACGCGACCGACATCGTCGCTGGTGCTTACCACCGTCGGTGCGATCAGCCGCAACCGCATCGCCGGCTTTACCGACAGCAGCGGCACCACACCGGTGATCCGCCGGAACGTGCCGCCGCTCCTGTCGCCCGCGGTGACGGGCACGCAGCGCATCGACTGGCGTGCGGCGCGCTGGCTGGATGCAGGGCTCGAGGCGCGCTACCAGGGCCTGAGCTACCTGCGCAACGACGGCGATCGCACACTGGTGCTGCCAGCGTACTGGATGCTGGATGCGATGGTGCGCGTGCCGCTCCGGCAGCACGACATCACGGTGCGCGCAACGAACCTGGGGAACTCGCAGCAGTTCGGCAGCGGGTATGCCACGGGTGGCGTACCGAACTACTTCATTCTCGCGCCACGATCGGTGTTCGTGACGGTGCGACTCGCGACGCCCCGGGCTTTGCGAGACTGAGCTGCGAGCCAGCCGTTCAACGCGGTGCTGTGAGCGCTGGCGTGGTGGCTGGTGGCCGGCGGTGCTTCGTGGCCTGCTCGTACGCGAAGGCGTAGCCGAGCAGCTGCGCCTCGCTGAAGGGGCGGCCGAGGAACTCGAGGCCCACAGGGAGCGTCTCGGCCGTGAAGCCGGCGGGCACTGTGAGGGCGGGAAAGCCGAGGAGGGGACTCAGGCCGCGGTTGTCGCCGCGGCCGTAGCCGTCCACGGGCTTCGGGTTCGTCAGCACATCACTCGCGATCACGGTCGGCGGTGCGTCGTAGGTGGCGTAGACCAGCACGTCCAGATTGCGGTCCGCCATCAGCTTGAGGATTGCCACGCGGAGCGCGTCGCGACTCTTCAGCACCGTGAGGTAGCCAACATCGTCGGTCGTCTTGCCCAGGTAGGGCACCAGCGAGCGCGCGCGCCATGGTGTGACCGTGCCGGCGAGGATGATCTCGCGCAGCGTGCGCACGGGTGCATTCGGGTGTTGCGCGAAGTACGCGTCGGTGGCCTGTTCGGTCTCGAACGAATTGTCGACGCGACTGCCCGGCACCGTCGGCACCTTCAGCGAATCGATCACGATCGCACCCTGCGCGCGCAGGTCGGCGAGTGCGCGTTCGAACACCGGCGTGACCTTCGCGAATTCGACCTTCAGAACCCGCTCGACCGAATCGCGACGCATGGCAGAGTCGCGACGCGCGAGCGAGTCGCGCTGCCGCGCGGTCACTGACGCCGTTGGTGAGGTGGCCACGGTGCCGGCCGCGCCACCACCTGTGCGGGCGCCGGTGGTGACGGTCGCGCCGCCGGGCGGCAGACTGCCCTGCACACCAGTGCCGAATCGGAGCGTGGTACTGTCGGCCGGCAGCGTCGGTGGCGCATTCTCCGGGGCCGTGTCGCGCGGGAACCGCAGCACGCCGATGCGCGCGCCGCGCAGTGCGCCCGGCACGAGCGCGGTGGTGTACGTCGCCGGCACATGCCCCACCGCGAAGGCGGTGATCGGATCGTTGGCGTCATACCCGGCGATCACGTCCAGTACGCGTGCCGCATCGGCCACGGTGCGCGTCATGGGCCCCATGGTGTCCTGCGTAGGATTCGCGGGCAGCATGCCGAAGCGGCTCACCAGTTGCAGCGTGGGTCGCAGGCCAACCAGGCTGCTCACGGCGGCGGGGCCTCGCACGGAGCCACCGGTGTCCTCGCCGATGCCCACGAGCCCGAAGTTCGCCGCGACGCCGGTGGCCGAGCCACCGGACGAGCCGCTTGGATTGCGCGTGGGATCGTAGGCGTTGCGGATGATGCCGGCGGCGGAGCCCACGTAGCGCTGCGCGAACTCACCCATCGTGGTCTTTGCGAGGATGATTGCGCCCGCACCCTCCAGCCGCTTCACGATCGTCGCGTCGCGCGTCGGCGTGAAGTCCTTGTAGATGATGGATCCGTAGGTGGTCGGCATGTCGCGCGTCTCGACCTGGTCCTTGAGCAGCACCGGCACGCAGTGCAGCGGCCCGCGCGCACCTTTTGCGCGCAGCACGCCATCCAGCGAGTCCGCCTCGAGCAGTGCGCGTGCATTCACATGCTGGATCGCGTTCAGGGCAGGGCCCGTCTTGTCGTACGCCGCGATCCGGTTCAGGTACGCCTGCACCAGGGCGCGGCAGGTCAGCTGCCGCGCGACCATCGCCGCCTGCACCCCCGGAATCGTCGCCTCCATCACCTCGAACCGCTGCTGCGCCATCAGTCCGGCAGGCATCATCACTGCTGCCGCCGCGATCGTCGCGATTCTCGTCGTCCTGTGCATCGTGGCTCTGGTGTCGTGTTGAAGGCGCCTGCTTGATGATGTTCGCGAAAAAACTGCAATCGCTTCTTTTTACGCAGAACTGAACAGCCACAGAACAGACTTGAGCAGAACAGACTTGAGCAGAACAGACATGAGCAGAACAGACATGAGCAGGACCGGCAAGCCGCGGCCCCTCACATCGCGATCTTCTTCTCGCTCTTCGCCTTCGGATCGAGCAGCAGCCTCCGCGACCGGAGATGCTCCTCCATCCTGAGCCGCGACACCCCGTTTTCCATCCAGGATGGCGCCGGCTTGTTCTGCAGGAAGTGATCGAACCATTCCTGCATGCGCACTGCGTAGTCCTTCTGGTTGATGGGGCGCGCCAGGCCGTGGTTCTCACCGACGTACTCCAGCAGCACCACATCCTTGCCCAGCTCGCGCAGCGTGTTGTAGTAGGTGATGCCCTGGTTGAAGTCCACGGCGCCGTCACGGTCGTTGTGCAGAATCATGAACGGGATCTGCACGTTGTTCGCGAAGCGGTTGGGCGAGTTGCGCAGGTAGGCGTCCGGATTCTTGGCGTAGCTGGAGCGAAAGCGGCCCTGGCTCGAGATGAAGATGCCCTGGTTCGTGTTGCCCGAGTTCCAGTACACGGAGCTGAACATGGACACCATGTCGGTGAGTGGCGCCCCCGCGATGGCGGTCTTGAAGATGTTCGTCTGCGTGGCGATGAAGCTGGTCTGGTATCCGCCCCAGCTGTGCCCCTGCAGGGCGACGTTGGCCGAATCCACCACGCCGCTGGCAATCGCGGCCTTCACCGCCGGCACCACGCACCACACCGCCGAACGCCCCGGATCGTCCAGCTTGTACGCAATGTCCGGCATGAAGTAGGCATAGCCGCGCGAGGTGTACACACTCGGATTCGCATACCGCGTCGCGTTCGGCTGCGCATACACGTTGAAGCTCTGCGACAGCCGCTCGTAGATGTACGTCAGCGTCGGGTAGCGCTTCCCTTCCTCGTAACCGGCCGGCAGGAAGAGCGCGCCCTGCAGCTTGGTGCCCGTGCTGTCGCAGGTGTACTCGATCAGCTTCGCACCGGCGCTCCACGCCACGTCCCTCTGCTGCGGGTTCGCGTCGGTCACACGTCGTGCGTTGGCCAGCCCGGCATCGGCCACGTACCAGTCCGGGAAGTGCACGAACGACTGCCGCGTGTAGGCCCAGATGTCGGCGTCGCGCGCGCGACGATAATCCACCTTCGCATCTTCCCACGCCAGCACCCGCACACCGCCCCGCATCGCATCCACCGCGACCAGTCCTTCCTTCTTCGTGCGCTCACCGTAGGTCTCGATGAACAACGGGGTCGAGAGATCGATACCGCGCTCGCGCGGCTGCACGGCCACGCGCGCCTGATAGCGCACGCCGTCGGCCCTGCCGTTGCGCGTGATGTTCACCGGCGCGCCACCGGCCAGCGGTACGCGCCAGATGTCCCAGTTGTCGCGCAGGAACACCGTGCGTGCATCGCGCGACCAGCCCAGCGGTGCGGCAGCCGGCGGCTTCACCTGGTTGTGGTCGTCCTCGTCATCCCAGAAGCTCGTCGCGATACCGTCGGTGATCCGGCGCGAGGTGCGCGTGCCGAAGTCGTACACGCTCCAGATGCCGTTGTCGTACCAGACCGCGCGCTGCCCGTCGGGTGAGAGCAACTGCGCGAATGCACCACCCGGATTCTCGATTCCCTTCGCGATGATCGTGCGCGCTCCGGTCATGGCGTCGATGGCGTAGACGTCTCGACGTGCGCGACCATCCACACTGGCCTGCCGTTCGTACGGCGACACGTCGGCACCCAGCGCCCAGCGATCACCGTAACCCACCGTGACCGTGCGCACGGTCTCGTCACTGAGCTGCACGACCGTTGGTGAAGCGAGGTGCCAGGCGGCGAGATAGCTGAAGGTGCGGTCGCTGTTCTCCTGCACCTGCTGCGCGCTCTGCAGGCGCGGATCCTTCCAGTGCCAGAGGATCAGCGACGGCGTCTCCTCGTCCTGCTTCGCCGGTGCCACCTGCCCACCGGCACCGGCACCCGGCGCCGGTGCGCTGGCACCACTGCCGACCGGGGCCGCCGTGGACGATTCCGCGGCGGGCCGCAGCTCGCGCAACCCGAAGTAGAGCACCGTCTGCGCGTCATTCCACTTCGGCGTGCGATCGGCGCTCACCACCAGTCCGGCCTTCATGCCTGCACTGTTCGCGTTCACCGACACCGCCACCGGCTTCGCCGACGACAGTCGCGCCCAGCCCATGATGGTACTCAGTGTGTCCTTCGTGGCACTGTCGGCGACCGAACGGATCACGGCCAGCGCGTCGCCGCTGTCGGCCCACGTCAGGCGACGATACATGGCCTTCTCGCCATCGAGCGCGCGCACCACACCGGTGGTCAGGTCGCGCAGCTGCACGCCGTTGCCCAACTGGTCGCGCTGCTCGATGGTGTAAGCCAGGAACTGTCCCGCCTCGTCGAAGACATACTCGCCGACACCAGCCAGCGTGACGGGTGCTCCACCGGTGAGGTCGACGAGCTGCACGACGCTGCCGCTGGTCGGGCCACTTGCAGGCGGCGCGCCGGCACCGGGCGCTGGCGCCGGTGCGTCGGGCGACATCAGCGACAGTGCCAGCACATGCGAGCGATCACCGGCAAACCGGAAACTGCGCACACGATCGAACTCGCGCGTCGTGCCCGTCGCGAGCTCGATGACGCCGACCTTCGTCGCGAGCGTCTTCCGGTCGCGACGCGCCTTCTTCGCCGCGTCAGCGGTGGGATAGATGGTGTACGCCACCCACCGGTTGTTGCCCGAGATGGCGAGTGACGGACCGGCGCCGAATCCGGCGGGAGGTTCACCGATGGCGATGCGCGTTTCCTTGGCGCCAGCTGCCGTGCCGCGCACGATGAATTCGCCGTCACCCTCGTTCGGGGCGAGGATGTACGCCATCCAGCGCCCGTCATTCGAAAGCGCCGGCGAACGGATGCCCTTCCACGACAGCAGGTCCTCCATCGACAGCGGCCGCCTGCCGCCTGTGACCGCTGGCTGTGCCGCGGGGCTGGCGACGGTCTGCGCGACCAGAGGGCCGGCCACGATGGCAACGGCGACCAGTACGGACGCAACGCCGGACAGGGCATGCGTGGGACAGCGGAACATGGCGAACTCCAAGTCTGTGATGGCGCGCCGCGCTGGCGGTACGCGGGCACCCGCAATCTGCGCCCGGAATCGGGTGGGCACCACGTCCGTCCGATCACCCACGCAGCGCCGGCAGCCGATACGCATCCCGCCCGTCACGGGGCGTGCATCACCGCCGACATACACCTCGGGCGCTCAACGCCGACTCCGGATTCCCTATCGCGAAAAGACCGCTCCATGCGGCTCTGCGGTTCCGGCATAGGCGCTGCGCATCGTCCGACCAGTGAGGCTCACGCCCGCGTTCTGCGCACCCGCATCACGGAACCGCGTATCGAGCGTCAGCGCACCCGTCGCCGGATCCAGATTCACCACGTAGATCCGGCTGCCGGGAGAGGCCGAGTTCACCGTGATGCGTCGGCCACTCCGATCGATCGCCGCCCAGTGCGGGTGCTCCGTCGAGTCGAAAGTGATGCGCGACACCTCTCTCGGGTGCTCGACATCGCTGATGTCCATCGCCACCAGCGCATGCACCTCGGGCACGGTCTGCAGCCAGTAGTGACCCGTGAGCACGGGCACGCCGCAGTCCTTGCCCTGGAATCCATGCACGAAGGTGGCGACGGGCTCCGTCTGGTCCACGCCACGCACCAGGTACAGCCCGCACATGAAGGTGTGCACGTACACGCTGCGGCCATCACCCAGCAGGCGCGGCTCGCCGGTGAGGCGATGCTCGTCGCCGCGCGGACCGGGCTTCAACGCAATGCTGCGCAGCAGCGTGAGATCACTGAGCGTCCAGACCTGCACCCACTCCGCCGTCGCCGTCGCGTTGCCGGCGTTCATGTCGGTGGTGGTGGACACCGCGCGATTCATCGACGGCATGGCCAGCACACTGTACGGATAGAGCAGCCGGTCGCCGATCGTGGTGTCGGACGCGCTGCCGCGGCGGATCACGGTGCCGCGTTCGTCCATCTCGACCAGTCCGCCGGTGCGGTGTGCAACCGTCGGCGTCGACGAACGTGGCAGTTCCGACGCCGCCGGAGCCGTCGTGCCGGTCGCGCTGCTCATGCCGGTCATGCCTGCATGCTCGTGCGACGACGACGCGACTGGCGCCGAATCCGCCGCGTACTGGAATGCCGCGAGCACGTTGCCGTTCGCGAGCCGCAGGAAGCTGTGCGGATGACTGAAGCCGGCGCGGTCGTCGAAGTGCGTGAGCACTTTCGGCGCACGTGGCGTGGTGAGATCCACCAGCCATGTGCGCCCGGCACCGAAGCCATTCGCGAGCAGGTGGCCGCTCGCGGGCATCTCGGCCTCGGTGTGATGCGGGTGCGCACCGGCCTCGCCGACCTCGACCCTCGAGACGACGGCGCCATACGTCGGCGAGTCGGGCGCCGCATCGATCACGGCCAGAAAATCACTTGCCTTCCCCGCTGAATCGCCGGCCCAGACATACAGGTACGACGCAGCTGACTCCGCGGTGGGCTTCGGCGTGCAGGCGACGCCGCCCACCAGCATCACGAGTGCGAGGCCGACGCGACGGGAACATGCAGACATGGCGAACTCCGGAAGTGGTGACAGCGGATGTGTTGCCCTGCACTAGCGTCGCAATCTGCGCCAATGCATCACCGCGCGCGATACATCAGCTTTCACGCCATGCAACGTAGAGAATTCATCGCGGCCACCGCTGCCGGCACCGCCTCGCTCGGCGCCACAGAGCTGCCTTTCGCTCACCTGATCCCGCGCGACATGCCCGACGACGCACGCGACGCCACCACCTCCTCCACCGCGAGTACACGCAGGATCCTGATTGCGGGCGGGGGATTCAACCGCGCCTTCATTCGCTACATGGCGGCACTCACCGGTGCCAGGCGGCCACGGATCTGCTACCTGCCGACAGCATCGGCCGACGATCCTCAGGGCATCATCAACTTCTACCAGCAGTGCGCGGCACTCGACGTGGAACCACATGTGCAGCGCAGCTTCATCGAGAGCCTGAGCCAGACGCAGGGCTGGGACGAGGTGCTGCTGTCCATGCACGGCATCGTCGTCTCCGGCGGCAACACGCTGAACCAGCAAGCAATCTGGAAGGCGCAGGGCATCGACGTGGTGCTCAAGGCCGCGTGGGACAAGGGCGTGGTGCTGGGCGGTGCCAGCGCCGGCTCGCTCTGCTGGTTCGAGGAAGGCACGACGGATTCGCGACCCAGGGCACTGTCGATCGTGAAGTGCCTCGGTTTCCTGCCGGGTAGCCACTCGCCGCATTATGACGCCGAGCCTGGGCGACGACCTCTCTACCAGAAACTGATCGGCGAGGGGACCATGAAGCCCGGCTACGCCTGCGACAACAACGCCGGCATCTACTTCGAGGGCACGTCCGTGACGCGCGTCATCGCGACCACACCAACGGCGAAGGTCTACCATGTGAGCGTGGTGAACGGCACCGTCACCGAGCGCGTGATGGAGCCGGAGCAGATCAGCTAGTCGCCGCTCCTTTCGGCAGCGCATGCGGCGAGCTCAACGACACCATCGTCCGGCAGGCGCGACGCGGCAGCGCCGAGCGCGTCGCGCCTGTTCCAGCGGGGCCGCGTCACTCCGTATGCAACGACTGAGAAGTTGACGCGCACGACATCGTCATGACTGCCGTAGCCCCCGCGGATCACGCAGCCGCGTGCAAGTTGTTCCTGAACGGAGAGAACCATGCCGGAACCGAAGAAGCGAACGCGCACCAGGCGCGCCAAGGATGCGCCACCATCGGCACAGAGCGACGCGGCAGCGGCCAGCGCCGACACCGCTTTGGCGATGTTCATCGACGAACTCCAGTACGTGAAAGAGGACGAGCTGGCGGCCCTCATCACCGCGATGCATCGCTGCGCGCAACAGCGGCTGCCAGTCGTGCTGGTGGGTGCGGGCTTGCCGCAGTTGC
>ENA-OFCX01000830-OFCX01000830.1-metagenomes-genome-assembly--contig:-NODE-830-length-14254-cov-7.186140_pt1 | contig 14254 bp, 17 predicted proteins | sample MGYA00153384_OFCX01 | MGnify analysis MGYA00153384
CGACCGCAATCGCCTCCTCCCCGGTGCACTTCATGTAGAAACTGGTCTTGCCCTGCCGCTGGGCGCGATACATCCGGTCGTCGAACACGCGCACCGTCTTCATGTCGGTCAGCATCTTGCGCAATGTGTCGGCGTCGAGCCGAGGGTCCCACGGCCCGACCGCCTGGCCGTCATCGTCGAGCACGCGGACGAGATGGGTGCACAGCGGGAACGTCTCGGCGGCCTTGGCCGCGACATCGGGACGTGGCGCCGACCCGGCAGCTGGAACCGCAATCGACGAGAAATCAGGTGCATCGCCGGGCCGGTATTTCGGCTCAGGCACATGCAGTGACAGCATGGGGCGGTTGGGGCGATCAGGAGTCTTGCTCATCGCCGACCGCGCTTAATGCGGCGCGAGCGGAGGGGCAATGGTGGCGCGTTTGACGAATGGTCGCGCGCGGCGCTAGGGCGCGGCTTATGACCAGCAAAGCCGCCAAGACCGACACGCCGCCCGATCACCTCAGCCTTGATCCGCGGTCCGAGCATTTCGACCAGTCGATCCTCGAGCGTGGGATCGGGATAAGGTTCAACGGCAACCAGAAGACCAATGTCGAGGAATATAGCGTGTCCGAAGGCTGGATCCGCGTTGCCGCGGGGCGCAGCCGCGATCGCTTCGGCAATCCGATGACGGTCAAGCTGAAGGGGACGGTCGAGCCGTACTTCGAGGATGTTGCGGCGGCAGGCGAGGAGCCCGCCGCCGAATAAGCTTACGCGCCCGGCGTCACATCGCCGGGGAACCGGGGTACGCGCTTTGCCTGGCGCGCGTCGTAGATCTTCTTCGCTACCCAGCCCGCGCCAAGTGCAAGACCGAGCGGTCCGAGCCCGCGGCGGGCGATGGCGGCAACGCCTGCGCCGATCAACGCGCCCTTTGCGCTCGACTGGCTGCCAGCGATCTTGCTGCCGATGATCGCGCCCACAATCTTTCCGAACATGCTCATTCCTTCCTTTGGAAAACGCTCGCGGGGTGAAGCGTCCGAAGGCGCGCTTCGTTCCGAAAAGGAGAATTGGGCTTCGTTCCCAACATGAACAAATGGTCAGCTTTCCCAACTGGTGGTGGGAAATTCCGCCAACCGCCACCCGAAAAGCTATCAGCCAAGCCATATATGTCGGAAATCCGGGATTGGCACGGCTCTTGAATAGTGAATGGCATGAACCCCCGAACTTTGGATGGCGGTTCAAACAGGGAGAATGACAATGTTTGGATCGAACCTTCAGCGCAATCTGGTTGCTGCCTTTGCAGCAGTCCTGATGAGCACGGTTGCGGTCGGCGCGGCAGTTGCCCCGGCAGCCCACATCACCAATCCGGCGGCCGCCCTCAGTGCATAATCTCGAACCCATCGTGGCCAAGGTGCCGGCCCGCATCGTGCATGATGCGCAGGGGGGCGAAGCGACCGAGACAGTCCGCTTCGCACCGCTCGCCAGCCTGCTGTCGGGGCCGATCTTCACCCGGACCCGCGACATCATCGCGGCCAACGTCACCGAATTGCTCGACCGGTCGGAAGATCCGGCGCGGATGATCCGGATGATCATCGTCGAGATGGAAGAGACGTTGGTCGACGTTCGGGCAACTGCCGCCCGGTCGATCGCCGACATGAAGGAAATGCGGCGCGCCATTGCCCGGCTCGACGACATTCGCGAGAGCTGGACCGAGAAAGCCCAGTTGGCGCTCGACAAGGGTCGCGAAGATTTGGCGCGGGCAGCGCTCGGCGAGAAACGGCAAGCCGCCGACATGGCCGAGGGCCTGAGCGAGGAGCTCGCCCAGATCGAGGCCGTGCTACGCGGTTATGAAGCCGACATCACCCGGCTGCAGGCCAAGTTGGCCGAAGCCCGGGCGCGGCAGAATGCCATCGCCAACCGGATCGAAAGTGCGGTCAGCCGCGCGCGGTCGAGCGAGTTGCTCAACGGCAGCCGGACACAGGATGCGTTTGCGAAGTTCGAACTGCTCGAGCGCCGTGCCGACCTCGCCGAGGGCTATGCCGACGCGCTGGGGATGACCGGGCCAAAGAGCCTTGAGGAAGAAATTGCCGAGCTTCGCGCCGCCGACCAGGTCGACGCCGAGCTGGACGCCATGAAAGCCGCGCTCAGCGCGACCAAATGAAGGAAGGAAACGGGGACATGTCACCACGCTATTCACTCGATCGCCGCGACAAGAAGGTCGCCGGAGTCTGCTCGACCCTGGGCGATGTGTTCAACATCGACCCGACCTTTGTCCGCATCGCCTTCGTCGCGATCGCGCTGATGATCAGCATCAAGCTGGCGATCATCGCCTACATCGGCAGCGGCATCTATCTGTACGCGCAGAAGAACAAGGCGGGCAGGTTGGGCGAGCGCAAGTCCGACTATGAGCGGATGGGCGAGGTCGGCAAGGTTCGTCCGTCGGTCCACGCGATGCGCACCGAGCTCGACGAAACCGACCGCCGGATGATGGCCATCGACCATCATATCGCGGCCCAGAAGGACCATGAACTGGCACGCGAAATCGAAGCATTGCGGGAAGGAAAATGATGGGCGACCCACTTGCCACCGGGCTGATCGCGGCGAGCATCATGCTGGCCATCGGGATCGCCGCCATCGCGACGCTCAAGGGCTGGCGCGACTGGATTGACCTCAAGCGGATGGAATTGGTCAGCGGCCAGGCCGAAGTCCTTCCCCCCGCGACCGGGCGGATCGAGATCGCTGACTTGAAGGAACGCGTCCGCAAGCTGGAAGCGATCGCCGCCGGGATCGACCTCTAGCGCCGGTTAAACGACCCCCCGCGGCATGCTTTCCCCGGCATGCCGCACCTCAACGGCCCGGACCGCAACGTCCGGGCCGCCTTTGCGTGGCGTTGCAATCGCTTGACGCCCCAAGCCCGCTTGCTATCCGCGAGTTATGGGAGCGGGCCACAATCACGCCGGACATGATCATGCGGCCGGTGCCAGTTTCGGCTCCGCCTTCATCATCGGCATCCTGCTCAATCTCGGCTTCGTGGTGGTCGAGACGATCTATGGCTTCTCGGCCAATTCGATGGCGCTGCTGGCCGATGCGGGGCATAATCTGTCCGACGTGCTCGGGCTGGTGGTGGCGTTCGTCGGCGCGTTGCTGGTCAAGCGGCGGCCGAGCCCGCGCTTTACCTATGGCCTCAAGAAAAGCTCGATCCTTGCCGCGTTGATCAATGCCTTGCTGCTGCTGGTCGCGATCGGCGGGATCATCGCCGAGGCGATCCGCCGATTGATCCATCCCGAAGCGTCGAACGGCAATGTGGTGATGGCCGTCGCGGCAGTCGGGATATTGGTCAACGGGATCACCGCCTGGTTGTTCGCGCGCGGGCGGCACAACGACATCAATATCCGCGGCGCGTTCCTCCATATGGCGTCGGACGCGGTGGTGTCGGCGGCGGTCGTGATCGCCGGTTTCCTGATCCTGCGCACCGGTTTGACGTGGATCGACCCGGTGATCAGCCTGGTCGTCGCGGCGGTGATCCTGTGGGGGACGTGGGGCCTGCTCGCCGAATCCACCGCGATGACGCTTGCCGGAACACCCAAGGCGATCGAGCCCGACCAGGTGTCGCGCGCGCTCGAGAAATTGCCCGGGGTGACCGGTACGCACCATCTCCACATCTGGTCGCTGTCGACCACCGAGACTGCACTGACGGTGCATTTGCAAGTCGATTCGGCGTGCGATCGCGATTTGATCCTTCGCCAGGCCAATGCCTACGTCCACCAGATGTTCGGGATCGACCATTCGACGATCCAGGTCGAGCTCTCGGCCCCTGCACCAGCGACCGACGACTGCCACGGCGACGATTGCGAGCACCACTGATGTTCATGACCCACCTCGAATGCTCGCTGACCGGGGAGCGTTACGACGCGGACAAGCTGCACAATCTGTCGAAGGCGGGAAAGCCGTTGCTGGCGCGCTACGATTTGGCGGCGGTGGCCAAGTTGCTGACCCGCGAGGTGATTGCGGCGCGACCGGCGGGGATGTGGAAATGGCGCGAATTGCTGCCACTGCCGGCGGGGACTGAGCCGGTCAGCCTGGGCGAACCCGAAACGCCATTGATCGCGCTCGACGGGATTGGGCGGATGGACGGCACGCGCGCGCCTTTGGTCAAGGACGAGGGACGGCTCCCAACCGGATCGTTCAAGGCGCGCGGGCTTAGCGTGGCAGTCAGCATGGCCAGGCACTTCGGCGTGAAGCGGATCGCGATGCCGACCAACGGCAACGCCGGCGCGGCACTGGCGGCTTATGGCGCTCGGGCGGGGATCGAGACGATCGTCATCTGCCCCGCCGAAACACCGCAGATCAACATCGATGAAACCGCGGCGTACGGCGCGAAGGTTTACGTCGCCGACGGTCAGATCGACGAATGCGGAGCGCTGGTGGGGAAGGGCGCGGCGGAGGGGCGGTGGTTCGACTTCTCGACGCTCAAGGAGCCGTACCGGATCGAGGGCAAGAAAGTGATGGGGCTAGAGCTGGCCGAGCAGCTCGGCTGGACATTGCCCGACGCCATCTTCTACCCGACCGGCGGCGGGACCGGGCTGATCGGCATGTGGAAGGCGTTCGACGAGCTTGAGGCGATCGGGCTGATCGGCCCCGAGCGGCCGCGGATGTTCGCCATCCAGGCCGAGGGCTGCGCGCCGATGGTGCGCGCGTTCGAGGCGGGGGAGGAGTTTGCTACCCGCTGGGAAGGCGCGGCGACGATGGCGACGGGGATCCGCGTTCCCAAGGCAGTCGGCGACTTCCTGATCCTGCGCGCCGTGCGGGACAGCGGGGGCGCGGCGCTGGCGGTGAGCGAGGCGGCGATTTTGCGGGGCGTTCGCGACGCCGCGGAAGCTGACGGGATGCTGCTGTGCCCCGAGGGCGGCGCAGTGCTTGCGGGATGGCGGTTGGCGCTGGAGCGTGGGCTGGTGAGCGGAGACGAGCAGGTGATGCTGTTCAATTGCGCCAACGGTAACAAATATCCGCTAGTCGATCGCTCTCGGCGGATCAAGTTGGCAACGGTCCAACCCGGCGATCTCTAGCGCGGAACCAAGTGAGCCCAGGAACCAGGATCTCGGGTGCTGCCTAAAAGCGGAAAGCTTGAACGCAGATACAAGTAAGCCCCGGAAACCGAAGTTTCCGGGGCTCCATGGTTCGCCTCCGAAGAGTTGAACCACGATAGCATAACGGCGCGCCATATCATTGGTTCCGCAGGTGCAGAAAAAAACGAGATATCGCCGGAGCGACTGTTGAGCACAAAAAAAGGCCCCGCCAGCGAATGCCGGGGGGCCAGAAATGGGTAAGCCCCCGGATACCGAAGTATCCGGGGGCTCCATGGTTTTGTTCTTTGTCTCTCTGCGCTTCGATCCGAAGACCTCTGCGCTTCGATCCGAAGACCGCAACCACTTGATTGTTAAAGCAGCATCCCGCGCGATTCGCTAGCCCATAAAAGGGGGACAATAATGATTTCAGTGGGCAGAAATAGGCATAAGCCTGTGGATAACTATGCGACTTGCGATGCGGACGAATTCCCGCGCTGAGGCTTGCCGAACAATTCCAACCAGATTGCCAAGCGCGTGACCAACCGATTCGCCAAGCTCAACGAGGCGTTCGAAATCGACCGGTGAAGTGATCGATGCAGGGGATGTCTGGATCGCCGGTATGGGGGCCATCGGAACCGCTGGAGCAGCTCGCCGGTCAGATTGCGGACCGCCAGTATCAAACAACATTCCGACCAGAATCAAAAAAGGCACCGGACGCTTCCGTCCGATGCCCTTTTTTTAACTCGTGGAGCGTCGCTTAGACGGCTTGCGCCAAAACCTGCACCGAACGACGGCGGCGACGAAGCGAAACGCCCATCACGCCGAAGCCGAGGAGCATCATGCCCCAAGTCGCTGGCTCAGGCACGGACGGAACCGCGGCGAAGGTGAGGGTACCAGCAAAGGCGCCGTCACCGGTGTTGAAACCGTTTACGGTCAGGGTGTTGACGGCGAGCAGAGTAACAGGTCCAACTGACCCGAACTCAAACGTTCCTGTCGGCGACAGGGTGAACGCGACCCCGTTGAACAAGGCCGACGTAAAGTCGATATTGCTACCGCCTAGCGCCGATGTCGAGAGCGTTGCATTGGCCAGGCTCAAACCAGTCAAATTAGCATTGAATGTGTTCAACCCATTCAAAACCGCCGTCCCGAAAGTGAACGTATTCGAGAAAGGTGCGGTCGGGCTGCCTGCCAAGCCGACGCCGTCATTTCCAAAGTTGCCGCTGACACCAGTGACGGTCATGGTCTGGACTGCCTGAGCAGGTGACGCGGCGAAGGCGAGCGCCGACGCGACGAGCGCAAGCGGCAGTAATTTAATGCGGCGATTCATGTTCCTGTTCCTTTACTCCGCAGCACGCCCGCCCATCGGGAGTTGCCGTGTTTCGTGTTCCAAAGCCCGCGAGTCGCGCCTTGGAGGAACGACATACCTATCATAATTTAATGTTTTGTTAAGCATTTTCGTTATTTAGGCGGTCTCGTTTTGACACAGACTGGCGCCGAAGCGGTCCAATCTGTCGGGTCGCCGTCGCGCCTATTGCTCCGGGACGAGGCTTGTTTAACAAAGAAGACGGCACCGAGCGCTTGCGCCCGGTGCCGTATTTAGCGTTCGCAAAGGATCGAGTTAGACGGCCTGCGCCAGCGCCGGCGTCGAACGGCGACGACGACGGAGCGAAACGCCCATCACGCCGAAGCCCAGAAGCATCATGCCCCAAGTTGCTGGCTCAGGAACGGCGGCAATTACGCCGAAGTTGTCGACTTCGAGCGCTGCCGAGGTCGACCTCAGGTCAATGCTGGTGATGTAGATCCCGGAACTTTCGCGGAACGTCAGGCGCCCGTTGGTAACCGACGACGACTGGTTGCCGTTGGCGACGCCATTAACGATCGCATCCGTACCGGTGTAGGTTTCGGTAGTGCCGTTCGACAGATGGAGCACGAAGCTGTTGTAGCTGTCGGCCGAACCGTAGTCCATGCCGAGCTGGGAAATCCCGCCGCCGGGTTGGCTGGCGAAATTGAACGTCGCGATGCCGACACCGGTCGCACCAACCGACAGATATGGATCGCCTTGATCACCGACCGGTGGCTGAGCGCCTTGGCCGGAACTGCCGGTCATGATCAGATAGTTGGAGCCGGAAACTCCGCCGCTGGTGGCGACCGTGTTGAAGTCAGCATAGCTGATTTCGCCCGGCTGAAGACCGCCGACGCCATCATCGAACGTGATGGTGGTCGTGGCGTTAGCTGCAGTGGCTGCGAACAGAGCCGCTCCAGCAAGCAACGCGTAGTTGATCATACGCATATCAATACATCCCCTTTAGAAACGGCTCTGCCAAATTGTGGTCCCTGGACAGCGAATCGCCATCCAGATGAGCGCAACTCCTAACACAGTTTAATCATTTGTTAAGCAGATACGTTATCAGATGAATCTCAAATGGGGACAGTTTTGGTTCGAAAGTATGCGATGGTCGGCTTGAGGCCCTCGGCAAGCTCAATCTTAGGTGTCCAGTTAAGTGTCTCTTGCGCAAGGCTAATATTGGGCTTCCGCTGCTTCGGATCGTCCGACGGAAGGTCCGATTCGATCAGGGTCGAGCTCGAGCCCACCATGCCCAAAACCTTAACGGCGAGCTCGCGAATCGTGAACTCATGCGGGTTGCCAAGGTTAATCGGGCCAGTGACTTCGGCCGGCGACTCCATCAGCGCGATCAGGCCGGCGATCAAATCGTCGACGTAACAAAAGCTGCGGGTCTGCGATCCGTCGCCGAAAATGGTGATCGGTTCGCCGCTCAATGCCTGCATGATGAAGTTGGACACCACACGGCCGTCGGCGGGGTGCATCCGCGGGCCATAGGTATTGAAGATCCGCGCGACCTTGATCTGCAGCTGGTGCTGGCGGTGATAATCGAAGAACAAGGTTTCGGCGCAGCGCTTGCCCTCGTCATAGCAACTGCGGGTGCCGATCGGGTTGACGTTGCCCCAATAATCTTCGGTCTGCGGGTGAACCGCCGGGTCGCCATAGACTTCGCTGGTCGACGCCTGGAGGATCCGCGCGTTGAGCCGCTTGGCCAGACCGAGCATGTTGATCGCGCCATGGACCGAGGTCTTGGTCGTCTGCACCGGGTCGTGCTGATAATGGATCGGCGAGGCCGGGCAGGCCAGATTGTAGATTTCATCGACCTCGACATAGAGCGGCCAGGTCACGTCATGGCGCATGAACTCGAAGTCCGGGTGGCCGATGAGATGCGCGATATTCTCCTTCGAGCCGGTGAACAGATTGTCGACGCACAGCACTTCATAGCCGCGGCCAAGCAACGCATCGCATAAATGGGAGCCAAGGAAGCCCGCGCCACCCGTGACCAGCACGCGCTTGCGGGTGTTATATTTCCGGGTCGTGGCCAACTTCGCTCTCCTTAAGAGTCTATCATGTGTCGTGTCTGGACGCTCGCCCAGCTCTTGGATCGTGTCGCGCCAACCGGCAACAGTCAGCATCATGCAGGAGCTTGAAGGCGCGCGCACCCCTCAATCCGCGAGCGTCCGATTTTGCGACGGGCACGGCCTGCGACGCGTCGTTTGGCGACTGCAACTCGCCGAGATCGGTCGCCGACGCTGACGCCTAGAAAATTGTTGAAGGCCCCCGCTACGGAGCGCGACAGGTGATGATTTGTCCATAAAGGGGACAGTAGCGACTTAGAAAAACTTGAACAAAACTGTTAAAACGCCGTTAAGGCTATCTATCAAGTTTGGGTTATGTGGTGAGTCGTTCACGGCTTCAGGGGTTAATTTCGACATGGCGTCAGCAGCTGGCAACACTTTGGGACGTCGCTCGGTCGGTTCGACCGGGGTGATTGCTGGCGTTTTGTCGTCGCGGCGAAACGTCGTCATTCTGGTGGCACTTGCGGCATTGCTCGCCGGCGTCGCCGGCATTTCGATGCTCAACCGCTCGACCATATCCGACCTGTTCAACCGTGGCTCCGAGGCACTTGTGCAGGGCGCCCAGGCGGCCGGCAAGTCGCCGCTCGCAAGCGGGATTGCTGCCTTGCTCGAGCAGCGCTCGCCGGGCCAGCGGACCGCGGGCGAACTGGCCAATAATAAACATCGTTATGCGCAAAATATCCCGCATCATGGTGTGCCGCATCAGCGCGCGCTGGCGAAGACGCAGCCTGCGCTGCCCGTTCCGTTCGTCAAAGCATTGACCGTTCCGGCGCAGGAAGTCGTTCCAGTTCCGGCCGAAAGCCTGGTGACCCCGCTGCAGGCACCGATCCCGCCGGTCGTGGGCTCGCCCCCGATCATCGGTGGCCCTGGCGGACCCGGCGGACCCGGTGGACCGGGCGGGCCGGGTGGCCCTGGCGGACCGACGCCTCCGCCGCCCCCTCCAGCTGAAATTCCGGCGGTGCCGGAACCGGCGACATGGATGACGATGCTCCTCGGATTCGTTCTGTGCGCCCAGGCGCTTCGCAAGCAGCGGGTCGCTAGGGTTCGGGTCCGCACCCTCACTGCATGACCAAGACCCGGTGGGCAGTGACGGCGGCGCTGATCGCGCTCGCGGCGCTGATCGGCTGGCTGGCCTGGCCACAAACATCATCCACAACCGATGCACCGCGGCATGCCAAGGCAGCGCCGGTCGCGTCCGAGCCCAAGCTTCCGGGGCGCAACTATTTCACCCCTGCACAACTGCAGGAGGCCATCCGCAGCGGTGAACTCGACCGTCCGGTCAAGTCGCTGCTCAAGGTCGACAAACGCCTCGAATATGGCGATTTCCGCTGGGACGACGCGGGCGTTGGCCCCGGCCCGACCTGGATCCGGGTCGACCTGCACAGCCAGATATTGTCGGTGTTCCGCGCCGGGCATGAAATCGGCACCGCGGTCATCCTGTATGGCGCGGAGAGCAAGGAAACCCCGCCCGGCCTGTACCACATCCTGTCCAAGGCCAGGGAGCATCGGTCGAGCATTTACGATGCCGAAATGCCGTTCACTTTACGGCTGACCGATGACGGCGTGTCGATCCACGCCAGCAATGTTCGCTGGGGGGTGGCGACTCATGGCTGCATCGGGGTGCCACTGCCGTTTGCCGAGAAATTGTTCGACGCGGTGGCGGTCAAGGACGATGTCGTCGTGCTTCGCAAACTGGACCCGGCAACCGGCGCCAAATCTTAACTGGCCGCTAACCAAGTCCTGTAATCAAACGCTTACCGGGCCATGCCTAGGGTGCCAAGATCATGGCAACCCGATCCTTTTCATCGCGCCTGCTGCCCTTGGCCGTGTTGCTCGCAACGCCGTTGCTGATGGGCTCGAACGGCTATCGCAGCGATTTCAACGCCCGCCTGCTCGACTCGCAGAACCGTGCTCGCGCCGAGGTTGGCTCGCGCCCGATGGAGTGGAATGACGGCTTGGCGAGAGACGCCCGGGTGTGGGCCGACCATCTGGCCGCCACCGGGCGGTTCGAGCATTCGCCCGACGAGCCCGGAGTCGAGCCGCAGGGCGAGAATCTGTGGGCCGGGACTCCGGGCGCCTATCAGCCCGAAGCGATGATCGGGCTGTGGCATGCCGAAAAGCGCGATTACAAGCCGGGCGTATTCCCCAATAACAGCGTCAGCGGCAACCTCGAAAATGTCGGCCATTACACCCAGCTGATCTGGGGCAAGACGAGCCAGGTCGGCTGCGCCATGACCCGCGGGCTGCAGGAAGAAATCCTCGTCTGCCGCTACAGTTCGCCCGGCAACGTCATGGGCCAGCGACCGATCTGACCGCGCTCAGGTCGCGCACAAATCCTCGAAGAAGTTTTCATACTGGGCCGCGATCGCGGACCAGGCGAATGATCGCGCGCGTTGGCACATGATCGCCTGCACCGCCGACTTCGATTGCAACGCCGTCGCGAGTTTTGCGGGCAGGCTCGCCGGATCGGTGCGGTCGGCAAAGAACGCCTCATCGGTGACGATCCAGCGCGTCCGGTCCGACTCATAGGCAACGACCGGAAGCCCCGTCGCCATCGCCTCGAGGAAGACATTGCCGAACGATTCGTCGACCGACAGATGCAGGAACACGTCGGCGGCGCGGTACAGGTCGGGCATCCGATCGGCGGTGACGGTCAAATTGATGAACCGCCCGGGCAGCTGCTTGCTTGCGAGATCGTTGATCGCGGCGCGCTCGGGCCCGTCGCCAGCGACCACCAGCACCGCATCGGGCAGCGCGGCCACTGCTGCAATCCCCTCGGGCACATTCTTGCTGGCGATCAGGGCGCTGACCATCAGAACGATCGGAACGCCGGTCGGCAAGCCGAACGATGCACGATCGGCCTCGCCCGGCCGAAAGCGATCAACGTCGACCCCATTGGGGATCAGCACGGCGCGATACATGTCGCGGTTACGATCGAGATAATCAGGGTTGGTGCACACCAAGCCATCGCAACCGAACAAGCGATATTCGCTGTCGTTGGAATAAGCCGCCCAATCGCCATTCTGGGTGACAAAGACATGCTTCGGCCGCTTCCCAAGGCTGGGTCGGCGGAGTGCCCAATTGGTAAAAGGATAAGCGCAAGTGACGGTCACGTCATAGTCGGCCGGCTTGAAGCGCCGCAGCAGCCCGGGCACGAACGACAGTTCTTCCCAATTGGTTTCGCCGCGCAGCGCCGGGAATTTGGGAAATCGCTCGAACCGCTCGCGCTTGATCGCCGGGGCGTGGAGGAAGCGATACGGCTCACCCGGCCGCTCGTCGCCCGATCCAAGCAAAGTCACCGCATGACCCGACCGGGCCAATTCGCGAGCGATGGAAATGAAGGCGATTTCTGCACCGCGATCGACACGATGAAGCCCCGGCAGCGCGAACAATATTCTCACACCGCCGACGCTAGTGCAGGCGGCGTGGTTTTGCTACGCAAAACAGGCCTGCAGTCGCGGGCCATGTTTTCGCCACTTGGTGGTCCTGGACGACGAGGTTTGCTGGTTGACCATCACCGCCCCTGAGCCGGCGACGATCGGCATCGTCGCGATCGGTAGGAACGAGGGCGCTCGGCTCGAGCAATGCCTGCGATCCTTGCTAAGCCAGTCGCCTGCCGTAATCTATGCCGATTCCGCGTCGAGCGACGGCAGCGCCGACCTGGCTCGACGGCTGGGGGTCGAAACGGTCGAGCTGCCGGGTGACCAGCCGCTTAGCGCCGCCGCTGGAAGGGCCGCCGGTTTTGCGCGCTTACGGGCGCTATATCCCGATATCGAGTTGGTGCAATTCGTCGATGGCGATTGCCTGCTCGATCCCGACTGGCTGTCAACCGCCACGACATTTCTGAAGTCCAATTCGCGCGCCGCGGTCGTGTGCGGCCGACGGTTCGAGGCCGAGCCCGAGGCATCGATTTACAATGCGATGTGCGATGCGGAGTGGGACACGCCGGTCGGGCAGGCGCAGGCGTGCGGCGGCGATGCGTTGTTCCGGGTCGATGCTTATGAAGCGGTCGGCGGGTTTAACGCCGGCTTGCTGGCGGGAGAGGAGCCCGAATTGTGCGGCCGGCTTCGAGCGCAGGGCCGGGAGATCTGGCGGATCGCGGCGAAGATGACCGAACATGACGCGCGGATGCTTCACTTCGGCCAATATTGGCGCCGGTCGCTGCGCGGCGGGTTCGGCTATGCGCAGGTGTGGAACCAGAGCCGCAAGTCCGGGGATGCGCTATATGGACGGCAGTTGGCGAGCGCGTTGGCGTGGACGATCGGCTTGCCGCTGGCTGTCATGGTGATTGCCCTACTGCTCCGGCAACCGGCTATATTGGCATTGATTCCAATAGCTTATTTGGCCCAGTTGCTTCGTATCAGCGGCAAGGTCCGAAGCGACCGCCCGCACCGACTGGGTCAGGCAGCCCTAACCTTGCTCGCCAAAGTCCCCGAAACCCTCGGCGCCGCGCGCTATGTGCTGCGCGCGACGCGACCGTCGGCGGCGAGGAGCGGATCATGACTCCCCGGGTCGCGTATCTGACGAGCCAATATCCGGCGACATCGCACACCTTCATCCTGCGCGAAGTCGCCGCGGTGCGAGGGCGGGGGATCGCGGTCGACACCTTCTCGGTCAGACCGCCAAGCGACGACGAACTCACCGACCCGGCGATCGCCGCCGAGGCGAAGACGACGTTCAACATCCTGAGACAGGGCCTGCCGGCCTTCGCCGCGGCCCATTTCTCACTGCTTGCGACGAGCCCGGTGCGTTATGCGCGCGGCTTCCTCCAGGCGCTGCGCCATCGACCGCCCGGGCTTCGCGGCCTGGGACTGGCGCTGGCGCATTTCGCCGAAGCCGGGGTGCTGGCGGTAGAGCTTCGTCGCCGGCAGGTGACCCACCTGCACAACCACTTTGCCAATTCCGCGGCGACGGTCGGGTTTCTGGCAGCGGGGATGATCGACCTGCCATGGAGCTTCATGATTCACGGTATTTCGGAAAGCGATTATCCGGCCGGGAATACCTTGCCCGCCAAGGTTCGCGCGGCACGGTTCGTGGCTTGCGCGAGTTGGTTCGGCCGGGCCCAGGCGATGCGCGTCGTCGAGCCCGACCATTGGCCCAAAATCCAGGTGGTGAGGTGCGGCATTCCGGTCAACCAAGTGGCGCGCGCGACGCCCGAGCGGTCGGGGCGGAACGTCATTTGCGTCGGGCGACTATCACCCGAGAAAGGGCAAAGCGGGCTGCTCGATATCTTTGCATCGATTCGCCAGCGGGTAGGGGATGCCCGACTGATCCTGGTTGGCAGCGGACCCGACGAGCGGATCCTGCGCAGCCAGGCCGAACGGTTGGGGCTTGGCGAAGCGGTTCAATTCGCGGGTCGGCTGTCGGAAGCTGATACGCTTGATGCGATTGCAGCGGCGGATGTGCTGGTGGTCTCGAGCTTCATGGAGGGCCTGCCGATCGTGTTGATGGAAGCGATGGCGCTTGGCACCGCAGTCATCGCGCCACGGTTAGCGGGGATCCCCGAGTTGATCGACGATGGGCGCAACGGCCTGTTGTTCACGCCGTCCAACTGGAACGAACTGGAAGGTCGGATCGAACGGTTGCTGGGCGACGAGAGTTTGCGCGCCCGGTTGGTCGGGCAGGCGCGCCAGACTGTTGTCCGCGAATTCGACATTGCCCGATCGGCGGACGCGTTGGCGTCCTTGTTCTCGACCGAAGCGAAACCCGCCGCAATCCGCCAGGCTTAAAACAACGGCGCCTCGGGCTGGACGTGCCAGCTGGTGACGACGCTGGTCGCGGCATTGGCGTCG
>ENA-OFCX01000831-OFCX01000831.1-metagenomes-genome-assembly--contig:-NODE-831-length-14251-cov-2.199915_pt1 | contig 14251 bp, 12 predicted proteins | sample MGYA00153384_OFCX01 | MGnify analysis MGYA00153384
CGGGGAGACAATGTTGTGGTTTTTAGAAGTTCCCACTTGGAGTGCAAGCGTCCGCACGCCGCACGCGCTGCTGACATTGTGGGTCGCGCTGCGGACTTTCACCATCACACTTGCCTCCGCCCAATGGACGCCCCTCCCCGCCCTCGGCCAATCCACCAGAGCCGTCGTTAAAGAACCCACAGTACTCGCCATCGCCAAGTCCGCCCCACTGCTCGCCGTCGGCTCTGATCACAGCAAGGCTGTTGCCTTCTACCACCCTGACACCGCCACCATCTTCGGTATCACCACCTGTCAGGCGCATGGCAAGGATGATTGGCACTACTTCTGCGCCGCATTGAGCAAACCGCCGAGGGCTTCAACCAGATCCGTCATCAAATGATGCAATTCACCCGTCATCAGCGTGAAATCTGCATCGAAACGTTCGTCGTCGTTCTGCGACGGTGCAGCCTCACCCTCGCGAATGACGTCCACCGGCAGCACGCGCTTCAACACCATCGAATCGGTCAACATAAATGAAACACGATTGGCCCACGTGAGCGCAAGACGGGTGCATTGCTTGCCGGCCGCAATGTGACGCTGTACCTCTTTCGGCTCGAGCGCATGACGGACGAAACGCACGGTCGCTTTTTCTTCGACGGGCGATTGCAGTTCGGTTTCCTGGTCGACGCTGAATCCATGTGGTATGTCGTCATTGGCCAGCCACGCGGTCATCGCGGTACCGGGCGCGACGGCGGTCTTTAACCGCTCAATCACAAAATCATCGATGGATTTGCTTAGCAGCGTGATGACCTCATCGGCCTTGCCCGGCGAGCCCACGTCCATGACCAGCCAGCCATTGGCCGGATCGATCCAGATGCCGGTGCGGCGGCGCACTGCGAAAGCCCGTGGCAAAAGTTCGTCGGTTACTTGCTCCTTGATATCGCGAAGCTGTTTCTTGCCGGGCTTGTAGCCCTGATGTTGCTCGGCCTCGACGGCTCTGGTCTTGATGACTTCCTTGATAACGGAGGCAGGCAGAAGCTTTTTCTCGGTACAGAGCGATATCAACATCTGTCCATTAAGCGAATGCACCAGCCCGCCATCTTCGCGCGGCGAAGCCCATCCCTGCGTCTGCGTTTCATACCCGGCAGTGCTACGGAACGGGTGACGTCCCAGTTGCTCTTCAAGGACCGACGCGCTGATATTCCAGGGCATTGGACAGCGATACACCTGCAAATTCTTGAACCACATATAGCCCCGCGAAAAGCGTCGTAGTGTATATGAAGCCGGGGTGGGAGCCACAAAAAAGACTGCCGGAAGGCGATTTTCAACTTGCGCTTACCAGGTAAGTGGCGACGGGATTTTGCATCCATCGCCGACCTGCGCTAAACTTCTACCTTAAGCATTACATTCAACAGGAGTCACCGTGTCCAACATTCACACTAAATTCGCAATGTGCGCGCTGCCAGTAGCAATGGCTGCCGGCGCCGCTGCTGGTGTGCCTGGCGGATCCATTGACGCCCTGCGCTCGACGCGATCCTGCCACGTTGGCACCGCACGCGGCATCGGCAGAACCCGGTAGCGCCTTTCCGTAAGGCCCTCGCCGGAATTTAACGGCGGGGATTCACACCGGAACTAAATTTCCCGCCTATTGGCCCCGCTTTTTACCGGGCCGGAAATACGCAGCGCAATCCTTATTTCGGAAAGCTGCGCGCAAGGTTGGGAAAGAATAAAAATGACATCAGAAAATCATCGGTTGGACAAGTATTTCGGCAAGCTTTGGCGGAGCCGCGATTTCCGCACGCTCTGGATGTCGTTAACGATTACCCATTTCGGCGGGCAGGTAACCTTTCTCGCACTGCCACTCACAGCCGCTCTGATGTTGAACGCGTCTCCGCTGGAAATGGGCATCCTGACGGCGGTTGAAGCCCTGCCCTACACGCTGTTCGGACTTTTCACCGGCGTACTGGTGGATCGCTCCAAGAAATTGCCGCTCATTATCATGGCCGACGTGGGCCGCGGACTGGCATTGCTCGCCGTTCCCGTGGCGGCTTGGTTTGGCCTGCTTTCCATGTCAGTACTATATGTCGTAGGGTTCCTGGTGGGTGTGGGTGGCATCATTGGCTGGGCTGCGTATCAGGTATTTATGACCGAACGTGTCGGGCGTGAAAATCTGGTCGAAGCCAATTCGCGCATTGCACTGTCCGATTCGAGCGCGCAATTGATCGGGCCGGGACTTGCGGGCATTTTTATTCACTGGCTGACTGCGCCCTTCGCGATCCTGCTCGATGCAATTGCCTTTTTTACATCCGCATGGATGCTCAAGGGCATAAAGGATCAGGCCAGCGATGCGCCGAAGATTCGCAAGAAAGGCGCGACTGTCTGGCAGGATGCCAAGGAAGGCTTGCGCTTGATCTGGAACAATCCGGTCTTACGCTCGCTCGCCTGGGGCCTGGCTATCTGGCAATTTTTAAAGCACATGTACTTTGCGATTGTCATCCTGTTTGCGGCGCGCGATTTGGCGCTGTCCCCAGGCATGATCGGGGCGGTGTGGATGCTGGGGGGCGTCGGCTTCCTGATTGCCTCATTCTGGGTGCAGCATGCCAACCGGCAGTTCGGCGTTGGCCGCGTAATGTTGGGCGGATTGTTGGCGACAGGACTTGCGTGGCTGCTGGTTGCGCTGGTGTCGCCGGGTTCGTGGGCGGCCATTCACCTTGGCGTGGCGATATTTGTGCTGGACTTGGGCGCGATGCTGTTTTTTATCAACTACCTCACGCTGCGGCAATCGGTGACCCCGGACCATTTGCTTGGGCGGGTGACATCGACAATGATTTTCCTGTCGATCGCATGCGCGCCGCTGGGTTCGCTCGCGGGCGGCGCGATGGCCGAGATTTTCGGGTTGCGGACCACGATTGGCGTTGCGGGTGCCGGCGGATTGTTGCTTTGTATGGTGCTGACAAAATTTTCCCCGCTGTCTGCCATGCATGAATTGCCAACGCACACCCCGGAAGTGCCGCCTGCAGCAGCCTCTTCGCAGGAACTGGCTGCGGAATAAGCCTTCATCGCGTGGGGAGCTACATTTTCAAAGCCTGCACGGATCTAGTCACGGAGACGGTGACACCGACACTCATTGGTATGGCGGTAATTTTTTTAACCTTGTATGCCGTGAGCATTGGTGGCGCGCTAAGCGAGAAATAGCCTTTTTTTTACCAAAAAAAGCCGCTCAACGAGCGGCTTTTTTGTTTACGCAAACCGACTTGTTAGAGCAAATGTGCAACACCCGCGCGTTCGTCTTCGAGCTCTTGAGCGTCGCATCCATTTTGCTGCGTGAAAACGCATCGATCTCCAGGTCCTTGATGACGGTGTACTTGCCATTCGCACAGATCACCGGCACACCGTACATCACGCCGTCGGGGATACCGTAGCTGCCGTCTGATGGCACGCCCATGGTTACCCATTTTCCATTCGAGCCTATTACCCAATCGTGAATATGGTCGATAGCCGCATTCGCAGCCGACGCCGCACTAGAGAGACCACGCGACTCGATGATCGCGGCACCGCGCTTACCGACGGTGGGAATAAATGTATTGCGATACCACTCCTCGTCGTTGACCAGCGCCGGAGCTGGTGCGCCGCCGATGGTGGCGAATCTATAGTCCGGGTACATCGTTGGCGAATGGTTTCCCCAGACGATGAGCTTTTCAATGGAATCCACAGGCTTGCCGGTCTTGGCAGCGAGCTGTGACAATGCGCGATTGTGGTCGAGGCGTAACATCGCGGTGAAATTTTCACGCGGCAGGCTGGGAGCCGATTTCATCGCAATGTAGGCGTTGGTGTTGGCAGGATTGCCAACGACCAGCACTTTCACGTCGCGCGAGGCGACGGCGTCCAGCGCCCTGCCCTGCACGGTGAAAATTGCGCCGTTGGCTTCGAGCAGGTCTTTGCGCTCCATGCCGGGCCCGCGCGGACGCGCGCCAACCAGCAAGGCAATATCGACATATTTGAACGCGGTCATCGCGTCAGAATGCGCACTCATGCCGACCAGCAGCGGAAACGCGCAATCTTCAAGTTCCATCATCACACCCTTGAGGGCCTTCTGTGCCTTTTCATCGGGGATTTCCAGCAACTGCAGGATCACCGGCTGATTTTTGCCCAACATTTCCCCTGATGCGATGCGAAACAATAAGCTGTAGCCAATCTGGCCTGCGGCACCAGTCACAGAGACGCGCACGGGATTTGTCATGGAGAACTCCGGTAATGTGGAAAGAGACAGCGCGAATGCGAACGCGGCGGATGCGTTGCGAAGTCAGCTTCGTATTATACAAAAATCGTATCGCGCAGACCGTTGCGGCGCGTTCAACTGTGAAGATGCTATGGTTCTCTTGAGTACCGGAGTGAAATCAGCAACGCGTCAATATTTCCGACACAAAAACGGTACTTGTGCTCTTCACAAGCAGAAAAGGCTTCTATAGAGGCCCCTTGAAAAGCGATAATAGAGTTCGCGCAGTCACAGTAGGCACTTTCAGAGAATCCCGATGATCAGCATCACTATTATTGCCGCCGCTTTTTTCGGTACTCTCCTCGCTCTTCTTGTATTACTCCCGCTGGCCCCGGGGTGGAGGTTGATGGATCATCCTGGCGGGCGCAAAGACCATTTAGGCACAACACCCGTCGTCGGCGGGATTTCAATCGCACTGGTATTCATTGCTGCGTTATTTTATGTGCAGCCGAACGCATGGTGGGTAGCTGCGATGTCCGTGTTGACGCTCTTGATTCTCGGTGTGATCGACGACATCCGGGACTTGAAGCCAAGCTCAAAATTACTCGCGCAAGCGGGTGTCGTGCTGCTGATGTATTACCTGGCCGACATGCGATTGACAACAGTTGGAAACCTGGTAGGTTTTGGCCCTATCGGCACATGGTTTCTCGCGCCAGTCGTCACAGTATTTGCGGTAATCGGTGTGATCAACGCCATCAACATGGCCGACGGCATAGACGGACATGCCGGATTTATCAGCCTGATCGCATTTTCAGCATATGCATACGTCGCGCGTGAATCGGCGCTGTGGGACCAGTACAAGTTGTTGCTAGTGCTCGTTGGCAGTGTAAGCGCGTTCCTTGTTCTCAACGCACGTGCGCCTTGGCTGAAGCACGCAAAGACATTTCTCGGCGACGCTGGCAGCATGGTGCTGGGCTTTCTCATCGCCTGGTTTGCGGTAGATCTTACGCACGGGACTGGCCGCACTTTTTCGCCGATATGCGCACTGTGGGTGGTCGTTATCCCACTTAGCGACTGCGTCTCACTCATGATCCGACGCCGATTGGGTGGCGGGCACATATTCGCCGCCGACCGCCAGCACTTGCATCACTATTTACTTGCGCGAGGACTCAGCGTTGGTCAGGCGACGATGGCAACCGCCGCGGCAAGCCTCGTATGCGCGACTATCGCGCTGGTTGGATGGAAACTGCATGTTCCGGAGTCGGCAATGTTTGCGGGGTTTATATCTTTCTTCATCGCATATCATCTTCATATGTCACGCGCTTTTAACGACGCGTCTGATAGCAAGCCAGCCGCAGAAAGTGTTCCGGCAGAAATGCCACTGCGATAACGATCACTGATATGGACAAACAGAATATGTACATGAAGCGACCTAAAATTGGTGCGTGAAACGCGCCGGGGATCGATAGACCAAACATGAAAGTTCTTTTTGTTTGTACGGCCAATATTTGCCGCTCTCCAACGGCAGAGGGTGTATTTCGTAAACTGGTGATGGACAGCCCGCTCGACGGCCAACTTGAAATTGACTCCGTCGGTACGCACGATTATCACGTCGGCGAAGCACCTGACCCGCGCGCGATAAAGCATGCCGCAAGTCGTGGATATGACCTTGGTGCATTGCGCGCGCGGCAAATTGGCCCGGAAGACATAGAGCGATTCGACTACGTATTGGCGATGGACGAAACGAATATAAAAAACTTGAAAGCGATGTGTCCTACGCGCCTTTCACAGAAAATTGAGCTGCTGCTTGACTATGGCGGAGAGCCGGATGAGCGGGAAGTGCCTGATCCATATCAGGGAAAGCCCCGAGATTTTGATCGCGCGCTTGATTTGATCGAAGCCGCCTGTCGCGGTTTACTCGCCTACCTGCTTGACCTGCAACGAATGCGCGCATCCGCAACGGTACGACCAGCTCCATAGCAGCAAATGCGGTTTCGCTTGTCAGGGGCGCGACACGACAGCGCTCAGGCGTGTCGGTCAAGATAAAACGAAATCCAGGCGAATGCCAGAAGCACCATGAACAGCATGGCGTTCGCCGGAATCTGCAAATTGAAGTCAACACTGGAATGAATCAGGATCGACGTGATTCCCATGATGGATGCGAAGGAAAATCCCCGCATGAGCGGATCGCGACGCCGATATTGCGCGATCAGCGCCATCACAAGCGACCAGGCGACGATGGCGAAAAGCATGGCGCCCCCAATCAAACCGCTCTCCGCGACAAACTGCACGAAGTCGTTGTGCGCATAATCAAAGAAACTTGAAAGGTCACCGCCGCGATAGCGCGGGAACGCCACGTACCAGCTACCGGGGCCCGCCCCGAACAATGGATAGTCGGCAATCAAGTCGACGCCATACTTTGCAGGCTCCGCGCGCGTTTCTACCGACTCCGTGGATTCGTTCGGCCGATATGCGACAGACGTTTGCTCAATGCGATTGGCCAGCTTCTCCAGTCCGAACCATGAACCGACGATAAAAACATCGATCGCAATCAAACTAACCAGAAGGATAACCGTACCGCGCGTTGCGTGACGGGAAAAGGCAAGCCCGATGACGCCGGCGATGATCATACTTGCAAAAAACGCCGTATTGCCCATACGCGAATGGGTTGCGACCAAGGCAATGACGAGGACGCAGAGCATGAGGCGAAGGCGCATCTTCGGGCTGAAGATCCACTCCAACACGTGCTTAAGGAATTGTTTCCACGTTTGCGCCTGACCACCGCGCAAGCCTGCTATCAAGAGCCCGATTCCTATCGCGAGCGTCATTTCCAGAAAACCTGCGAAATGATTGGGATTTACATACGTTGCAATCGCCCGAGACCCATGGCTTAGCGTGGTGCCAAACCATGAATGCGAATATTCGGTCAAGTGCAGCATCAATCCGTAAACGGCCAAGGCAAGCGCAAAGATAACCAACACATAGGCGAAGCGCTTGGCTCTATCACGGTTGGTGATCACCAGCAGTGTCATCGCGAAAGAGACCACATAAAGCAGACTCTTGAACCATGAAGTCCTGGACGCGTGAGTGTCCACCGAAAGCGCCATCCAGGTCGACTGATTAAATCCCAAACGCAACGAGTCATGCACGGCAGCGGCTTCTGGCGACAGAATGGCCAGCCAAGCCTGTGGCATGGGCAGGATGAACAATCCCTGGTAAATGATCCAAAGCCCTAACAACACCAGAAACCATTTCGCTCGGCGAAAAGGTTCCGTCACGGCCACCTTGCCGAAAGCGAAACATATCAGCCATCCGGCGGCTAGCCCGAAGGTCAGCAATTCAAGCAGCGACCAAGCCCAGGCTCGGTTGCTGCCGAGCGGAATGGGGGCCCAGACAAGAATTGCCAACCACGACCAAAAGAAAAACCGGTCGTAAGGAAATTCACGATACTGAAAATGGCGCGTCAACGACCTATCCTCGGTTTGATACGCAAGCGGGCAACGACGCTAATTTCTCGAGCTTGCAAACTTCCGTCAATCGCCCTCTTTTCTGGGCGATCGCCACTATCTGCGTGGCGTAACGACGTTGACCGTTCTGGGCCAGGGTCAATATCTGTGGACGCAAATCGATTGGCATTTCATCCCAGAGTGCAAAACCGAGATCCACGACGACAAACTGGACCTCTGGCTCCCAAGGGCCCAGATTAATTGCGTTTTGCATAGCGACATACAACTCCATGTCCGCCTTGCCCTGGTAGTACTTCGTCCAGGCGCGATTTGCCCATGCGTACGGCGATGTGGGCCGTAAGGCGACCGCGCGCGAGTACTGTTCATACGCCTTCGCCCATTCCCGGGTCACGGCACGATTGGACCCTTGCTGGCGTGTATCCTGCACATCGATGGTGTAGGCCCCACCGAGTTGTTCCGCCGTCGCTGGATTATTCGGATCAATGTACTGCGCGCGCAAGAGTGAGGCGATAACTTCGTCAGCCTCTTTCGAAGTGACGGGAACCCCGGTGCGCGCCGCTTCTGCCTGCAGGAACGCCTGGCGCGCCATCGCATCGGTAACGATCAGGTCGGCAAACCCCCATCGGGCGCAGAGCACACCTAGAAATAGAAGTATTACTGTTGCAGCCCCTGCCGCCCAAAGAGCGACGACATTGCGAGCGCCAGGCTCAGGCCGTGGCGGCTTTATCTTTGGGTGACTTGCCGTATGTGTAGGCATAACCCTTGTACCCAGAATACCGACCATAACCACTGTATTCGCCGTAGTACTTTTCGGCGCGTTCGAGATCAAGCTGATTGAGTACCACACCGAGTATTGGGGCTTCTGCCAACATCAAACGTTTTAAGTTTGAACGGGCGAGTTGATACGGCGTCGAATCAGCCTTAACGACGAAAATGATTTCATTTGCGATTTGCGACAGCACCAGCGAATCACTGACGAGGCCTAACGGCGGTGAATCGATCAGCACCACATCAAATGCCTCTTTGAGTTTGTCTAGTGCAGCGGCAAATTTGGCAGAAGACAATAGCTCAAGCGGATTTGGCGGTACAAATCCGGATGTCAGCAGATGGAAGCCGCCCTGTTCATGCTTGACAATGCACTCGCTGATCGGCGACACACCCGACACCATATTCGACAGGCCTGGCGCATTCTTGTCGCGGCCAATGAGACGGCCCAGCTTTGGGCGACGCAGGTCGGCATCAATGAGCAAGACGGACTTATTTACCTGCGCCAGCGCACATGCCAGATTGAAACACAGCGTGGTCTTACCTTCGGACGGCACCGACGAGGTAACGACGATTATTTTCTTCACACTGTCCAGCGCCCCCATCATGACGCTCGTTCGGATCGTGCGGATGGACTCCGCAAAAAGCGACTGACTATCATTGAGAAATGAAAGCTCGGTACTCATGCTCTTTTTCCCCGTACTCGCCATTTTTTGCAAGTAACCCAGCATCGGCAGGCCTAGCCGCGATTCGACATCCGATGCGGTATTAATGGTGTTGCTTATCCGATCAAGTAACAACGAAAGCATGATCCCGATAAGCAACGCGACCGCAGCCGCGATGCCGACGATCTGCGTTTTCTTTGGCGCAAAAGCAACATTTGGAATATTGGCTGGATCTACGACGCGCGCGACGGTAGATTGCAAATCGCCCGCAACGTTGGTTTCCTTGAATCTGGTGACAAACATATCGTAGAGCTGCTTGTTGCCTTGGGCTTCGCGTTCAAGCACACCAAGCTGAAACTCTTTGCGATTGATCCCCTGGATCTCCGCTTTGCTTTGACCAAGTGCACTCGCAAGCGCCTGCTCATTGCTGCGAGCAACATCGTATTCTTTCTCGACGCCCGCGACGACACTTTCAATTTGTCGCTTTACGTTGTCCCTAGCGGACGCGAGCTCCGCGTTGGCCTGCACCATGCGTGGGTGTTCCGGGCCATAACGTTTGGAGGCATCTGCGAGCTTCCGCTCCGTCTCCGCTTCCAGCTCTTTCAGTTTCTGAACTGTCGGGTGACGCAACACTGCCGGGATAGACTCATATCCACCTGCGGCCCGTCCCTGCCGGGCTGCTTTGACTTGATTGAATAAGCTTTCTGCTTCGGCCCGCTTGGTACGGACGGAGACGAGATCGGTGGTCGCTTGTTCCAGCGCCTTGGATGCACCCGACATCGCCACACCTTTAACGTCAACGATGCGTTCGCGCTCCCGATATTCCTGCAATACTTTTTCCGAGGCGTCGAGTTTCACGCGGAGATCGCCCATGCGCTCCGTCAACCACGAGCCCGCCTTTTGCGTCATCGCAACGCGCGCGTCGAGATCGCTTTCGATAAATACTTCGGCCAAGGTATTTGGCACCTTGGCAGAGAGCTCTTTGTCGTGTGCTGAAAAACTGACCTGAACAAGCTGGCTATTACGGACCGGCTGCACTTGCAAATTGTCCATCACCCGCTTAATCACGCCTTTTAAAATGTTGTCTTCTGTCGGCGTTTCCTTTTCCGCGAACCAGCTACTTGGCGACAAATAATCCACCGCGGTGGTTTCCTGCTGCCGAGGATCAAAATCTCGATGCGTCGTGAGCTTTAAGCGTTCCACTACTTTGCGGGCCAGCTCGCGAGATTTGAGGATTTCCACTTGCGTCTGGTAATACTCGCGATTACCGCCCATCGAGTTGTACACCTCTTCGATGGACACGACTTTGGACTTTCCCTGTTCAATCAGGACGGTAGCAGTCGAGCGATAGGTGGGACGCATCGAGTAGACAACGAGCGTCGTGAGAAGGCAAACCAGAAACACCAGGCCAAGGATGCTCCACTTGCGCTTGCTAATCGAACGCCAGTACTCGACGAGATCAAGCGTCTCACCTTCATTCACTGGCGGCTGAGCGGAGCCAAGTTGTTGAAGTGCTAAGCGCTCCAGTATTGGACGTGAAGCAAGTGCGCGATCTGGTGGGGCGCGATCGTTCATCAGAAAAAACTTTCTTCGACAGTAATGATGTCTCCCGGCAGTACCAGCGCTTCAAGCGCGACCCGTTGTGGTAGTCCTTTGACATCGTCTTCTCGGATGACGTTTATTTTTTCTTTCGACGCGCGCTCCTTGAAGCCACCTGCCATTGAGATAGCCTTGCGGACGGTGAGCCCCGGCACAAACGCGTAGCCTCCTGGCTTATCGACCTGACCATTCACGAAAAAATTCCGGTACTCATGGATGGTTACGGTTACTTGGGGATTAAGCAGATACCGCCCTTTGAGCCCCTTGGTGATGAACTCCTCCAATGCACCTACGGTCATCCCGCGCACGCGGATTTCACCAAGATAGGGGAAGGACAAGGTTCCGGCATCGGAAAGCCGAATTTTCTCGCGCTTTAACTCGTCTTCACCGATCACCTGAACCGAAATTACATCGCCAACGCCAAGCATGTAAATGGATAACTCTGACGTGCTGGACCGCGATGGGGAAACCTGGTTTTGCGCGATTGCTGTGAGGGAAAAACCAGCGACAACAAAGGCAACGCCAACACCGCGCACCCACGAACAACCGAATTTGGCGCAAAGACTACGAAACATTTGCATCGTATACCCTAAAAAAATAGCTCCGCAAGCGAGGCATGCGGAGCCAAATTATAGCGGAGTGCGCGTCAGAGCGTAGCGCCGACGGTAAACGAATAGAGGTTTTTCTTGTAGTTGAATGTCGAGTTGCTCGAATCACGGTTGGTGTTGTTGTACTCTCCCCCGATCGTCAACCAGCGCTGCACCTTGTAATTTAATTTCAAACCGATGCTATCAGTGGAATCGCTGCGTCTACCGTTCACGAAATCATCATTAGCCCGACTGATGCTGGCGGCACTGGATACACGGGAATTCCATTCGTGTAACCAAGTGGCGCCATACCGCTTGGTGAGAATAAAATCACCCACGCCCGTTGATTCGCCGAAATTTTTTGATGTCGTAAACGAAAACTTCGAGTAGCTCACCGGTGCCCACTGCACGGTGGCATCCCAACCTGTGCCTGAGAAATCGCGCAAAGTCGGGGAAACAAAATCTTTACGAATTTGCCCGACCTTAACAATACCGCTGGTCGCGGCAGTCGCCTCCCAAGTTACGCCCACGAGATAGAAGCGTTCTTTGCTATCTAACTGCGAAGACGCTAACTTGTAGTCAAGTCGATCCTCGCGGGCCTCAACCAGGAAAGATGTCTTCTCGGCAAATCGCGTGAAAAACCGTCCACCATAGCTATTCGTGTTGCGATCACTAGCCGTGGTGGTGGCGCGATTGTTAAGGTAGCGCTTGTCAAAACTGCTTGCTTCAAATTCAAATCGTCCACGCGCCTGATTCCCGCCAAAGGCGAACAATCCACCAAGGCCGGAGTTGCGAAACACATCTGGCTCACCGCCGACACCACGATCTGTGGAGCCTCGTGGATCATGGCCCTTGTTATATTCCGCACCGAGGCGAAGCCCCATACGGCTGGACAGAACAAACTCACCCGTGCCGGCAATGCGGTAATCGGTGTAGTCATCTGCACGGCTTTGCGCATACCGCGCTGATTTCAGGTTGGCATCGAGCGTAAAAATAGTCGCGTTACTACGCGCCTGCAATTTAAGGGCCGGAGCCAAACCATAAATAGTCGAGCTTTTCTGGTTGGAATTGGTCAGGAAAAGGTTGTCGTCCCGGCCAAAAAAGAAGCCGATGGAAGGATATAGAGCGACGCCCTCCTGGATTGGCCATCCACGCGGACCATCTTCTCCCTTCTTGGCATCGCCAGTCGGGATTTCGTAGGTCGGCTTCACTGGCGCGGGCGTTTGCGCGGATGCGCCGACTGCAACAGACGCCAATAACGCGCCGATTATTGCGGAGAGATGATTTTTTCCCATGTTTTTACCTGCTCTATCGTTTTGAGTGTTCGTGCGAAGCGCTAAATGTTCGAACGGGTGCGCAACATCTTTTTCAGGTCCATGTCAGCCAAGACTGACAAGTGCTTGACGCGTAACTTCCAACGGTATTGACGTTGCAATGCAAACGTACAAAAATAAGAAATTAGTGCTGAAACAGTACCTTATTCCAGAACTCTCATGTGGTCAATGAGATAAAAAGTCTCTGCCGAATTGCAAGTGCAGTACCCACCTGCCGGGCCAAAAAATACGGCGACCGTTTGGTCGCCGTATTTCTACGACTAGCTGCCGCTACCCTTACCGCCACCACCCGATCCAGTACTACCGGCACCGGTCGTACCGCTTCCCAGTGCGGGACCAGGATTACCTGGAGCGGTGCTCTTTGCATCGGCTACTGATTTTGCGTCCGCGGCGGCTTTGGCATCAGAAGCCGCTTTCGCATCGGCCGCAGCCTTGGCGTCCGCGGCGGCTTTGGCGTCCGCGGCTGCCTTAGCATCCGCTGCTGCCTTGGCATCTGCGGCGGCTTTCGCGTCTGCAGCCGCCTTGGCCGCTGCAGCCCTAGCATCGATTGCGGCTTTCGCGACTGCCTCGGCCACTGCCTTGCTTATTGCGTCGCTAGCGACAGATTTCAATGCTGCTGCCAACCCAGGGTTTGCAGCAACCGCTCTATTAATTGCTGCGATGGTGCCACTGGTGACTTGGCCATTCGCCGTTAAGGCTGCCTGACCTGCCGGAATCGCGATGGTTTTCCCTTGAAAGGTGAAGGAAATGGATCCGTCTGCGACCGTGACCACAACATCGCCGCCAGCGGTAGCGAAGCTTATGTCTGTGCCACGAATACCCATGGTCGCATTGCCAGCCCTAAACGCGATTTTTTCAGGTGCTGCTTTACCAATAAGGCCTGTAATGGCGCGCATGCTGCCTGTCACCAAGGAAAGTAGCACGCTGCTTTTGGCGGGTTCTTTCTGGTCGTACTTATAGGTATTGATAGCCATCCGCGACTTGGCGCCGATGGCAACGATCTGGCCGTCTTCGAAACGCAACACCAGCGACGAACCCTCGCCCGTCGTGACGTTATCGCCTTCGTTGACGGTATCGCCATCCTTCAGCGAACGGGGTGATCCAACAATTGGGATCGCCTGCGCTGTACCCTGTAGCGCACTCACGATGGCAGGTGCAGCAAAAGCAAACTGGGAGATCGCAGCAAGCGCGACGCCAATCAATACTGCGAAGATTTTTTTCATTTTCGCTTCCTTTGTTAGTTTGTTCGTCGCAATAACGTGCGATAAAAGTATCAAGTATGTTACGTTAAAGTGCAATTGGCTGCACCATGTTTTTTTCGTGCGCGATAAATTTTTCGTGTTTTTTGGAAAAAATACAACACCAGCCTTTTCCAACGTGGTGTGAGCCTAAACGAAGGTCCGTATTCCCATCGAAGTATAAGCCTGAAGCAATAAAGCTGGACTGAATTGGGATCGGGTTGATCACCTTGGAATAGTGATCAACATGAATGAATTCAAGCTGTGTACGATTGATCAGATCGAACAGTTTTCCAATGCCAGTCCACTGGTCGAGTTTTCAAAGTCAACCGGTGGCGATGACGCTGAGCGCTACGCGCGCATCAACAGCGTGCTTAAGCGTTTTGACTACCACCAACGGA
>ENA-OFCX01000832-OFCX01000832.1-metagenomes-genome-assembly--contig:-NODE-832-length-14235-cov-10.420592_pt1 | contig 14235 bp, 14 predicted proteins | sample MGYA00153384_OFCX01 | MGnify analysis MGYA00153384
GCGCCGAAGCATACGTGACTGGCGCACGGTTCGGCCACCCGTCACGCCCCGGTCCGGATCCGGTCGACCAGCTGCTTCACGGTCGGCACGAACCCGTTCGAATAAAACGGGTCGGTCTTGAAGCGGAACGCCGCATGACCGGCAAACATCAGATTATCGTCGACCGGTCCGCCATGAGCGATGTCCTGCAAGGTCTTCTGGATGCAAAAACTGCGCGGATCGGCGAGGTAGCCGGTTGTGTAATCGTCATGATCCTTCCACGATGAAAAGCTGCAGTGCGAGAGGCAGCCCATGCAATCGGTCTGATCCTTGCGGATCACTGCTTTTGCGGCAGGCGTGACAAAAACGAGCGTGTTGTCGGGTGTCTTCAGCGCATCGGTAAATCCAAGGCCGTACCATTCGCGCGCACGGAGCAAATCGCCGCGCGTCACCCAGAAATTCTTGCCTTTCACGCCGACATCCAGCTGGTGCGTGTGATCACCTACGCACTCGCCCGAAAAGGCAACCTGCCGTTCGGACCGTGCTTCGAGTTCGCGAAGAAAAGGCGTGCGCACGGCACTCGAATAGAAACCGGTCGGCGAGAATTTGTGAAGCAGGACATCGCCTTCCTCCAACGTCATCAAACGCTCTTTCCACTCCGCAGGGATCGGACTTTCCCTCGTCAGCAACGGCCGCGTGCCGAACTGAAACGCAATCTGTCCCAATTCGGGATTATCGACCCAATTATCCCAGTCACGAAGTGCCCAGACCCCGCCCGCCATCACGATCGGCGTTGTATCGGATATGCCACCTTCGCGCATCGTTTCGCGCAAGGCCTTGACCCGCGGATAGGGGTCTTCAGGTTTGCGTGGGTCCTCCGCATTAGACAAACCATTGTGCCCGCCCGCCAGCCAGGGATCTTCATAAACAACGGCAGAGAGATAATCTGCCGCCTTGGAATATGAACGCTTCCACAGCGCACGAAAGGCTCGTGCCGAACTGACGATCGGGAGGTAGGAAACACCATAGGACGATGCGATTTCGCTTAGTTTGTACGGCATGCCCGCACCGCAGGTCACGCCGGCAACAAGTCCTTTTGTCCGCTCGAGCACGCCATGCAAAATCGGTTGCGCGCCGCCCATTTCCCAAAGCACGTTGATGTTGATCGCGCCCTGTCCGCCGGCGATGTCATGCGCTTTTTCGACCTGCGCGACCGCGCCGTCGATGGCGTATTGGACCAGTTCCTCATGCCGCTCGCGGCGAGTCAGCGCCTTGTAGATTTGCGGGATGATCCGGCCTTCGGGATCATAGCTGTCGGCGTTGACCGCGCTGACCGTGCCGATGCCGCCGGCGGCCGCCCACGCGCCCGAGCTGGCGTGGTTGGTGGCGCTGACGCCCTTGCCGCCTTCGACCAGCGGCCACACTTCGCGGCCGCCGTAGAGGATCGGCTTCAAGCCCTTGAACAATTTCATCTCCTAGAAGTTCGCGCCCCTATAAGCCTTCTCGCCGCTTTTGCCCGCAAAAAAACAGGCGGGGCCGGACGATTGTCCGACCCCGCCGTCAGGTCAGTTGAGGTTGCGTGATTTTAGCAGCTGCGGCCGATCGACCGGCCGGCCAGTGCGCCGAGGGCGCCGCCGATGAGCGCGCCAGCAGTGCCGTTGTTGCGGTGATAGCTGTTGCGGTTGCCCGAGCGGCTGACTTCGCGCCCGATCAACGCGCCCGCTGCACCGCCGACGATCAGGCCGGTGGTTCCGCTGCCGCACCGGTTGCGACCGTAGTCGCGTTGGTTGTAGCCGTTCTGACCATAATAACCCTGGTTGGAATAGCCCTGGTTATAGCCCTGGCCATAATAGCCCTGGTTGTAATTCTGGTCGTAATAGCCCTGGTTGTAATTCGAGCCATAGGACTGCTGACCGTAGCCGCCATAATCATTGCCGTAGCCATCGTTATAACCGTTGCCGTAACCGCCATACCCATTGCCGTAACCCGAATAGACCGAGAAACTGCCATGCCCGTGGCGGGCTTCGGCGGCGGTCGGCGCGAGCACCATCGACGCGACGCTTGCTGCAAGTGCGATCTGCTTGATCATCGAACAACTCCTCGATCATAGGCGGGCATGATGCACCGCTTGTTATGGAGCTCTTCTACGCCCTCAGCCTGACGCTGTTATGAACCGCAATGACGTCATTCGTTCAGAATGTAATCGAGGCCGATGTCGACCGCCGGGGCCGATTGGGTGATCCGGCCGACCGAGATGTAATTCACCCCGGTCTCCGCAATCCCCCTGATGGTGTCGAGCCGGACCCCGCCCGACGCCTCGAGCAGAACGCGCCCGGCGACCAAGGCGACCGCCTCCCGCAATTGGTCGTTGGTCATATTGTCGAGCAGCAACCGGTCGGCTCCTGCGCCGAGCGCCGGTTCGATCTGCTCGATCCGATCGACCTCGACCTGGATCTGAAGCCCGGTCTTGGCGGCGACCGCGGCGCGCACTGCCGCCTCGACCGATCCCGCCACCCCGACATGATTATCCTTGATCAGCAGGCCGTCATCCATCCGCATGCGGTGATTTTCCGCGCCGCCCATCCGCGCTGCATATTTCTCCAGCAGGCGAAGGCCCGGAATCGTCTTGCGCGTGTCGAGCAAGGTCGCGCCGGTGCCCGCGATGGCATCGACATAGATGCTGGTCAGTGTCGCCACCCCGGACAGATGCTGAAGCGTATTGAGCGCCGAGCGTTCAGCAGCGAGCATCGCCCACGCATTGCCCTGCAGGTTGAGCAGCAGCGTGCCCGCCGGAACCCGGTCGCCGTCCTCGACGTGCTTGGCGATCCGAACTTCGCGGTCGAGTGATTTGAAGAACGCGATCGCGATGTCGAGCCCGGCGACGCTGATCGGCTCGCGGCAATTCATCGTCGCGGAGAAGCGCGCGTCGGCGGCGATGGTCGCCATGCTGGTGACGTCCCCGCCCGACCCCATATCCTCGGCCAGCACGCGGCGGACGAATTCGCTGAGGTCGAACTGCGTCAGGCTGGTGGTGAATTCGATCGGCTTGCTGGTCACTGGGGTCGAATTCCTCGTGCGAAAAAGTCCTTTCGCCTTAGACTTTCGACCTCACGCGGGCAAGGTCAGGCAGCTGGCGCAGGCTCGACGTTTTCGCCGCTCTCCAGCTGCCATTGGTCGTCGATGCGTTTGAAGAACTCGCTGTCGCCCGAAAGGAATTCGCTCCCGTTCCAGCGCTGGACGGTGACCCGGACGCCATGTTCGTCAATCTCGATCCGGTTGAAGCTCTGCTCTTCGCCGCGCACCCGCGTCGAGGTCGCGGTGCCGGCCTGGATGACCAAAGCCTTGCCCGAGCCGTGCACCAGCGCCGCCGCATCATTGATCGACGCGCGGTGGTTATGCCCGGCGAGCAACAGGTCGACCCCGGCTTCGGCAATCGCGGTGAGCGCATCTTGCTGATCGTCCATCAAATGACCAAGTTCCGGTCCGTCGCCAACCGGCAGCGCGAACAACGGATGATGCGTGACGAGAATGCGCGGCTGGTGGACATCGGTGTCGGCGAACGTCTCGCGGATGTGATCCATCTGCTCGTGGCTGACATGGCCGTTCTTGAAGGTCAGCGAGCGTGCGGTGTTGATTCCAAGGACCGCCGCACCATCGATCTGGATGAACGGGCAAAGCGTCTCGTCGATGAATTTCTTGTAGCGCGTCAGCGGCGACAGGAAGCGGCGGAACACATTGTACAGCGGGACGTCGTGATTGCCGGGTACCGCGAGCACTTCATGCCCCGCTGCGCGTATTCGCTCGATGAACTCTCCCGCTTCCTTGAACTGGTCGGTGTGGGCGCGCTGGGTAAAATCGCCCGAGATGACGACCAGATCGGCAGCTTCATGGTCGAGACGCTTCTCGACCGCGGTGACGATCACCGGATCATGAGCGCCGAAGTGAAGGTCGGACAGGTGGATGATCTTGGGCATTGGCTCGTAACGCCGCCGACCCAAACTTGTTCACCTTGCGCCGAACATATCACTGGCTATGCCTGTCGCGATGGATCGCACCGAGGCAAATAGCGGCACGCGAGACGTCGATCAGCGGTTGGCGTTCGACTCGGCCGCGCTGGAAAGCTGGATGGAGGCGAATATCGCCGGGTATACGGGCCCGCTCGGCGTCAGCCAGTTCAAGGGCGGCCAGTCGAACCCGACCTATCGGCTCGACACCCCTGCCCGCTCCTACGTCCTGCGCCGCAAGCCGCCCGGCCCGTTGCTGCCAGGCGCGCATGCCGTCGAGCGCGAGGCGCGGGTGATGGCGGCGCTTGGGCCGACCGGCTTCCCAGTCCCTCATATCCACGGCCTGTGCGAAGACGACAGCGTCATCGGCACCGCCTTCTTCGTCATGGACATGGTCGACGGCCGGATCATCTGGGACCCGACCTTCCCCGGCTTGACCCCCGCGACACGCGCCCGACATTTCGACGCGATGAACGCCACCATCGCATCGCTTCATTCGATCGACCCGGCGGCGATTGGCCTTGGCGATTATGGTCGCCCGTCGAACTTCGTCGAACGTCAGGTGGCGCGCTGGTCGAAGCAATATGAAGGCGATGTCGAGGCCGGCCGAGTTCCCGCGATGGACCGGCTGGTCGAGTGGCTGCGCGCGAACTTGCCCGCCGACAGCGGCGACGTGGCGGTCGTTCACGGCGATTTTCGCTGCGACAACATGATCTTCGCCGCCCACGCCCCGCGGGTTGCTGCGGTGCTCGATTGGGAATTGTCGACGCTCGGCGATCCCGCCGCCGACTTCGTCTACCATCTGATGATGTACCGCATGCCCGCCGGTATGTTCACCGGCCTGTCGGGGCTCGATTTCGCCGCACTCGGGATCCCGACCGAACAGGATTATATCGACGCTTATTGCGCGCGCACCGGCCGCGACACTTTGCCCCACATCGATTACCTTATGGCGTTCGTGATGTTCCGCCTTGCGGCCATCACCCACGGCATCCGCGGTCGATTGGCGCGCGGCAATGCCTCGTCCGATCACGCCGCCGCGACCGCCGCACTGACCGAGCCGATCGCCAACCTGGCGTGGAGCATCGCCCAAACCGCCCGGCTCTAAACCGCCCCAACCTGTCGCATCGCGGCACAGCCAGCGTGCGCGCCCTCGCCTTTTCACTTAGCCCAAGTTAAGCGCTTGGATCATAACGACTCGATAACCACGCTATAGGGGAGCGGTCGGCGGGGGTGGACAAGCCATTGAAATGGCCAAAGGCGGAAGCTCGCGTCAACGCGGGCCTGCCGACGTTCGCCTCGATCGCCAAGGATCTCGCACAGGTCCCGCTGGGTCGGCGAATCGCGACGTTGATCTTCATCATCCTTGCCGTCCTGCTCGCGCGCTACAGCTGGGAAACTCCAATCGTCGTTACCGACCCCGATGGCTCGAAGAATTTCTTCACCATCCCGATCGCTACCGATGCGGAGCGCGCGTTGTATGACGTGCGCGCATCCTACGCCGCACTCGCGACCCGCAAGGTGGCGCAGGAAAAACGCATCCTGCTCGTCCCCTTCACCCCCGACAGCCAGAAGCGGACGGGCAAGCGCTCGCCGCTCGATCGCACGACACTCGCCAATGCGCTGACCAACCTCGACGGCATGGGCGCCAAGGCAATCGGGATCGATATCTTGTTCGACCAGGCGCAGCCCGATGATCCCAAGCTGATTGCCGCGCTCCACGCGATGAAGACCCCGGTGTGGATGGGCTACGCAACCAACGCCTATAATCCGATTGACATCCTGCCGTGGCAGCAGGAGTTCATGGACGCGTTCATCGCCAGGACCGACAATCCGATGGTCCGCAAGGCCTCAATCCGGTTGCAGGCCGATACCGACAATGTGCTGCGCAACTGGCCCAACCAGCCACGCGACCTGCCGCCATTTCTGCCGGTGGCAATGAGCGGTCGCAATGCCGCCGCCAGCTATCACGGCAGCGTCCTGTACAGCGCGCCCAAGAATAACGAATATGACGTGTTCGCCTCGCTCCCGGTTGATCTGTTCATCGACCCCGCGGTCGCCCCCGCGCTCGCCGACCAGGTCAAAGGCCGCTATATCCTGATCGGCGGCGACCTGCCCGATTCCGACCAGTTCCTGTACCCGCTGACGCGCGTCAACAAGGAGACGACCGCAGGGCTCAAGGTCCACGCCTCGATGCTCGCTCAAGCGCTTGACCGACGAATGCCCGGCCGGATCAACGGCCCGGCCCTGTGGGTGCTCGCTATCTTCGTCGTCCTCGCCGGCGCTTTCACCTCGATGGTCGATGTCCGCCCGGGCGCGCTCAGCGTGCTGATCGTCGGGCAATTATTGTTCTTTGGCGCCGCACCGTTCCTGTTCGAATGGCGCGGGATCGACACGCAGGGCTTGCCCGCATTCGGCTGGATCGCGGGCTGGTTGCTGGCCTATATGGCGACCGAGGCAACGGTGAAGGCGATGGGCTCCGACCAGCGGCGCTTCGCCCAGTCGGCGCTCGGCAAATATCTCCCCCCCGACATCGCCGCGATGATCATCAAGGATCCGACCAAGCTGTCGCTGACCGGCGAGCGGCTGCCGATCTTCACGTTGTTCACCGACATTCAGGGCTTCACCAGCCTGAGCCACGTCATCCCGGCCGAACAGACCGCTTCGATCCTCAACGCCTATCTCGACGGGATGAGCGCTATCGTGCTCAACAATGGTGGCACAATCGACAAATTCGTCGGCGATGCGGTGGTCGCCTTCTGGGGGGCACCGATCGCGCGCGACGACGATGGCGACCACGCGCTCAACGCGGTGATGGAAATGCTCGCCTTCACCAAGGGCTTCGGCAGCGGCGACCCCGAACGCGCGATGCTCGGCAAGACCCGCATCGGGCTTCATTATGGCGAGGCGATCGTCGGCAATTTCGGCGGCGAAGGGCGGATCCAGTACACCGCGCTGGGCGACGCGATGAACACCGCCGCGCGGCTCGAGGGGGCCAACAAATATCTCAAGAGCACCGCCTTGGTCAGCGACGAAGCCCGCGCCCGGACCGAGACCCAGGACATCTTCCGGCCGATGGGGCGGATTACCCTGTCGGGCCGATCGACCCCGATCGTGGTGTGGGAACCATGCAATGACATCGACCCGAATTTGCGGGACGAACTGACCCGTTTGTGGCGTCAATATGAGGCTGGCGACAAGGAAGCATTATATGCACTTGAAGCCATCGCAGCAAAGTATGATAATGATATAGCTTTATCGGTCTTCGCGAATCGGCTCCGCCAGGCGGGGCCCGGCGGATCATATATTTTAGGGGAGAAGTGAAATGAACAGGTGGATGTTGGCTGGCTGCGGGATCGCGCTGGCAATGACGGCGGTCGCGGCCGAGGCGGCGGTGCTGGTGGTCCGGTCGTCGGGTCCATCGGCCAAGGCGTATCCGGCGGGGCGCGCCTTGCAGGAGAATCAGCCCATCGTGCTGCGCAACAATGACACGGTGATCCTGCTCGATTCGCGCGGCACCCGCACCCTTCGTGGCCCGGGCAGCTTCAGCACCTCGGTCAGCGCTGGCGGATCGACCTCGGCGATGGCCGCCTTGTCGGGCCAGTCCAACGCCCGCCGAAGCCGGGTCGGTGCTGTCCGTGGCAGCCCCACCGGCGCCACCTCGGGCCGCAACGTGTGGCAGGCCGATATCGGCCGCTCGGGCAATGTCTGCATCGCCAATCCTGCCGACATCGGCCTGTATCGCGCCAATTCGGACACCGCGGGCCGGGTCACGCTCAAGGAAGTTGGCAGCAGCCGTATCGCAACGGTCGATTTCGCCGCCGGGCAGAAGAATGCCGCATGGCCTGGGACCCTGCCGGTCGCTGCCGGTCACCGCTACGAAGTGCGCGGCATGGGCCCCGCGGTGACACTCAGCGCTCGCCCGATCGCGCCGGTGCCGGCTGGCCTCGAGGGTCTTGCTCAAAGCCTGATCCGCAATGACTGCCAAGCGCAGCTCGACGTGCTGATCGACACCTTCGCGGGGCCGTCGGCGAGCTAGGCAGATAGCGGGCCGCATCCCGAGGAAGCGGCCCGCCTTCGCCCTCAATTAATCGGGAAACCCCGCCGTTTGAGCAACGCGGTCACGTCCGGATCGCGCCCGCGGAATTGACGATAGGCCTCGGCCCGATCGGTCTCGTTGCCGGTCGACAGCAAAATCGTGCGGAATTTGTCGGCGATGCCCCGATTGAACGGGTCGCCGGTTTCCTCGAACGCCGCCCAGGTGTCGGCGTCCATCGTTTCCGACCACAAATAGGAATAATAGCCCGCCGAGTAGCTGTCGGACGAGAACAGATGCCCGAATTGCGGCAGCCGGTGGCGCATCACCATCTCGCGCGGCATGCCGAGCTCGGCCAGCGTCGCTTTCTCGAACGCATCGACATCGACCATGCCATCTTCCTTGGTGTGAAGCTTCATGTCGACCAGCGCCGAGGACAGATATTCGACCGTTGAGAAGCCTTGGTTGAACGTTTCCGACGCCTCGATCTTCTTGACCAGGCTGGCGGGCATCGGGGCTCCGGTCTTATAATGTTTGGCAAATCGCTCGAGCACCGGCCGGGTAAGCAGCCAATTCTCGTTCACCTGGCTCGGATATTCGACGAAATCGCGCTGCGACCCGCCGAGCGACGGATAATATACGTCAGTCAACAGGCCGTGGATCGCATGGCCAAATTCGTGGAACAGGGTGGTGGCGTCGTCGAGCGTGATCAGCACCGGCTGTCCGGGGGCGGGCTTGGTGAAATTATTGTTGTTCGACACCAATTTGGGCCGCGACCCGAGCAGGCCCGACGTATCGCGATAGCCGGTCGCCCAAGCGCCCGAACGCTTGCCCTCACGCGAGTAAGTATCGAGGTAGAATAGGCCGATGACCTTGCCGGTCCTGGCGTGGGTCACCTCGAAGGTGCGGATGTCGGATTGCCACACCGGCACCGTCCCGGTATTTTCCTTGAACTTCAGATCATACAGCTGCTCGGCCGACCAGAACATGCCGTTGACCAAATTGCTGAGCTCGAAATAGGGCTTGATCTCATCCTGGCTGAGATTGAACTTCGCCTTGCGGACCTTCTCCTGATAATAACGATAATCCCACGGCTCGATCGTCCGAACGCCGTCTTTTCCCGCGAACGGCCGCATGTCGGCGACTTCCTCGTTGACGCGTTTTACCGCCGCCGGCCAGACGCGCATCATCAGGTCCATCGCCCGCGCCGGGGTCTTGGCCATCGTGTCCTGCATCCGTAGGTCGGCGTGGGTCTTGTAGCCGAGCAGATGCGCCCGGTCGGCGCGCAGCTTGACGATCTGGGCGATCAGCGCGTTGGTGTCGTTGGCGTTGCCATTGTCGCCGCGATTGACGAACGCCTGCCACACCTTCTGGCGAAGCGCGCGATTGCTGGCAAAGCTCAGCACCGGGTCGACCGCCGAACGGGTGTTGCGCACCGCGAAGCTGTCGGCTGGCAATCTCTTGGCCTTGGCGACTTCGGCTGCGGCATTGCGGACGTCGTCGGGAATGCCCGCCATTTCGGCGGCGCTGGCCTGGATGAAGGTCCCTTCATCGGCGAGCAATCGGCTGTTGAAGTCGGAGAAGGTCGAGGCCAGCTCCTGGTTGATCGCCGACACTTGCGTCTTTTGCGCGGGCGTCAGCTTGGCACCGCGGCGCACAAAGCCGTCATAGGTGCGGGTCAGCAAGCGCAACTGCTTGGCGTCGAGGCCGAGGCTGTCGCGGCTGTTGTAGAGCGTCTCGACCCGGGCGAAGAGCTTGGGATCGAGCGTGATCCGATCGAACGCCGCCGACAATTTGGGCGACCACGCCTTGTCCAGCGCCTGATAGGCCGGGGAGGACATATTGTCGGTCATCACGCCGAAGATGGATCCGACCTGCTCGAGCCGCTGGCCACCGCGTTCCATCGCTTCAATAGTGTTGGCGAAGGTCGGCGCCGCCGGGTTGTTGGCAGTTGCGGCCGCTTCGCGTTCGAGCTCGGCGATGGCGAAAGTGTAAGCTTCGTCAAACTGCTCGGGCTTGACTTGGTCCCACGGCGGAACCCCTTGGTATGGGCCGGTCCAGTCGGCGAGCAGGATATTGTCGGGAACGGGCACGGCGGCGGCCTCGACCGGCGCGGCCGCGACCGGCGGGGCAAGATCAGCCACGGCGACCGGCGCACCGGTCTGCGCGGCGCATCCGCCAAGCGCGAGGACGGCAACGCCACCCAGCAATATATTCTTCATGTCCATCTCCCACGAATATCATTGTTGGCATCGCTATACGAATGCAGCTGAATGCATGGCAACGGTGACTTCGACTAACCGCCGCTACCCTCGACCAACCTTCAACCAAGCAGGTCGCTGGCCAGCAACAGCAGCAGCTTGCTATCGATCGCCAGTCCCTCGGCGCGCTTGGCGGCGATGAAGCTTGCCACCTCGTCCGGCGCTACCAGATGGACATCGATGTCGTCTTCGACCTTGGTCCCGCCCGGCCGCACGCCATTGGCGCGCACCAAAGTGTAACCTTCGGCGACCATCCCCGGCGAACTGTGAAATTCGCCCAGCCGAGTGACATCCTCGGCCACAAAGCCAGTCTCTTCCTCAAGTTCCTTGAGCGCGGTTTCCTCGATCCCGAGGTCATCCTCGTCGCCGACCAGCCCGGCCGGCAATTCGATGCACCGCCGGTTGCCGAGCGGCGCCCGCGCCTGCTCGACCAGGATATATTTGCCGCCATGCATCGCGACGATCACCACCGCGGTCATCTGGCCGACGCGCTCGACATATTCCCACGCGCCATCGGTCACCAGGCGGAGATATTTCCCCTCCCAGCGCGTAACTTTCTCCGCCACCTACAGCTCGATCAACTTATCGGGGATTTCGTTGAGGTCGTCGCTGGTCTTGGGAAAATGTTCGGCCAGCACCGTCCCGACGCGAGCGACCGCGGCGACGATCCCGTCGCCCGGCCGCCCGGCCCTCACCTCGACCAGCAACGCCGCCATCGCCTCGCCCCACGTTTCAGGGGTGGTCACTGCAGTGATCGCCTCGTCGCCGATGATCTCCGCGCGTCGCTCGCCCATCGACAGATAGACGATGACCGCAGTCCGGCCGACGGTGCGCCGCTCGGCCGCCGCGCGAAACAGCATCAACGCGCGCCGCCGCACCCGCCGCGTCTTGGTCGCGCCCGGGGTCAGCATGAGCCGCAGCGGCATCCACTTCATTGCGTAGAGCGCAATCAGGAATGTCAGCAGCGCCGTCCCAAGCATCAACGTCAGATATTGCTGCAGCCCTGGCGGTTCGCTCCACCCCATCAGCCGGGTCCACAGCCCCTCGAGCTGGTTCGGCCAGACCGCGAACATGGCAATCATCAGAAATAATGCCGCCACCGCATAATGCAGCCCGACATCGTGGTAGGGATCGGACGTGTCGGCGGTGATGGCGACGATTTCGCCGTCGGTCCCGCCTTCGGCCGCGGCGATCGCGGTGCTGACCTTGCCGTGATCGGCCGCGCTCATCTGCCTTACCATCCGCCCGATGCTCCGCCGCCGCCGAACGACCCGCCGCCGCCCGAAAATCCGCCGCCGCCGCCACCGCCAAAGCCGCCACCGCCGCCCCAGTCGCCTCCGCCACCACCGCGCGATCCGCGGCTGATGGCGTCGAGACCCCACAGCACGACCAGCGGACTTATTCCGCTACCACCGTCGCGACCCTTGTAGCGCCGACCGCCGGCCGACCGAAGCAACGGCAGGACGACGAAGAAGAAGATTAAGATCACCAATGCGAACGGGAAACCGCTTCCGCTCGATTGTCCGCGTTTGCTCGCCTGCACGCTCGCCTGCTTGGCGCGCTTGGCGGCCTCGGCGGCGGGTAATTCCAGTTGCTGGATGATCGCGTCGGTTCCGGCGACGATCCCACCGCCATAATCATTCGCCTTGAACCGGGGGATGATCGCCTCGTTGATGATCACGCTCGACACCGCATCGGTGATGAACACCCGCGCGCCATAGCCGGTCTCGATCCGGACCTTGCGTTCCTTGGGCGCGACCAGCAGGATCACGCCATCGTCCTTGCCAACGCCGTCCTTGCCATTACCGCCAATCGCCCAGGTGCGCCCCAATCGATAGCCATAATCCTCGATCGTGTGCCCCTCCAGGCTCGGCACCGTCGCAACGACAAACTGCCGCCCGGTCCGCGCATCGAGCGCGCTGAGCTTGCTATCGATGTCGACCATTTGTGCCGCGCTAAGCAGATGTGCATCGTCGACCACGCGCCCGGTCAGCTTGGGAAATGTCTGCGCCGACGCCGGAACCGCGAGCATCAGCAGCGCCATCGCGAACAAGGCGAACCGCTTGATCATGCTGCCTTCCGCATTTCCGGGCGGCGGTATTGCGGGCGCTTGCGGTTTGACAGCAGCAAGGTGTCGATCCGCGCCACTCCAAGCTCGATCCCGGCCGCATAATTCCCGGCTTTGAACGGGACCATCATCTGCCGAAGGATCGCAGCCGCGCGGTCGTCGGTTAGCAACGCCTCGAGTCCGTAGCCGACCTCGATCCGAACTTTATGTTCCTTAGGCGCGACGAGCAAAAGCACGCCATTAGCCAGATTCTTCTGGCCCACGCCCCAGCGTCGGCCAAGGCTCAATCCTGTTTCTTCGATCGACTTACCCTTGAGACTTGGAAGCGTCACCACGACCAATTGGTCGCTAGTCGCTTTTTCTAGCGCATCGCTCTTCAAAGTAAGTGCCCGCTCTGTGTCGGCATCAAGCAGATTAGCATTGTCCATCACCCTGCTGATCGTCACGCGCGGCGCTTCCGGTGCACTTCGTGCACACGCCGGACTCGCCAAAATGCCGAGTGCCAGACCGGCAACAGCGATGGAGCGCTTCACCTCAGCCTGCGGCGTTGAAGTCGACCTTGGGCGCGTCCTGCGATCCCTTGGCGGCCTCGAATGGCACCTTTGGCTTGGCGCCGTAAAACACCTTCGCACCGATCGCGTCGGGGAAGGTGCGGATGCGGACGTTATACGCCTGCACCGCCTCATTATAATCGCGGCGCGACACCAGGATCGAATTTTCGGTCCCCTCGATCTGCGATTGCAGCGCGAGGAAATTGGTGTTCGACTTGAGATCGGGATAGGCCTCCTGCAGCCGCTGCAGCGGGATGATCGCCTGGGTCAGCTGGTTCTGGGCATTGTTGAACGCCTGCACTTTCGCCGGATCGCTGAGGTCGGCGGCGTTGAGCGTCACCCGCCCGGCATTGGCGCGCGCCTCGGTAACCTGCTGCAAGACCGTCGATTCCTGCTTGGCATAACCCTTCACCGTCGACACCAGATTGGGAATGAGATCGCTTCGGCGCTGATATTCGCTCTGCACATTGGCCCATTTGGCGTTGACGTTCTCCTCGGCCGTCGGGACCGAGTTGAGGCCGCACCCGGCCAGGCTGACGGCGGCCAGCGGTGCAACCAAGGCGAAGCGGAAGCGAGTGGCGGTCATTGCTTAATCCCCTGTAAGAAACGTAACGTCGCAGTGACGTAGAAACTGCGCGGGACGGTTTCAATGACCAAAAGGGGCCAATCGTCATGCTCGGTGAATTCAAGACCTTCATCATGAAGGGCAATGTACTCGACCTCGCAGTGGCGGTAATCATCGGCGCGGCGTTCGCCAAGATCGTCGCCAGCCTGACCGACGACATCATCATGCCGATCATCGGCTCCTTGTTTGGCGGGCTCGATTTCTCAAGCAAGTTCATCACGTTGGGCGCAGTCCCAGCAACCTATCATGGATCGCTGACCAACTATGCGGCGCTGAAAGCGGCGGGCGTTCCATTGCTCGGCTATGGCAATTTCATCTCGGTGGTGATCGGCTTCGTGATCCTCGCCTTCGTCATCTTTATGATGGTCCGCTATGCCAATCGGCTGATGCCCAAACCCGCCGAAGTCGTCGCCGGTCCGAGCGAGACCGATTTGCTGATCGAGATCCGCGACGAGCTCAAGCGGCGCCCGTAGCCTTCTAACATGGTTAATTTTCGCGTGATTCGGCTGCGTTCACGACAAGGCGCAGCCGATAAGCGCCAAAGCACCAAAATATTTGAAGTCCGAGGGTTTCTGTTGCCCGGCACCCTCGGAAGCCGCTGGAATCCCCTTCTGTTGCCCGGCGGGGTCCGACCGCGCTTTTGTCCTAGTAACGTCTGACCGTTAGGCCGTCAGTTACGCGGCAATCGCAAGAGCCTGATTATCGTTGGCA
>ENA-OFCX01000833-OFCX01000833.1-metagenomes-genome-assembly--contig:-NODE-833-length-14234-cov-5.322731_pt1 | contig 14234 bp, 15 predicted proteins | sample MGYA00153384_OFCX01 | MGnify analysis MGYA00153384
AGTTCTCTCCTGACCGAGCGAGTTTACCCGAAGCGCTATTTAAACCCCAGAGCGCGGGGTAAAAAAGTACTCAGAAACGGCACAAACGTCAACAATATCAGCACAATGCCGTGAGCCACCAAGAATGGTTTTAACTCGCGCACCAGCGGCCCCATGGGCACGCGCGACACATTCGATGTGACAAACAATAGCCCGCCCACTGGCGGCGTGGACGAACCAAGAACTGAAGTTCGGAGCTGTCGCAGTTATTCACCCTGATTGCGCTGACCATGAAAAAGTGAGGACTTACGTTGGGCCGCTGGGTACTTCCGTGATGATTTGAGGTGGTGACAAGGACGTGAACGAGCCTTACAACTGCCACTTGCTCTGGCCAGACGGCAAGCGCAACGCCAAATTCGGTTCAAAAATTTTCCAGACACCCACCATGGCTTCGGTTTCCCTGGAGTCAAGCGCCAGACGGTTTTTGGCGGCGCACGCACCTTAACTTCTGCCCCCAAGCCTGCCGGCATATGAGTAAACGTGGCAAGTGACGCGCCCAGCCGTCCTTACCGTGACCGCAACTTGAACATGCGTCCCTGCGCAGCAGTCAAGTGCTGGCGCAGGGTGTACCAGCGGTCAGAAAACTCGTCGGGCAGTTCCATTTTTACGACCTGCTGCTCAATGGCGTCAAGCCGTTCAATGAGCGCGCGCAGGCCCATTGGGTTTGAGATGGCGACGTTTTCCATTTCGCTTTCCAGAAATTTCAAGTCGCCGTAAAAGTGGTGCAACGCCGAGTTGACCCGCCAGTCAAACCAGCGTGGAATCCACGCCAGCATAAATAAGGTCAGGGCAATGATTGGAACAACTGCGAAAAGCAACAACTCAGCCAACTGCGCGGTACGGTAGGGCAGCAGTGTTTCAAGATACGGGCGATTGCCCTGGCTGTAGGCTTTTGCAAACGGCGAAAGCGGGAAATCACTGTTGCCGTAGTCTGGAAACTGGCCGTGGCGTTGCAAGAAAGTGGGCTCTTCATGGATCTCAATCGCCGCGTCAATCAAAGCGCGTTGCAGCGCTGGATGCAGCGTAGGCTTGATGACTAAATGGGTTTGCATGCTTGCCATGGTGACGTCGCGCGGTGGCAGATTGTTGCCCAGCTCAAGAGAGCCCTCGGGCAGCAGCAGCGGCTGCAAAACGCTTTGCTTTGAGGCCAAAGAACCCGCTTGCCCAATACCCAAGATCTGAACGCCGCTTTGGCGGGTCAGCATTTGAATCAATTGCGCGTCGTCGCCAGCAGTGGCCATTACCAAATCTACCTTCCCATCCATTAGTGCCTGGCCCGCCGCGATTCCGGTTTCCGCTTGAAACCGCACGTCGGACTGGCGCACCCCGGCATGCGCCAGAATTAGTTGGGCTGCCAGGAAGGAGGGGGATTTGGGATTGCCCGCTGCAATCCGTGATCCGGTAGCTTGCTGGATTGAGACCGGCCCGTTCAGTGTCGAAAAAATCCAGATCGGCTCGTTGCCGATTACCGCCAGCGCTTGCAGCCCAGAAGTGGATTTGGCGTAAATACCGTGCGCAAAACCAATGCTCGCGGCGTCGGCTGGTGAAAGCAGTCGTTCCAGCTCGCTGCTTTCATCGCCCGAATAGACAATATCTATGTTCATACCGATGCCCTCAAGCTTTTGGGCATAGCGTTGGGCCAGGCGTGCATAGCTGCCCTGTGCGGAGCCCGCAGCAATCACAGCACTGGTGGGCGGCAGCGCAAACCATTGGGCCACTGACCACCACAGCGCTGTTGCTGCGCATAAAAGTACCGGTGCGTAAAAAAGCCACCAGCGGCGCTTGTAAAGCAAAAAAAGTCTCATCGGCCACGCACTGAATAAATCCGCAAGCGCACAAAGTCAACGTGCTGGCGCAACGTATAGCAACGGGCCATCATGTCTTTGGGACACTGAAAACGAAGCAAGTCTTTTTCGATCGCATTTAGCCGAACTGAAAACCGTGCCAAATCCAATCCGGGTACATCAGCCTGTATGAGATCGTGTTCAATAAACTTCAACTCTCCGTACCAGCGGATCAGCTTGTTCTCCAACGTCCACCGCAGCACAGACGGAAGAATCTGCATAAGCCACCAGGCCAAAAGCGCGATTGGCAGCGCAATAAAAAGCAACCTTTGAACAAACTGTGCCCACCAAAAAGGCAGCGTACGTTCAAGAAAAGGGAGACCATCTGCCAACGTGGTGCGCGCCTGCGGTGATGAGGGGAAGTCAAGCCGCTTCAGGGACGGAAATTCTCCAGCCTGGCGAAACACGTTTGCGTTGGTGTGGATCTCAGTGCTGATCGCTGCGGTAAGCCGCTTAAGCGCGGGATGCAATTCCTCGCGCGAAACCAGACTTGCTGTGGCGGTCAAGACAGTGGTGTCGCGCTGCGGCATTCCACCACCCAACGCGCCTTGTGCCAGCAGACGCGACTCCAGGTAGAGGTTGCGACCAACGATTGCCTGCGACTTTCCCAAACTGGCCAACTGGATGTTGGGTATCGCCAAAAAAAGTTTCAGCGTGGTTGAGTCGTCTGGCGCAACCAAAAAAACCGCATCAATCAAGCCTTGCTCAAGGGCTTTGGCAGACTCCATCCCTACTTCGTCAGACAGCGTTATTTCCTTCGGGTCAATTTGCGCTTGCGCCAGCAGTTTTTGTGCCACTGTTCGGCTGCCGCCGCCGACTCTGCCTACTGAGAGCCGCAGGCCCTTGAGTTGCGACAGTGAGGTGATGGTACGGTTTAGGGTGAAGAGCCACGCGCCTTCAATTTCCACATTTGCAAGCGTTTCAATTCGGCTGCGCTCGCGTCGCTCAGGCGACGTGCCAAGGTATCCAAATCCGCCTTGCAAAAAGGCGAGATCTGCTGGATTTTTGTCGGCGCGCAATCGCTCGATGTTTTGCTGCAAACCGTCTGAAGTCAAGACGTTTAGCGTGACACCGTGGTCTGCAAACCGCTGCGCGTATCGCAACCCCGTCGGATGGTATGACCCCAGTGCCCCGCCTGTAGTCATACTGAGCTGGGTGGGCGGCATCGGGAAGAAAACCGTCCAGATTAAAACCACCGCCAAGAGCGCGCCCGCCGCTATCGGCAGGCGGATGAGAAGCCCCTTGTTCTGATAAAAGCTAGTCACAAACACGAATTGTACGCAAACGCATAAGTACGCTGTTTATAGCCTAAAAAAATCCTTTTAACAGTTAAAACCAAGATTCCTTGACTGCTTTTAGAGGCTTACATACCGCTGTAGTTTGGACCGCCACCGCCCTCAGGTGTTACCCACACGATATTCTGGGTAGGGTCCTTGATGTCACACGTTTTGCAGTGCACACAATTTTGCGCATTGATTTGCAGGCGGTCGGTCTGGTCGGGATTTTTAACGTATTCGTACACCCCGGCCGGGCAGTAACGGGCTTCGGGTCCCGCATAAGTCGCTAAATTGATGTTGACGGGGACGCTGGCGTCGCGCAAGGTCAAGTGCGCAGGCTGGTTTTCTTCGTGGTTGGTGTTGCTGACGAAGACGCTGGAAAGTTTGTCGAACGTCAGCTTGCCGTCTGGCTTGGGGTATGTGATTTGCGGACAGTCTTTTGCGGGTTTGAGTTTTGCGTGGTCTGGCACAGTTGAGTGAATCGTCCACGGTGGTGACTTGAATCCTAATTTGGGCATCAACCACAGCTCAATACCGTTCATGATGCTGCTCAGGTACAAGCCCTTTTTCATCCACTGCTTGGTGTTGCGCGATGCATTTAACTCTTCGTTTAACCAGCTCTTTTCAAACGCTTCGGGGTAGGCTGTGAGTTCATCATGCTGCCTGCCACCAGTTACAGCGGCGTAAGCGGCGTCGGCTGCCAGCATGCCGGTTTTGATGGCAGCGTGGCTGCCTTTGATGCGGGCGAAGTTCAAAAATCCTGCGTCGCAGCCGACCAATGCGCCACCGGGAAAAACAGTTTTTGGCAAGCTGTTCAAGCCGCCGCAGGTAATGGACCGCGCCCCGTAGCTGATACGCTTTCCGCCTTCCAGGTACTGGCGAATAGACGGGTGTAATTTCCAGCGCTGCATTTCTTCAAACGGGCTCAGCCAAGGGTTGCTGTATTCCAGCCCGGTGATAAAGCCCAACGTAACTTTGTTGCCCTCCAAGTGGTATAGAAAACCGCCGCCGTAGGTCTTGTTGTTCATGGGCCAGCCGAGCGAATGCACCACGTGGCCTGGCTTGGCTTTACCAGGGTCAATTTCCCACAATTCTTTGATGCCAATCGCGTAGGTTTGTGGGTCTTTGCCTGCATCAAGCTTGTATCTGGCGATCAGGTTTTTACCCAGGTGCCCGCGTGAGCCTTCTGCAAAAATCGTGTACTTGGCGTGCAGCTCCATGCCAAGCTGGAAGTGGTTGGTGGGCTCTCCGTCCTTGCCTAGCCCCAAGTTGCCAGTGGCAACGCCGCGTACCGCGCCATCGTCGGTGTACAAAACTTCAGCGGCAGAAAAGCCGGGGAATATCTCAACGCCCAATGCCTCAGCCTGCTGGCCTAACCAGCGCGTCAACATGCCCAGGCTGATAGCGTAGTTGCCTTCGTTATGCAGGCATTTAGGAATTAAAAATTGCGGCGTGTTGAGCGTAGATTTTTCAGTCAAAAACAGAACTTCATCGCCCGTCACAGGCTGGTTAAGCGGCGCGCCGAGTTCTTTCCAGTTGGGAAAAAGTTCGGTCAAAGCTATCGGATCCATGATCGCACCGCTCAAAATGTGCGCCCCCGGTTCGGACCCTTTTTCAAGCACCACAACAGATATGTCTGTGCCTTTTTCAAGTGCTTGTTGCTTTAGGCGAATGGCGCAGGCCAGCCCACCAGGCCCGCCACCGACCACTACGACGTCGTATTCCATGGCTTCACGGGGACCGAATTGGGTGAGAATTTCTTGATGGTTCATCTGGCAGGCTCGCTGATAATCGGATGTGGGACGGATTAGTGTTTGCGTTGATTTTATGCGCCCCGCGGCCAAATAGAACGGTCGTTCGTTTTTAATGGATTCGGTCTAGTTTCAAGGAGTTTTTAATGGCGTATAGCTTGGATTTGTCAGGGCGCGTGGCTTTGGTCACTGGTGCTTCGGGTGGTTTGGGTGCGCAGTTTGCCAAAACGCTTGCAACATCAGGTGCCGCTGTTGTGCTGGCCAGCAGGCGGCTTGACAAGCTCAAAGCGCTGCGTGCACAAATTGAAGCCGAAGGCGGTGCGGCGCACGTCGTTGAACTGGACGTGACCGACCACCTGAGCATAAAGGCCGCTGTAGCGCATGCGGAAACAGAAGTTGGGCCGATTGACATTTTGATTAACAACTCGGGCGTGAGCAACACGCAGCGCCTGCAAGATGTTGAAGGCGCCGACTACGACTTCATCTTCAACACCAACGTCAAGGGCGCATTTTTTGTAGCGCAGGAAGTTGGCAAGCGCATGTTGGCCAGGTCACGCGGAACGGCTCCAGGCGGCTTTGCGGGGGCGCGCATCATCAACATCGCATCAATGGCGGGGTTGCGCGTGTTGCCGCAAATTGGCGTGTACTGCATGAGCAAAGCCGCAGTGATTCAAATGACCAAAGCCATGGCGCTCGAATGGGGCAAGTACGGCATCAACGTCAACGCGATTTGCCCGGGTTATATCGACACCGAAATCAACCACCACCACTGGGAAACCGAGCAAGGCAAAAAGCTGGTGCAAATGCTGCCAAGGAAACGCATCGGCAAACCTGAAGACCTGGACGCACTGCTGGTCATGCTGGCTAGCCCGCAAAGCCATTTCATCAATGGTGCGGTGATAGCGGCCGACGATGGTTTTGGTGCCTGATCTGAAGTGCTGACCGGAATACTGACGGGCTTGGCCGCTGGCGCATTGTGGGGGCTGGTTTTTGTCGCGCCTCGCATGGTGCCGGAATTGTCGTCAGTTGACCTGACGGCAGGGCGCTTTATAAGTTATGGCGCGCTGTCTTTTGCGTTACTGCTGCTGGTGCGCCAGTCTGTAAAACCGACCCTAAACCAGGCGTTTTCCGCCCTCGGTTTGAGTGTTCTGGGCTTTACTGGCTACTACCTGCTACTGGTGTTTGCCATCCGGGATGCCGGCACAAGCGTTCCCAGCCTGATCATTGGCACCATTCCCTTGTGGATGATGCTGCTGGGCAAACCAGCGAGTCTGCGCTGGGCGGCACTGCTGCCCGGGCTGGCGTTAACACTGCTTGGCTTGGCGCTGATGATGCAGGCAGAGGCGCATGTTTCAACACAGGGTCAGGACTTTTGGCGAGGCGTTGCATTTGCCCTGGCTTCCATGGTCTGCTGGACAGCCTTTGGCTTGCTGAACGCTACGTGGCTGAAAAAACACCCAAATATCAGCGCCACGACCTGGGCCAACTGGTTGGGTGTGGCGACGGGCTTGGGCGCCCTGGGGCTGTGGATGGCCGCTGGGAGCGATGCAAATGTGCTGCTAGCCCAGCAAAATAGGGTGCAAGCAGCTCTTGTTTGTATAGCAACGGGTGTCGGTTCAGCGTGGTTAGCCACTATTTTGTGGAATGTAGCCAGCCAACGATTGAGCGCCAGCCTGTGCGGGCAACTGATAGTGAGCGAGACGCTGTTTGCGCTTTTGTATTCATTTGTCTGGGACGGCCAGTGGCCTACTCTGCTGCAAGCTTTGGCTTGCGTGCTGTTTGTCGCAGGCATATTGGCGAGTATCAAAGCGCATCGCTAGTTTAATGTGTAGTGCGCACTGCCGTGTACACTATAGCGATGCGTAACATTACTTTATCTGCTGCAGATCAGCTTATTGACCAGGCCCGTGACAAAGCACGGGCCCAAGGCGTGACGCTGAACGACGAGTTTCGCAAATGGCTGGCCAGCTACGTGCAGGCGGGTGACGGGCAAACTGCTGTGAATCGCTTTCGCAGCGTGATGCAGGCGCTGCCCAAGGCCGATGCGGGTCGCAGCTTTACCCGTGAAGAGATGAATGAAAGGTGAAGGAATGGTGTTCCTGGACACCAACATCTTCGTTTACGCCTTCCTGGCCAGCGAGCCCCGCAAGCGCGCCAAAGCCGTCGATCTGATTGAAGCTTGCCTGGGCTCGGGGCGGGGCAGCATCAGCTACCAGGTGGTGCAAGAGTTTGCCAACGTGGCTCGTAAAAAGTTCGCCACCAAGCTCAGCAGCGAAGACTGCAAAGCATTCATTGACGCCGCCATGCAGCCATTGAACTGTGTGGCATCCAGCACAGCATTGATTCACACCGCGCTAGATTTGCAGGACGAGTTGAAATACAGTTTTTACGACTGCCTGATGCTGGCCGCCGCCTTGCAAGCAGGTAGCAGTAAGCTGTATACCGAGGATTTGCAGCATTGGCACCTTGTTCGCGGCACGCTGCGAATCGTCAACCCGTTTCTGGATGTTGTTCATGAAAATTGAAATACCTGAAGCCAAAAAACTGGTCTATGAGATGGTGGTACCCATCCGCTGGGGCGACATGGACGCGATGAACCACCTGAACAATGCGATGTACTTTCGCTATCTGGAAACGGTTCGCATTGAGTGGATGTGCAGCATCGGCTGCCTGCCTGATGCTGCTGGCGAAGGCCCAGTGATAGTCAATGCGTTTTGTAATTTCTACAAGCAACTCCAATACCCGGCTGACGTGCTGATCAAAATGTACGTGTCTGACCCGGGCCGCACCACGTTTGAAACCTGGGGCACGATGGAGCTTACCAGCCAGCCAGGCGTTATTTGCGCAGCGGGTGGCGCCACCACCATCTGGGTTGACTTCCCAATTCAAAAAGCCAAAACACTGCCAGACTGGCTGCGGCAGATCGTCTCAAGCTGATTTTGGGTAAAAAATGACGTCAGCCCAATAAAAACAGGCGTAAATAGCTATAAATAGAGTAGCACTTAGCGACTGATTGCCTTTGGCTTTGGCACCCGCCCCATCAAGTAGAACTCCGGATTGGGCTGCATACCGCTAAAGCTGGCCATGCGGTTTGACAAGCCGAAAAATGCGGTAATCGCCGCGATGTCCCAGGCATCTTCGTCGTCAAAACCGTGCGCGTGCAGCGCTGCAAAGTCAGCATCATCAATGGCATGTGATTGCAGGCACACCTTCATCGCAAAGTCCAGCATGGCGCGCTGACGGGGTGTTATGTCGGCTTTTTTGTAATTCACGGCAACTTGGTCGGCCACCAATGGCTTTTTCTCATAAATGCGCAAAATCGCACCGTGCGCCACCACGCAGTACAGGCAACTGTTGGCCGCGCTGGTGGTGGTGACGATCATTTCGCGGTCGCCTTTGGTCAGGCTGCTGGTGCGGCCTGTTGATTCAGGCAGCATCAACGCGTCGTGGTAGGCGAAGAACGCGCGCCACTCAGCCGGACGGCGGGCAAAACCAAAAAAAACGTTGGGGATAAAGCCTGCTTTTTCTTGCACCTCCAGAATCTTGGCGCGAATGTCGTCGGGCAGATTGGCGAGTTCGGGGGCAGGGTAGCGGGGCGGTGATGTGGTCATGGCGAGATGATGTTGAGTTTGGGAAAGTAGGTTTGAAAACGCACGGCGTCACGCGTGAGCAGCCGCATGTTGCCTACCAGCGCATGCGCACCAATGTATAAGTCTGGCATCGGTGAGCGCTTGCTGCCGTTTGCGGTGCGGTAAATTTTGAAGGCTTGGCCAGCCAGATAAGCGGCGTCCCAAGGCAGGGCTTCGCGCTTGATGGGCAGTTGCTGCAAAGCTGCGTCAAGGTCGGTGGCTTTCGCAAAGCGGGGGCTGATTTCCGCCAAGATCAGCGGGTTGATGACCAGCGGCGCTTGCTGGCCCAGCGCATCGAGCTTTTCAAGTGACCATTCGGCCCAGTCTGGGTCGTTGGCCAGCACGTCAATCAGCACGCAACTGTCTACCAGCGTGGGCGCAAGCAGGTAGCGCGCGTCTTTCTCGCGCACCTCATGGGTGGCACGCCTGGCGTTGCTAGCCACGGATGAACTTCATGAATTCGTCCGTGCCCATTCCCTTGAACTGGGCTGCGTTGGCGCTGCCGCGCACTTGTTCAAACGCGCGGCGCAACGGTGATGCGGCGCGCAATGCCGAAGCCGCCGCCCGCCTGATCAGCACATCGCCGTTGGCGCACACTTCAAATTCAACCTCGCTGTGCGGTTGCAAGCCCGCTTTGTCGCGCACTGCTTTTGGGATGGTGACTTGGCCTTTGCTGGTGAGTCGCATAATTCTTACTCCTGTCTAGTAAAAATCTTACTACTGTTTTTTGATTGTGACCAGCCAGCAAAAATCTAGCAAAAAGCCGCCGCCTGGATCAGTTCACACCGATGCCAAGTGGCGGCTTTACAGTTTTTTAACAGCTTGTCGAAACGACTACGCCAGATCGTATCGGTCCAGCATCATCACTTTGTCCCAAGCGGCCACGAAGTCTTGCGCAAAGGCTTCTTCTGCATCGCTGCACGCATAAACCTCTGCTATCGCCCGCAACTGCGAGTTTGAGCCGAAAACCAAGTCAGCCACAGTGCCGGTCCACTTAAGGTTTCCGCTTGTGCGGTCACGGCCCTCCAGCACGCCTGATGCGCCTTCAGACTTTTGCCACCTCGTGCCCATGTCAAGCAGGTTGACGAAGAAATCGTTGCTCAAGGTCTCGGGCCGTTTGGTGAACACGCCGTGCTTGGTTTGCCCCATGTTGGCGTTCAGGCTGCGCATGCCGCCGATCAGCACCGTCATCTCGGGTGCGGTCAGCTTCATCAGGTTTGAGCGGTCTACCAGCAGCTCGGCGGCTTGTCCCTCAAGCCCGGGCTTGAGGTAGTTGCGAAAGCCGTCTGCAACGGGTTCGAGCACCGCAAATGACTCCACATCAGTTTGCTCTTGCGAAGCGTCGGTGCGCCCGGGCGTGAACGGCACGTGCACATCGTGGCCGGCTTTTTTGGCAGCCGCCTCAATTGCAGCGCAACCGCCAAGTACGATCAAGTCGGCCATCGACACTTTTTTGCCGCCCGTTTGCGCCTTGTTAAAACTGGCTTGAACAGCTTCAAGCGCATGTAGTACCTTGGTCAATTCAGCCGGTTGATTTGCTTGCCAGTCTTTTTGCGGGCTGAGGCGAATGCGTGCGCCGTTGGCTCCGCCGCGCTTGTCACTGCCCCGAAATGTTGACGCCGATGCCCAAGCTGTGTTGACCAATTGCGATATAGAAAGCCCCGTTGCAAGCACGCTGGCCTTCAGTGCAGCGATGTCTTGCTCGCTGACGAGTTCGTGGTCTACCGACGGCAGCGGGTCTTGCCACAGTAACTGGCCTGGCGGAACGAGCGGGCCCAGGTAGCGTGTGGTCGGCCCCATATCGCGGTGCGTCAGCTTGTACCAAGCCTTGGCATAGGCATCGGCAAACTCTTGCGGATTGGCCCAGTAGTGGCGCGAGATTTTCTCGTACGCCGGGTCCATTCGCATCGCCATATCGGCTGTGGTCATCATGGGTGCGTGGCGCTTGGCGGGGTTGTGCGCGTCTGGCACCGTGTTGGCGCCCGATGCGTCTTTGGGCTTCCACTGGTGCGCGCCAGCAGGGCTTTTGGTCAGCTCCCATTCGTAGCCAAACAAGTTTTCAAAGTAGCCCATATCCCACTGAATCGGGTTATTGGTCCAGGCACCTTCGATGCCGCTGGTCACCGTGTATTCGCCGTTGCTGCCACCCGCGAAGTTGCTGGTCCAGCCAAAGCCTTGCTCGGCAATGTCAGCGCCCTCGGGGGCAGCGCCCATGTGGTGCTCAGGCACTGCTCCGTGCGATTTGCCAAAGGTGTGTCCGCCAGCCGTCAGCGCTACGGTTTCTTCATCGTTCATGGCCATGCGGGCAAAGGTTTCACGAATATCGCGTGCGGAGCCCAATGGGTCAGGCACACCGTTCGGGCCTTGCGGGTTGACGTAAATCAGGCCCATCTGCACTGCGCCCAGCGGCTGCTCAAGCTCGCGGTCGCCGCTGTAGCGGTTATCGCCCAGCCACGTGTCTTCAGAGCCCCAATAAATATCCTCACCCGGCTCCCACACGTCTTCACGGCCACCCGCAAAGCCGTAGGTTTTAAATCCCATCGAATCCATCGCAACGTTGCCCGTCAGAATAATCAGGTCGGCCCACGACAGCTTGCGGCCATATTTTTGCTTGATGGGCCACAGCAGGCGGCGTGCTTTGTCCAGGTTGCCGTTGTCGGGCCAGCTGTTCAGCGGCGCAAAACGCTGCGTGCCAAAGCCAGAGCCGCCACGGCCATCGGCAATGCGGTAAGTGCCTGCGCTGTGCCAGGCCATACGCACAAAAAACGGGCCGTAGTGGCCGTAATCGGCGGGCCACCAGTCTTGCGAATCAGTCATCAACGCGGTCAGGTCAGCAACGACTGCATGCAGGTCAAGGGTTTTAAATTCTTCAGCGTAGTTAAAAGTCTTTCCCATTGGGTCAGACAAAGGCGAATGCTGGCTGAGCAGCTTGAGGTTGAGCTGATTGGGCCACCAGTCTGCATTGGTTCTTGCACCGGCTACGGTGGGCTTGAGGGCGCTAACCGAGAATGGGCATTTCAGTTCTGTAGTCATGGGGAGTTCCTTTAAAAACGTGTCTTGAGCAGTTCGCTAGGCACAAATGAAATAATAAAACTATTAATTAATCTATACCAATAGATTTTATCTATTTTCCGCATTAACTCTTAGTTCTGTGGCTTTGCCCGAGAGCGAGCTGGTGGCTTTCCGCCAACGGTTTGGCGACTTATTTGCTGGGCCACAATGTTTTTACCGCTTATTCACCAACCTTGCAAGATGACCACCGTGCGCACCTTTGAAAATTCAGACTGGACCGAACTGTGGCCCATTTTGCAAACCACTTTTGCCAGCGGCGACACGTACGCCTATGCGCCCGGATGCACCGAGCAAGAAATTTACTACCAATGGGTTGAATCACCGAAGGCCACCTACGTAGCGGTGGATGCTGTGGGCGCAGTGGTGGGCACGTATTTCATCAAGCCCAACCAACCCGGCCTGGGCGCGCATGTCTGCAACTGCGGCTATGTTGTAGCACCTGCAGCACGCGGCCAGGGCATTGCTGCCGCGATGTGTGTGCATTCACAAACTGAGGCGGTAGCGCTCGGCTTCAGCGCCATGCAATTCAATCTGGTGGTCGCCACCAACGTCGGCGCTATTGCGCTGTGGAAGAAGCTGGGCTTTGCCGTGATGGCAACGCTGCCGCGCGCTTTTCAGCACCAGCGTCTGGGCCTGGTGGATGCGCTGGTGATGTACAAATTACTCGAAGATGCTTAACTTTAAAGCCTTTTAGGCCGCTATCCCAATAAATACGGGCGCAAGCAGCTATTAATTAAGTAGCAAGTGGCGTTGCGCCATGCACCAGACGTTACACGCGGCGCGCCAACTCAACAGCTACAGACGACCCGCTGCCGACCACTGCGCACCATGCGCGAAGAATCAGGCCCGGTGGTTTGCCAGTGAGCGCTGTGGCTTCATCACGGTGCTCGCATTCATCGTGTTGGCATTGCAGCAGCAACGCAAGCAGCGCAGCGTGCTCTGGCCGATTTTGTAACTTGTCGATCTGGTGTTGGTAGTGCTGGTCAACAAAAGTCTCAACCGCAGCAATGGTTGCGTACACCGCGCGCGGCCCAAAAAAGGCGGGCAATGCGCCAGTTAAAAACCCCGCCACGCGCCAGGCCGGCAACAAGCGGCTTCGCTGCGGCCAGGGCAGCAGGGCGCTGATTTTGTCCAGGTGCACTTGCTCCGTTGCGCTGTGGCGACGGGCAAATTCGCGCACGCCCACATCGCGCGACACCGCCAATAGCCCGCGGTAAATCCACACCGCGCCCAGCTCGCCTGCGTGGTCTGACCGCAAATCACCCACCAACTCTTTTGAAACCCGAGGCGCTTCAAAGGCTCTGGCGATGCCCTGCATCTGCGGGCGCACGGTGAGAAATGCGCGGTAGGTCAGCTCCATCAGAGGCGTTACCCCAGGCAGGCGCGCTGCTGTAGCCAGCCAACGCCAGCCGGGCAGCACCGCCCACAGCGCCACAAAAGCCTCTGCGCCGCTGCGCACGCTGCCGTCTGCAAGTTGCACGTGAAAGCGCTTCAAATAGGCCGCGCGGTCGCCACCCGGCGGCAACGCAGTTTGGTTCAGGCTGACGTCGGCAAATTTGACTTGCATGCCCGGATCAACCGGGCACAGCCCCTGGTACACGCCAATCTCACGGCGGCACAGCGGGCATGCGCCATCAAACAATACGGTGAGCTGCTGCGGGTGTGCGGCGCGGTTTTCAAGTTCAATAATTTGCATTGATTGATGTTGCCAGAGCCCGCGCAATTTTGCGCAGCGTTGGCCTATTTGCTTGCTATTCGTGCGGGCTTGCCTCAGCTTTAACCAAATAACACGTTTTGACCAATAGGTATGGGCGCAAACAGCTACTTAATTAATAGCGTTTTAGGCCGATAAGTGCAGTAATTGCTTACCGCGCATTCGTAGCACCTGGGCTGGCGCGCCATACACACGTAGCGGCCATGCAGTATCAGCCAATGGTGCGCGTCCACGAGGTACTCGGCCGGTATGCGCTTGAGCATTTTCAGCTCTACTGCCAGCGGCGTCTTGCCCGGTGCCAAACCCGTTCGGTTGCCCATTCTGAAAATGTGCGTGTCTACCGCCATCGTTGCCTCACCAAACGCGGAGTTCAACACGACGTTGGCAGTTTTTCGGCCTACACCCGGCAGGGCTTCAAGCGCCTCACGCGAGCGCGGCACCACGCCGCCGTGCAGCTCTTGCAGCATGGCGCAGGTTTGCAAAAGGTGTTTGGCCTTGCTGTGAAAAAGCCCGATGGTTTTGATGTGTCCTTCCAGGTTTGCCAAGCCCAAATCCAAAATAGCCTGCGGCGTGTTGGCCACGGCAAACAGCCTGCGCGTAGCCTTGTTCACGCTGACATCGGTAGCCTGCGCAGACAGCAGCACAGCAGTCAGCAACTCAAACACGCTGGTATATTCAAGCTCGGTAACTGGCTGTGGATTGGCTGCTTTCAGCGTGGCAAAAAACGGCGCAATGTTTTCTTTTTTCATAAAGTTATTTTTACATGTCCTTGCCCCTAAGCGCGCCACTTCCCTTGAGTTTTGCAGCCCGCCTGGGCAACGTCGAAACCTCTGCCATTCGTGAGTTGTTCAAGTTGCTGGGCAAGCCCGGCATCATCAGCTTTGCTGGCGGCTTTCCCGACCCGGCGC
>ENA-OFCX01000835-OFCX01000835.1-metagenomes-genome-assembly--contig:-NODE-835-length-14192-cov-3.186673_pt1 | contig 14192 bp, 12 predicted proteins | sample MGYA00153384_OFCX01 | MGnify analysis MGYA00153384
GTTTTTCTACTGCATAAGGTTTTTCAGGCGCAGCTAGCAGACGCTCGCTAGGCGTGGCGCCTACGCTGCAGCTACACCAAGATTGAAACCTGTACTGCGCGTGCCTTGCTCCACAGGCACCGCAGCGTGTCAACCGCTCAGATCGGGCACATGCAATCCACTGCCCACCGCCCCCGCAATATCCATGCTTGTGCCAGCGAGGGTTACTTGGGCAAAGCCTCTGGCAATGCATGCACACGCTGTGCATCACGCAAGCGGTGCGCGGGAAAGACGGCGCTGAACACTGCACCGGCGCCCAGCTGGCTGTGAATTTCCAGCTTGACACCATGGCGCTGCAGTGCGTGCTTGACAATCGCCAGGCCCAGGCCTGTGCCACCGGTGTCGCGTGAGCGGCTGCGATCGATCCGGTAAAAACGCTCCGTCAAACGGCCAATGTGTGCGGGATCAATCCCGGGGCCAGAGTCTTGAACCGAAAAGCGCGCGCCACCATCGGGCAAGACGTCCCAGCGCACCTGCACTGTGCCACCCGCAGGTGTATAGCGCAAAGCATTGCTGATGAGGTTGGAGAAGGCACTGATCAACTCAGCCTGCGCGCCCGCAATGTCCCAGTCCATACCCGGCGCACCGGGCTGGGGAAAGCTGATGACATGCCCGGCCGCACCTTTGGTCAGTAGTTTGGACAGCGCTTGCGCCTCGACCGTGCATTGCGAGAGCATGGAGGCAACGGGCACCCATTCGCTGTAACCCGGCAGCGGGCTACCCTCCAGCCGTGACAGCGTGAGCAAATCTTGCACCAGGTTTTGCATGCGCCCGGCCTGCTGCGCCATCAACGACAGATAGTGCTTGTGCTCTTGAGGCGACAAATTCAAAGTTTGCAAAGTTTCCACAAAACCCACCAACACCGTCAGTGGTGTGCGAATCTCGTGCGAGACGTTGGCAACGAAATCACGGCGCATGGCCTCGGCCTGCTCCAGCGCAGTGATGTCACGCGCCAGCAACAAATGGCGGCCATCCCCATAGGGGTAGATGTGTACCGACAGCATCACTGGCCGTGAAGGTGAACTTTCACGCCCAGCCATCAGCACGGGCTGAGAGAAATCCTGGCTCGCCCAATAACCACTGAATGCAGGATCGCGTACCAAATTGCCAATGGTCTGCTGGATGTCACGCTCAGCATCAAAGCCAAAGTGGCGCTCAGCCATGTGGTTGCACCACTCTATATGGCCCTCAGCATCCATCAGCACCAGACCATTGGGGCTGGCTTGCAAAGCCGCCAAAATATCCTGCACGCGCTGCTCAGCGGCAACCACAGCCTGTTCGCGTGAACGGGCAGATCGGCGCATGTAAGTGGCCAGCAAACTCCACACCCCACGCACGCGTGGCTGCACAGTCATATCCCCCCGCACCAGCCAGTGGTGCAAGCGCTGCGCCTGCCAGTTGTCCCACAGCATCCACAGCCATGTAGCCAGCAGTGCCCCGGCCAGCCCTGCCCACGGCCCCCAGAGCCAAGCTGCGATACCCACCAGCAGCGTTTGCAACAGCAATAACTCCATCCAGCGCAAAGCCATCACGCATCCTTAGGCGGTTGATCCTGCAGACAATCGGTAGCCCGCACCGCGCACGGTCTCCACCAGGCTACCAGCCTCACCCAATGCTTCGCGCAAGCGTTTGATGTGTACATCCACCGTGCGCTCTTCAATGTAGACATGGTCGCCCCACACCTTATCCAGCAGCTGCCCGCGGCTGTGCACGCGCTCTGGGTTGTGCATAAAGTGGTTGAGCAGCTTGAACTCCGTGGGCCCCAGCTTGAGTGGCTGGTCCTGGTAAGTCACCCGGTGTGTTTCGCTGTCCAGCACCAGATCTCCCACCTGTACACGCTCGCCGGCTTGCTCAGGCGTGCGCCGGCGCAGTACGGCGCGAATACGCGCCAGCAGTTCCTGGGTTGAAAACGGCTTGGTGATGTAGTCATCGGCCCCGGCGTCCAGGCCTGCAATCTTGTCTGGCTCGTCACCACGTGCTGTCAGCATCAAGATGGGCACGTGTTTGCTGCGCTGATCTGCGCGCCACTTGCGCGCCAGATTCAGGCCGCTGGAGCCACCAGGCAGCATCCAGTCCAGCAAGATCACATCGGGCAGCGCAGCATCCAGCTCCCGCTGTGCGCTCACGCCATCTTCAGCCCACACAGGGGTAAAACCGTTGTGGCGCAAATTCACTGCGATCAGCTCGGCAATGGCGGGCTCATCTTCAACAATCAGTACTTGCGGCAATTTCTTCATGCTTCTTACCTGGGCTTGTTTAACGCACCGCCGACTCAATCACATCCATGGACTGGTGGCGAATGTCCTTGCCCTCCACCAAGTAGATGATGAGTTCGGCCACATTTTTGGAGTGATCACCAATGCGCTCCACCGCCTTGGCAAGGAACAGCAGGTCCAGGCTGGCAGAAATTGTGCGCGGATCTTCCATCATGTAAGTGATAAGTTTGCGCACAAAGCCATCAAACTCATCATCAATCAGGTCGTCTTCTTTCAGGATGCCCAAAGCGGCCTTGGTATCTAGGCGAGCCAAAGCATCCAGCGCCTTGCGCAGCAGTGCCGAGGCCATTTCTGCCGCAACCCGCAGCTCCCCTGAGGGCAAGGCGCGTGATGCGCCACTTTCAATGATGGACTTGACCATGCGCGCCATCTTGTGCGCTTCGTCGCCCATGCGCTCCAGGTTGGCCGTTACTTTGGAGAACGCCATCAACATGCGCAAATCACGTGCTGTCGGCTGGCGGCGGCCAATGATGGAAGACAGCTCATAGTCAATTTCCACCTCCATGGCGTTGACCCGCTCTTCCAGCGCAGCCACTTGCTCCACGGCTTCCAGGCTAAATTGGGTCAAGGCAAACACCGCCTGGCTGATCTGGCGCTCCACGATCCCGCCCAGCTCCATCACTCGCGATGAAATACGATTGAGTTCACTGTCAAACTGTGTCGACAAATGCTTATCTGACATATCTGTCTCCTGCGGAATTAACCAAATCGGCCTGTGATGTAGTCTTCTGTTTCGCGGCGCTGGGGCTTGAAAAACAGTTGCTCTGTCTCGCCAAACTCCACCAGGTCACCCAAATACATGTACGCGGTGTAATCACTGCAGCGCGCGGCTTGCTGCATGTTGTGCGTCACGATGACGACGGTGTAGTCGTCTTTGAGCTCAGCAATCAGCTCTTCCACCTTGGCGGTAGAAATTGGGTCCAGGGCCGAGCAAGGCTCGTCCAGCAGCAGCACTTCAGGCTTGATGGCAATGCCCCGTGCAATGCACAGGCGCTGTTGCTGGCCACCCGAGAGGCTGGCGCCGCTTTGGTGCAGCTTGTCTTTCACCTCGGTCCACAACGCCGCCTTGCGCAGTGCCCACTCCACGCGCTCTTCCATGTCTGCGGCATCCAGACTCTCGAACAACTTGACGCCGAAGGCAATGTTGTCGTAGATGGACATCGGAAACGGCGTGGGTTTTTGAAACACCATGCCCACCTTGGCACGAATCAGCGCAACGTCTTGCTTGCTGGTCAGCAGGTTCTCGCCGTCGAGCAAGATTTGCCCTTGCGCACGCTGCTCGGGGTACAGCTCGTACATGCGGTTAAATGTGCGCAGCAGCGTAGATTTGCCACAGCCGGACGGGCCAATAAAAGCCGTCACCTTCTTTTCGGGAATTTCCAGGTTGATGTTTTTCAACGCATGGAACTTGCCGTAGTAGAAATTCAGATCACGCACAGATAACTTGGATCGCCCAGAAATCGGTGCAATAGCGGGTGTCGTCAATGTTGCAGTTGGCATCATCAAATCCTTGCAATTTACTTTTGGCGCGTCAGTACGCGGGCCAAGATATTCAGGCCCAGCACGGCCACAGTAATCAGAAATACGCCTGCCCACGCCAGCTGCTGCCAGTTTTCATAGGGGCTCATCGCAAACTTAAAGATGGTCACTGGCAAGCTCGCCATCGGCTTGCCCAGATCGCCGTTCCAGAACTGGTTATTCAGTGCAGTGAAAAGCAGCGGTGCGGTTTCCCCCGCAATCCGCGCCACCGCAAGCAGCACACCCGTAATCACACCGGCGCGTGCAGCGCGCAATGTGATCGCCAAAATCACCTTCCACTTGGGCGTACCCAAAGCGTAGGCCGCCTCGCGCAGTGCTGAGGGCACCAGGGTCAGCATATTTTCTGTGGTGCGAATGACCACGGGGATCACAATCAAGGCCAGCGCCACAATGCCTGCATAAGCAGAGAAACTTTTGAACTTGGCCACCACTACCGCATAGACGAACAAGCCAATCACGATGGAAGGGGCAGACAGCAAAATGTCATTGACAAAGCGCGTCGTGCTGGCCAGCCAGCTGTTTTTGTCATATTCAGCCAGATAAACGCCTGCCATCACCCCAATCGGAGTGCCCACGCAAGTGGCCAAAGTCACCATGACGAAAGAGCCAAAAATGGCATTGGCCAGACCACCTGCCTCATTGGGAGGCGGCGTCATCTCGCTGAACAGCGCCAGGCTCAGCCCGCCAATGCCCAGCCGAATGGTTTCCCACAGAATCCAGATCAGCCAGAACACACCAAAAGCCATTGCCGCCAGCGACAGCGCCAGTGCCACCTGGTTGAGGCGCTTGCGAGCGGCAAAACGCGCCTGACGCGCTGCATCTTGGCGCTCGGCAGAAATCAGTTTTTGACTGGAGGTGCTCATGTGCGCGCTCCCTCATTCTTTTGCAGGCGGTTGAGCAAAATTTTGGACAATGCCAGCACCACGAAAGTGATGAAGAACAGTGCCAGCCCCAGATAGATCAACGATGCCTGGTGCAGGCCTTCGCCGGCTTCGGCAAACTCATTGGCCAATGCAGAGGTAATGCTGTTAGCGGCTTCAAACATGGACACCGAGTTGAGCTGGTTCATGTTGCCGATCACAAAAGTCACCGCCATCGTCTCACCCAAAGCACGTCCCAGGCCCAGCATGACGCCGCCCAGCACTCCGGCCTTGGTGTAAGGAAGCACTACCTTCCAGACGACTTCCCACGTTGTGGCCCCCAACCCGTAGGCCGACTCCTTGAGCAGCGCGGGAGTCACTTCAAACACATCGCGCATCACCGCCGCAATGAACGGGATGATCATGATGGCCAGGATAATGCCGGCCGATAAAATACCAATACCCACTGGCGGGCCCGAGACCAGTGCGCCCAGATAAGGCACGCCATCAAACAGGGCCTGCAGTGGTTGCTGCACATAAGTGGCCAGCACCGGGCCAAAGACCATCAAGCCCCACATGCCGTACACAATCGATGGCACCGCAGCCAGCAGCTCAATGGCTGTGCCCAGAGGGCGCTTGAGCCAGCTGGGTGCCAGCTCTGTCAAGAACAGCGCAATCCCAAAGCTCACAGGCACCGCAATGATCAGCGCAATCAGCGATGTCATCAAAGTGCCGTAGATCATCACCAGACCACCGTACTGGTCCTGCACGGGGTCCCACTCGGTGCGCGTGAAAAAGCCCAGGCCGTACTCATGAATGGCGGGCCAGGCACCGATCAGCAGCGAGCCCATGATGGCCAGCAGCAAGCCCAGAGTGATCAAGGCAGCACCCTTGGCCATCCAGGCGAACAGGCGATCGGCAAAGCTTGCAGATATCCAACGATTGCGGCGAGGCGGCTGTGCGCGGCTGGCAATCGGCTGTTGCCGGCTGGTCACCGGGTTGGCAGAAGACATGGATGAGGACACGGGTGTCACCTCTTTACAAATAACAAGACCTGCCAGACGCACACGCGCCCAGCAGGGTGTGACTGTTCAAGCAGTCGTTTACTTCCAAGCTACTGGCTTGCCAGCGCTGTCTTTGATTTCACCCCAGGCCTTGAACACCTGCGCCTTGACCGAGTCAGGCATAGGTACGTAATCCAGGTCGCTCGAAGTGGCGTCACCGCTCTTATACGCCCAGTCAAAGAACTTCAGCGTAGTCGCAGCTTGCGCAGGCTTGTCCTGCACCTTGTGCATCAAGATGAACGTTGCGCTGGTGATTGGCCATGCATCTTTGCCAGGCTGGCTGGTCAAGATCTGGTAGAAGCTTTTGCTCCAGTCAGCGCCTGCAGCAGCGGCCTTGAAGCTGGCTTCGTTGGGCGAGACAAACGCGCCTTCGTTGTTTTGCAACTGTGCAAAAGTCAGCTTGTTTTGCTTAACGTAAGCGTATTCCACGTAACCGATGGAGTTGGCCAGACGCCCCACAAAAGCGGCCACGCCTTCGTTGCCCTTGCCACCCGCACCTGTGGGCCAGTTCACTGCCTTGCCCTCACCCACTTTTTCTTTCCACTCGGCATTTACTTTGCTCAAGTAGTTGGTAAAGCCAAAAGTGGTGCCAGAGCCGTCAGCGCGGCGCACAGCCGTGATTTTTTCGTTAGGCAAATTCACGCCCGGATTCAGTGCCGTGATGGCGGCATCGTTCCAGTGGGTGATCTTGCCCAGATAAATGTCACCCAGAATCTGGCCCGTGAGCTTGAGCTGGCCAGGCTGCACGCCCTTGATGTTCACTACCGGAACAATCCCGCCAATGACGGTGGGAAACTGCACCAGACCCTTGGCTTGCAAGTCTGCGTCTTTCAGTGGCTCGTCCGAAGCACCGAAATCTACGGTCTTGGCTTCAATTTGCTTGAGACCTGCGCTAGAGCCCACCGACTGGTAGTTGATCTTCACGCCTGTGGCCTTGTTGTAATCAGCGGCCCACTTGGAATACAGCGGAGCGGGGAAACTGGCACCTGCGCCAGTTGCATCTTGCGCGGCTGCCATGTTGAACAAACCGCCGGATACCAAAGCACCCGTCACTAAAACACGCGTCATGGACATTTTCATGGAAGCACCTCTTTAGATTGCAGAACAAGGGGTCGAAGAAAACTTCGATGACGTGAATGTAAAAACCGTTTATGACGAGCTTGTGACACATAAAAAATAATTTATTCCTCCTCAAAAACCACAGTTCAGTGAATTCAAAAAAATGTCACAAACCATTCATGACGGCCATCTAGAATCGCAGCCCTGTTTCACACTCGGTCATGCCCCACATTTGTGCGCTCAACGCCGCCATGGCTGATAAGCTGCCCACTTTGCGCCGCCAGCTGACACATTTCAAATGAACAATGCGATTGCACTTGCTGCCGTAGATCTCGGCTCCAACAGTTTCCGCCTTGAAATTGGTAGTTATGAACACCACCAGATTCACCGCATCGAGTACCTCAAAGAAACCGTGCGCCAAGGCAATGGTTTGGACAGCAACCGCAACCTCACCCAGGAATCCATGGAACGTGGCTGGGCCTGTCTGGCCCGCTTTGGTGAACGCCTGCGCGGTTTTGATCCGCAGCATGTGCGTGCAGTGGCCACACAAACCTTGCGCGAAGCCCATAACCGTGACGAATTTATTGATCGCGCCAATGAATTGCTCGGTTTTCCCATTGAAGTGATAACGGGCGAAGAAGAAGCCGCCCTGATTTACCGCGGCGTCATCAGCCAGTTGCCTGCATCGGACGAAAACCGTCTGGTAATTGATATTGGCGGGCGCTCCACCGAATTTGTATTGGGCCAGGCCAGCGTGGTGCAGTCACTGGCCTCTTACCGCATTGGCAGCGTGGCGTGGACGCTGCGCTACTTCCCCCAGGGTCACCTGACGCCCGAGGCCTTCGAGACCGCTGAGATTGCCGCACGTGCCGTGCTCGATGAGGCGCTGGACACCTTTACACCCGGCAGCTGGGACATTGCCTACGCCTCCGCAGGCACCGCCAACGCAGTGGGAGACACGCTGTCTGCCAATGGGTTTGACCCCGGCGTCATTACCCGCGCCAGCCTCGATTGGCTGCAGCAGCAACTGCTGCGCGCCCAGCACATTGACCGCATCAAGCTGGAAGGCCTGAAAGAAGACCGCCGCCCCGTCGTGGCCGGTGGCCTGAGCGTGCTGCGGGCCGTGTTTGACTTGCTGGGTCTGGAGCGCATGGTCGTGGCTCAGGGCGCACTGCGCATGGGCGTGCTGTACGGGCTGGTCAACGATGAGCCCAGCGGAGACATCCACACCGCCAGCGTTCTGGGCCTGATGCAACGCTTTGGGGTGCATAGCATGCATGCCCGCCATGTGGCCGAAACCGCTCAGCAACTGTGGATGCAGCTGCACCCGCAAGAAACCTTCCCCCCCGCCAACCTGGCTTGGGCTGGCTTGCTCCATGAAGTGGGCTGGCGCATCTCGCGCAGCAATTACCACCGCCACAGCGCCTACATTCTGGAAAACAGCAACGCCCCGGGCTTTGCCCCCGCAGAGCTGGCGCAGCTGGGTCAGCTGGTGCTGGGTCATCGCGGCAAGCTCAAAAAAATGGAAGCCTTCATGCACCTGCCAGCCAATGCAGAGCAACTGCTGTGCCTGCGTCTGGCTGTGGTGCTTTGCAACAACCGCCGTGCGCCCGATATGCAAGGCCTGCAGTTACAGCGCAATGGCAAGCAATTGCTGCTGCAAACTGCGCCGGGCTGGGCGCAGCGCTTTCCACTCAGCGCACAGTTGCTGCGCGAAGAGGCAGAAGCCGTAGGAAAAACCGACTGGCAGTTGCTGCTGCATCTAGCTTAAGAAAAAAGGAGCTTTCAACGCTTGATCTATATAGGTTTCAAAGTCTTTTATATCTGAAACCTTTTATTTATAAGCGTTACAAGCTCTCTTTATTAAAGCAACCACACCCACTGCTTCACAAAAAAAGGATGCCATATGCATCCTTTTTTGTGCGCGCACCATGGTCAGCTACGTGCTGTACAGATGCATCAGCGCGTTTTGTACACCATCGCCATCTTGCGGCTGCGCGGGCGGCAGGTAGCTGCCATCGGGCTGCTGCGTCCACGCATCACGGTTGTCATGCAAATATGCCACCAGGCATTCATCGATCACGCGCTGGCGCAGCTTGGGCTCTTGCACAGGCCAGGCCAGCTCGACACGGCGCGTCATGTTGCGGCGCATCCAGTCGGCGCTGGACAGGTAGACATGCTCCTGACTGTCGCCCCACGCAAAGTAAAACACCCGAGAGTGCTCCAGAAAACGGCCAATCACCGAGCGCACGCGAATGTTGTCTGTCACACCCGGCACTTGCGCGGGCAGCATGCAGGCACCCCGCACGATCAAATCAATCTTCACGCCGCGCTGCCCTGCCCTGACGAGTGCCAGCATCAAAGCCTCATCTGTCAACGCGTTCATTTTGGCGACGATGCGGGTGTTTTTGCCTTTCGCTGCTGCATCGCCCAATGCATCAATTTTTTCGATCAATTTGCGTTGCAACTGAAAGGGTGCAAGCAGCAGATGGTGCAACTTGGGCAACTTGCTCTGGCTGGCCAAATGCACAAATACATTGTCCATATCAAGTGTCAACAGCGGCTCAGCCGTCAAGTAGCTGACGTCGGTGTACAACCTGGCGGTGCGCGGGTTGTAGTTGCCGGTAGACAAATGCCCGTAACGCACCAGGTTGCGGCCTTCGCGCCGGGTCACGAGCAGCATTTTGGCGTGAGTTTTCAAGCTCACCACGCCGTACAACACCTGTGCACCAATAGACTCCAGCATTTCGGCCCAGTTGATGTTGGCTTCCTCGTCAAAGCGTGCCTTCAACTCCACCACCACAGTAACTTCTTTGCCCCGGCGTACTGCTTCGCGCAGCAGCAGCATCAATTCAGAGTCAGAGCCGGTGCGGTAAATGGTTTGCTTGATGGCCAGCACTTTCGGGTCATTCACAGCCTCACGCAAAAAGGCCAGTACGCCATCAAAACTTTCAAACGGCTGGTGAATTGACACATCGCCTTGCTTGAGACGCTCAAAAAACGATTGTCCTGGCACCAACTGCGTGGGGTAGCAAGCGTTGTAGACCGGAAACAAAAGTTTGGGGTCATTGACCAGATCGACAATTTGCGTCAAGCGCACCAAATTAACTGGGCCATGCACCCGGTACAAAGCAAGTTCCGGCAAATCAAACTGCTTCAGCAAAAAGCTGGACAAGTACTCTGAGCACCCTGCCGACACTTCCAGGCGCACCGCCTCACCATAATGCCGCTGCTCCAGCCCCTGGCGCAATGCAGTGCGCAGGTTTTGCACGTCGTCTTCATCAACCGCCAGGTCTGAATGCCGCGTCACACGGAACTGAGAGAACTGCCCCACCACCCGACCCGTAAACAACTCAGCCAAGTGCGCACGAATCACGCTGGACAGCGATACAAACAGTGTGCCTTTGTTGCTGCCACGCGCGGGCATGTGAATAAAGCGTGGCAACACGCGCGGCACTTTAACAATGGCGATGTCATTTTCACGACCAAAGGCATCATGGCCACTGAGGCGAACAATAAAGTTTAGCGACTTGTTAGCGACCTGCGGAAACGGGTGCGATGGGTCCAGCCCCACGGGAATCAACAGCGGCCGAACTTCACGCTCGAAATAGGCTTTGACCCAGCGCCGCTGTTCAGCATTGCGCTCACCATGCGAGACGATGCGGATACCCTGTTTTCCAAATTCGGGCAGCAAATCGTCGTTGTAAAGCGAATACTGTCGCGCCACCATGTCGTGCGCCGCCTCAGACAAGGCCTTGAATGAATCAGCGGTGTACAACCCCTTTTGCTCGCTGGCACGTGCAGCTGCCAAATGCGGCGCAGCGCGCACTTCAAAAAACTCATCCAGATTGGATGAAACAATGCACAAATAGCGCAGTCTTTCGAGCAGCGGCACGTCACGCCGCTTGGCCCAGTCAAGTACCCGTTCATTGAAGGCCAAGATGCTGTGATCACGATCCAGAAACTGAAAAGGCTGCACAGCGGTAGAAGTGTTTGATGTAGACAAAGGCAGGGAACGGGCAAAGCCGTTGTAATCAAAAGTAAACAAACGTTAACAGGCTAGTGTTGACTGTATTTATGACAAAGGCGTGACAGGTTTTTTCGCCAATGTGGCAACGTGATTTATATTTTGCCCGCTTTGAAGATTTAATCCGCTATGCATCAACTTATCTTGATGTGCCGACACCAAATACCCTTCAAACAACTGAGCCGCCTGCGCCCAGCTGAAGTCCAGTGCACGCAACCGCGCCTCATGGCGCGGCACAGTTAGCGCTGTGTAGCAGGCCTGCTGCAAATCAGCATGCAAAACGCCACCATGGTGCACGCCATCATCAGTGCCACCGGCTTTGCACAACACTTCCAGCGGGCCATCGACCGGGTATGCAGCGACGGGCGTACCGGTGGCCATCGCCTCCAGCATCACCAGCCCAAAGGTTTCAGAGCGACTCGGAAAGACAAACACATCGGCCGCTGAATAGACCTTGGCCAGTTCATGGCGCGGCAGCACGCCCATCCAGCGCACCTGCGGGTAGCGCTGCTTCAAGCTGGCTTCCAGCGGACCAACACCGCAAACCACTTTGGTTCCCGGAATATCCAGATTCAAAAATGCATCGATGTTTTTTTCATACGATACGCGGCCAACAAAAAGCGATACAGGCCGTACCAATGTGCCCATCGGCGGATACAAGCGCGGCTGCGGTTGGTAAGCAAACAGTTCGGTGTCTACGCCATGTGTCCAGCCGCGCAGGTTTTTAAAGCCGCGCACCTCCAGCATGCGAAGCACGCCGTTGGTTGGCACCATCACACCCGATGAGGGTTTGTGAAAATACCTGAACAGTGCATAACCCCAAGACAACGGGATCTTCAATGCCGCGTGCAAAATTTCTGGAAACTTGGTGTGAAACGCAGTGGTAAACCGCAACCCTCTTTTTGTGCAGTAGCTGCGACCTGCCCAGCCTAATGGTCCCTCGGTAGCAATGTGAATCGCCTCGGGTGCGAAAGCATCGAGCTTTTCAGTCAAAACGCGCTTGGGCGAAACCGCCAAATCAATGCCCGCATAGCCGGGGCATGACCGGGTCTTGAACAGGCCTGGATGTATCACATCAACACTGTGGCCCAACGCCTCTAACTCGCGCACCAACTCAACCAGCGTGGTGACCACGCCGTTGACTTGGGGTTGCCATGCGTCAGTGATCAATGCAATTTTCATGTTTGATTTCGAAAGGTTTTCCATCAAGCAGTCACTGTGTTGCCAACATGGCCACGCCCTTGCGTCTCATGCGCAGGCGCCCAGTGCAGCAGTTCCAGCGTGCCGTCAAAATGCTCTACCAGCGCTGTACGGCTTTCAACCCAGTCCCCATCGTTGCAATACAGCACGCCATTGATGTCACGCATCTCGGCGCGGTGAATGTGCCCGCACACCACGCCTTGATGCCCCCGGTTGCGAGCTTCATTGGCCACGGCCACCTCAAAGTCGGTCACGTAGTTCAGTGCGCTTTTAACTTTTTGCTTCAGGTAGGCAGATAGCGACCAGTACGGCAACCCCATGCGGGCTCGCATTGTGTTCAGGTACCGGTTGAGCTTGAGCGTGAACTCATACAAGTTGTCTCCCACAATGGCCAGCCACCTGGCGCACTGCACCACCGCGTCAAAATAATCGCCATGAATGACCCATAGCCGACGACCGTCAGCGGTGGTGTGGACGGCCTCTTCCATCACTTCAATGTCGCCAAAGCGGTGGCCGATAAATTGACGCGCAAACTCATCGTGGTTGCCTGGAATAAACACCACGCGGCAGCCCTTTCGCGCTCTTTTGAGCAGCTTTTGCACCACATCGTTGTGCGCTTGCGGCCAGTACCACTTGCGGCGCAGTTGCCAGCCGTCAATGATGTCGCCGACCAGGTACAGGTTATCGCTGGGGTGAGCTTTTAAAAAATCAAGCAGTGCAGTGGCCTGGCAGCCGGGCGTGCCCAGGTGCAGGTCGGATATAAAAATCGTGCGGTAACGTTTGCGCAGCGATTCATCATCGTTGTCATGTGGCTCCTGAGCACCTGCATCAGCAATGCGGCCCATGAAACCCAAAGCGTCAAACATCGTTCGCATCACACAGCGATTGGCTTGGCAGTGAAATGCTTCAGGTAACGCGGCGGCAAATCTGCAATGCGCATCATCATCGGCAAGTCGGCAGAATTAAAGTCAGGATCCCAGGCCGGTGCGCCCAGCACCTTGGCACCCAGACGCAGATAACCACGAATCAGTGCGGGCGGCTCAATGTTCAGCGAATCATCGAGCCTGTCAACCGGCAAGGCCAGGCGCGGCGTGACGCGGTACTCAATCGGCGCAAGATGTGTCTGCCTGACTTGCCGCCAGATGCTGGCTGCTGCCTGACCGCTGCTCGTGCCGCCTGCCTGCATCGGTATGCTGGCGCAGCCAATCATGGTGTCCAGCTGGTTGCGCGCCATGAACTCGGCCAATGCCCCCCACAGCGCCAATATCACGCCGCCCGAGCGATGGTCAGCATGTACGCAGCTGCGGCCCAACTCCACCATTCGTTCGCGCAAGCTGCGTAACCTGGTCAGGTCAAATTCAGTATCGCTGTATGTGCTGCCAGCGCGTTTGGCTTGCGTGGGTGTCAGCACCCGGTACGTGCCAATCACCTCGCCGCTGGCCTCATCCCGTACCAGCAGGTGCTCACAATAATCATCAAACAAATCAATGTCGTGGCCAGCCACGGTAATGGGCAGCGTGGCACCCATCTCGACTGCAAAAACCTGGTATCTCAGGCGCTGCGCCGCCCGGACCTCGTCTTGATGCCGGGCCCAGCTGACCGAGATTTTCCCCACGGCAGGCCTTTGAACAACATCGGAAATGACAGTTTGACCGCTTGGACAAAGTGACCCCCGGATAACTTGCGGCATGGCCACAGGGGACAGGGCAAACGTGGGGTTTGGCAGTTCTTTCATGGCTAACTCCTTGTGGTTATGTGTCTCGGACCAAAACAGATCGAATCAAAATAATGCTGTAAAAAAGCCCCGGGGTCGGGGCTGCTGGTGAAAAGTCATTTGATGGCCATCGGCTGAATAGACCGAATGCTTTGCAACCCCTCCAGCCAGGGCCGCGCTCCAGGCTTGAAGCGCAAGCCACCCGGGCTGCTGGCCAGAGCAGTGGCCGTACAACGCAAAATACGCAGGCACTGCTGGTTAAAGTTCAGGGCCAACTTAGCTGTTGTATTTTTTTGCATAGCCAAATTGTGAGCAGCCGAGGTGACGTGCCTGTGTCAGTTGGGTGGCAATTGTGTGACAGGACAAGGCCCTGAGTCAATATTGATTGCCTGGATAGGTGCTTCTTTTTTAGGT
>ENA-OFCX01000836-OFCX01000836.1-metagenomes-genome-assembly--contig:-NODE-836-length-14181-cov-2.370027_pt1 | contig 14181 bp, 8 predicted proteins | sample MGYA00153384_OFCX01 | MGnify analysis MGYA00153384
TGGCGTTGGCGGCGGTCACTGTGCCGTCTTCCCTGAATGCTGGACGTAGTCCCGAGAGCGACTCGGCGGTCACGCCGTCGCGGATGAACTCGTCGGTCTCGACAATCGTATCGCCCTTGCGGCCCTTGACTGTAACGGGGGCAATCTCGGCCGCAAAAACAGGGAACGTGCCAGTGTTTACCACGCCTGTTTCACTGAATCGACGCGCAACGCGATCCGGATCCTCTACGATCTTGTCGATAGCAAAGGTCTCGTCGCCCAACACCCGCAGAAAAGGCTTGTGGATAGGTGCGATGAAGCCGGCCCGATCGACCGTGTGCGCGACGACCAATGGGGTGATTTTCTTGACTTCGAGCAGGGCCGTTAACAACGCCCGGTCGAGCCCGGGTATGATTTTGTCGAACGATTTTGGTGGCAACTGGATGTCGACGCCCACGACGGCCGGCTTCACAGCCGCGAGCGCGCGCAACGTATTGCCGAGATGTGCATGCCACATTGCCAGCGGCTCTTCGAAGACATCTTCCGATGCTTCATCCATTCCGATCAAGACGGGCTCAACCTTGGCAGGGCGTGGAAAAAAGTTGCGCATCACCTGCATCTGCACGTCAAACGACAAGCGCTCCAGCTGGCTGATCAGTGATTGATTGCGGTTAGGGAAACTCCACAGGAAGGAAAAAATGACGATGGAAATCGCCAATAGTGCCGCGCCACGCGTTGCATGACGCGCCCATAACCTGCTAATGGAATCCAGTGCCGCCAAATGAAACACTCCCGTTGCTGCGCGCGCGTTACAGTCGAATTTGTAGACGGCTGCTTTTCACACTATTCTAGCGTCTCGGCACACGACAGAAAACGCTATGAATAATTTCTTTGGGACATTCGACTACGTCATCGTCGGCGCGGGCACCGCAGGGTGCGTGCTCGCCAACCGTCTCTCAGCTGATCCCGGCAACCGCGTGTTGCTTTTGGAGGCTGGCGGCAAGGATGACTGGATCTGGATCCACATTCCAGTCGGTTACCTTTACTGCATTGGTAATCCGCGCACCGACTGGTGTTACCGCACCGAGCCTTGTGATGGCCTGAATGGCCGCTCGATCTTGTATGCACGCGGAAAAGTCCTGGGGGGTTGCTCGTCTATCAACGCGATGATTTACATGCGCGGCCAGTCCGGCGACTACGACGCATGGGCGGCGGGTGGTAATCCGGGTTGGTCATGGAAAGATGTCTTACCGATATTCAAGCGTTCGGAAAATCATTATGGCGGCGGGAGCGACCTGCACGGCGCAGATGGCGAATGGCGTGTCGAAGAACAGCGTCTCGAGTGGGAAATCCTGAACGCGTGGCGCGATGCCGCAGAGCAATGCGGCATTCCGAAAGTGCCTGATTTCAACGGCGGCGATAACTTTGGCTCATCACGCTTTCAGGTGAATCAACGCACAGGCCTCAGATGGAATGCATCCAAAGCGTTCCTGCGACCGGTAATGAAAAGGCCGAACCTGACGGTACTCACCAATGTGCACGCCACCAAAATTCGTTTCAAGCTGCAAGATGGCATACGCGAGGCGACCGGCATCGAATTCATCCGCGACAACGAAATGCTGTTTGCGGAGGCAACGCGTGAAACTATTCTTGCGTCTGGTGCAATCAACTCCCCACAGTTACTGCAATTATCCGGGGTTGGCCCGCGCCAACTGCTTCAGGAAAATGCAGTCAGCGTGGTGCATGATTTAGCGGGTGTTGGTGAAAATCTGCAAGACCATTTGCAGCTGCGCATGGCGTTCAAAGTGCAAGGCGTGCGCACGATGAATGAATGGTCGAACAGCCTGTTTGGCAAGGCGCAGATGGCGCTGGAGTACGCTCTTCATCGCACCGGTCCGCTGACGATGGCACCCTCTCAATTAGGTGCGTTCGCCAAGTCCGATGCCACACAATCAACTGCAAACATCCAATATCATGTCCAGCCGTTGTCGCTGGACAAATTTGGCGATCCGCCGCATAAGTTTCCGGCTTTTACTGCGAGCGTCTGCAATTTGCGCCCGCTTAGTCGCGGCTTTGTTCGCATCAAGAGCGCCGATCCACACATCTATCCGGTCATCCAGCCCAATTACCTTTCGACCGAACACGATCGCAAAGTCGCCGTCGACTCGATGAAGCTCACACGTAAAATCTGTGCCGCCGAGGCACTGGCTAAATATCGACCGGAAGAATTTATGCCTGGCCCATTAGTTCAAACAGACGAGGAAATGGCCGACGCGGCCGGCAATATTGGTACGACAATCTTTCATCCTGTCGGGACATGCAAAATGGGGCCTGCATCCGACGCCGATGCGGTTGTCGATGCGCGTCTGCGCGTGCATGGCATCGCGCGCCTGCGCGTGGTGGATGCGTCGATTATGCCGACCATTACCTCAGGCAACACCAATTCGCCGACCGTCATGATTGCCGAACAGGGCAGCAGATTCATTCTTGAGGATCGTAAGTAAGCATGGGTTACCAAGCTGTAAATATTTTGCGAAACTCCAGCACTGACGAGGCTTCCGGGCGCTTTTCGTCTGAAACGGCAAGCTGGGCGTGCACTTTGCCTTTGCGATTCTGTACGTGAATCAGCCGCGCAACGACGCCCTGCTCGCCTGGTATTTTGTGGTGATCTGGGGATCGGGCTTTATCGCCACCAAGATTGGCATCCAGTACGCTGCGCCATTTACGTTTCTGTCGTTGCGTTTCGCCTTCGGCATCCTTTGCCTGATTCCTTTGGTGCTTTGGCTCAAACCTGCGTGGCCAAAAACACAGCGGGAATGGCTGCATGTCATCATCGCCGGCCTGTTGATGCACGCGGTCCACCTTTCCGGCAGCCACTATGCGCAGTATCTGGGTATGTCGGCTGGAATCGCCGCCGTTATTCTCGCGCTGCAGCCGTTGGCTACGGCGCTAATCGCACGCGGCAGTGGTGATCGGGTGACGCGCTTGCAATGGTTTGGTATCGCGCTGGGCTTCGCGGGTGTCGCGCTTATCGTCTGGCACAAGATTGATGTTCGGGCGGTTTCGTTAGGAAGTCTCATGGCGGTGCTTGCTGGATTGGCGGCATTGACTGTTGGAACGTTGTATCAACGAAAATTCTGTCCCACGGTTGATTTGCGGTCAAGCGCGCTGATCCAGTTTGCCGTGTCATTGGTGGCAGTACTTCCTTTGAGCATTGCGTTTGAAGGCGCGAAGGTGCAGTGGTCTTGGCCGCTTCTGGGCGCCATAGCCTTCCTGGTCATTGGCGCATCTATTCTTGCTGTCAATGCATTGCACACGCTGATGCGACACGGTGAGGCCACACGTGTGACCAGCATGATGTATCTGCCACCAATTTTTGCGGTCGCGATGGAATACCTCGTGTTCAGTGTGGTGCCGACAGCGATTTCTCTGGTCGGTATTGCAGTCACATCTGTGGGCGTCGCAATGGCGATGCACCGCACACGCGTCCCAACAGCGTGAGTCAGGTCATGGCATAACCCGCTTTGGTAGCGTAAAAGTAACGCATGTCGAATAACGCAATTCGCCCGCTGGCGCTCGTCATCATTCTGATGGTGCTGGACCACATCGCCTTTAACGGCAGCCGTATATCGGTAACGCTGTACGCGATTTTCCTTGGCGAATCCGCGTTGACCGTTGGCACCTTGCTTGCACTTTATGCATTGCTGCCGGCCGTGTTTTCGGTCGCGGCGGGACGCTGGATTGACCGCATCGGCATCATCAAGCCGATGCAAATAGGTTCAATCGGCGTAGGTGTCGGCGCGGTGTTGCCCTATCTATTGCCGGGTGTAGCCATTCTCTACGCCGCTTGCGTCATCGTCGGGCTGGCCTTCATGCTGGTGAACGTCGCGGCGTACCACGCGGTAGGCGAGTTATCGCAACCGGAGGATCGCGCCATCAATTTCAGCTACGTGGCGCTCGGCTTTTCAACCTCGCTGTTCATTGCGCCGATACTTTCGGGCGTGAGCATCGACAGCGTCGGCTACCGGAACACGTTTGCGTTGCTGGCCGCATTCACGGTGCTTCCCATCATCGTCCTATCGTTTAAATTGCTGCCTATCGCAGCGCCCGCACCGAAACCTGAGGGCAGCACAGGTGGTAACGTCATGGATCTGCTGCGCGACCCGCAATTGCGTCGTCTTTACATCACCATGGCAGTGTTGACGGTCGCTTGGGACGTTTACAGTTTCGCTATTCCGATTCAAGGATCTTTAACGGGTTTATCTGCCTCAGAGATCGGGTTAGTGATGGCGTCTTTCGCAGCAGCGACATTTGTGGTGCGTCTGGCGATGCCGTTTTTCGTTCAACGCGTAAAACCCTGGACCATGCTCATTGGCGCGCTATTGACGGCTGGTGTGAGCTTCTTCTTGCTGCCATTTGCGACGACAGTGGGTGCAATGATGGCCTTGCTGTTTTTATTGGGGCTGGGCCTTGGCTCGCCGCAACCAATGATATTGACGCTGCTCCACGAATCCGCGCCAGCGGGCCGGGCTGCAGAAGCTTTGGGGTTGCGTACCACGCTCATCAACGGCAGCCAAACGGTGATGCCGCTCATCTTTGGCGGGGTAGGGGCAGCGCTGGGGATGATGCCAGTCTTCTGGGCAATGTCGGCAGCTTTGGTGGTCGGCAGCCTCTACGCGCGTCGGGCTAGCAGGATCGCTGCAGAAATCGACATGAAGGCATAAACTTCCACCAACTTTATGGCTGATTGGCGCGTTTGATCCTTCAGATAGATACTCGGAACATACCGCGTAGACGCTTGATTTATTAGCATTCGCCCCAAGATCTGTGAATACCGGTGGACACGTACAGACGCATTAAGAAACTGTCGCGCCACGGTACAATCTGCTATCAATTATTCAGTTTCGGAGATGATCAAGCCATGAAACGTGTGTTCCTATTTCTTGCAACCAACCTTGCGGTGATGCTCGTACTGGGTGTTGTCACCAGTATGCTGGGCGTCAATAAATTTTTGACGGCCAACGGCCTCAACCTGCCGATGTTGCTGGCGTTTTCAGCCGTTGTAGGTTTTACCGGTGCGATTTTTTCGTTGCTTATCTCCAAGCCGATGGCCAAATGGAGCACCGGCGCGAAGGTGATCGTCAGTCCGCGCAATGAAACCGAACAGTGGCTGCTTGAGACAGTGGGTCGCCTCGCGAATAAAGGCAACATCGGCATGCCGGAAGTCGCCATTTTCGAGGGTGACCCAAATGCATTTGCCACTGGCGCCTTCAAGAATTCTTCGTTGGTTGCCGTTTCCACGGGCCTGCTGGAGTCGATGACGAAAGAAGAAGTCGAAGCGGTGCTCGCGCACGAAATTGCTCACATCGTCAACGGCGATATGGTGACGCTTACGTTGATTCAAGGCGTACTCAATACCTTTGTGGTGTTTCTGGCCAAAATCGTCGGGTACTTTGTAGACCGCGTGGTGCTGAAGAACGACCGTGCAGGACCCGGAATTGGCTATTACGTGACCGACATTGCCTGTCAAATTATCTTTGGTCTCGTTGCATCGGTGATCGTCGCATGGTTTTCTCGCCAGCGCGAATTTCGTGCCGATGCCGGTGCGGCGAGCCTGATGGGTACCCCGCAACCGATGATCAAGGCCTTGGCGCGCTTGGGCGGGGTGCAAGCCGGGGAATTGCCGAAGTCGATGGCCGCCTCTGGCATTACTGACAAAGTGGGCTTTATGGCATTGTTCTCCAGTCACCCGCCAATTGAATTACGCATCGCGGCACTGCAGAAGCGCGGCTGAGGTACCACTTTAAAATAAAAAGGGCCGCGTTACTGCGGCCCTTTTCGCTCAAGCAGACGCCGTGAGGCCTATTCGTTTGGTTTCTTGAACACGGATTTCAGCGCCCCGAAAAGCCCGCTTTTCTTTTCTTCTTCCGGCGGCGGCGACGCAGGATTAGTCGCGTACGCAGGCATTTTCACCTGTGGTCGCGCAAACTGACCTGATGCACTCCCGCTAGCGGCCGGGCGGCGGTTCAAATCCTTGAAATTGGAATCTTTCCCGATAAACAGTTTTGCCAATTCTTCAAGTGCTTTATCGGTAACGGTATCTGGTTCCAGCGTATATACCGTGGGACCAAAGTCTTCGACATTTTTCAGTTTGAAACGAATGACACCGTTGTCGTAGTCACCTACCACATCAGCACCGCATATGACTTCACAATTTATCTTGAAGACCTCGTGCGTGGTTACGCGCCGATCATTCTTGAATGGCTCCGACGCAAAACGCATGTTGTTTTGCCATAGCAGATCGCGGAAACGCTCAATTTGCTCCGCTTCGCGTTTGACCGTCAATTGATCGGGCTTGCTACGCTTGAAGTTGATCGTTACATTTTCATAATGTTCACTGTTGTCTCGTTGCGAAGTACGGAATTCAATGCGGTACTCGCTTTGTGTAAGTCCGTCAATTTTGCCAACGGTAAGCAAATCGTAAACAAGCGAGCAAGGCGGCTTGACAACATTCAACTGCTTGAATAGCTCATTCATGTACTGGAAGGTCTTCCGCAACGCACGATCAACCGCCGCTGAATTGGCTTTGATCGTTTGCGTCTTTACCGCTTCCTGACTCTTGAGTGTCTCGGCCTCTTTTTTGAGGTCGTCGAGAAGTCCCATATGTTCTCCGATATTCCTAATGTGCGTTATGCTGGTGCAAATGTTACTTTTTTAACGAATGCCACATGTTACCGCAGGCAGCTGTCCCCTGTCAGCCTGAAAATCATCGCCGCCTACCGCGCGACGCAGCAATATGAAAGCCATCCTTTCGCTGGACCAAGGCACCACCAGCTCTCGCGCGGTGTTATTCGATCGCAATGGCGCGATTCTGGCCTCAGCGCAGCATGAGTTCGCCCAGCATTTTCCACGACCCGGTTGGGTGGAGCACGACGCACTTGAAATCTGGCAGTCACAATGCCGGGTTGCGGCAGAGGCAATCGCTAAATCCGCACTGACCGCCGAGGAAATCGGTGCCATCGGCATCACTAACCAGCGCGAAACAACTGTACTCTGGGACCGCGCCAGCGGCCAACCGCTTGCACCTGCCATCGTCTGGCAGGACAGGCGTACTGCGGTATTTTGCGACGAGCTGAAGCGCGAAGGGATGGAAGCTTGCATTCGCGAAAAAACGGGTTTGGTCATTGATGCGTATTTTTCTGGCACTAAACTGAATTGGCTATTGCAAAATATTCCTGGAGCGCGACAACGGGCAATGCGCGGGGAACTTGCATTCGGCACCATCGATAGCTGGTTGATATGGCAACTAACCGGAGGCAAAGTTCATGCCACGGACGTTTCCAACGCGTCCCGCACAATGTTATTTAACATACACAGGCTCGATTGGGACGACGAGCTTTTGCGCGCGATGGACATTCCACGGAGTGTGCTGCCCATAATTGTCAGTTCCAGCGAAGTTATCGGCGAAACTGCATGTGAAGGTTTGCCGCGGGGCATCGTCATTGGCGGTGTGGCAGGCGACCAGCAGGCCGCACTGTTTGGCCAAGCCTGCTATCGCCCCGGCATGGCGAAAAACACTTACGGGACCGGTTGCTTCATGCTGATGAATACTGGCGAGTCGGCGGTCGCGTCTCAACACAATCTGATTTCAACAGTCGCATGGCGACTCGATGGCCAGCCCGCGCAATATGCCGTCGAAGGCAGTGTGTTTGTTGCGGGGGCAGCGGTGCAATGGTTGCGCGATGGCCTTGGCATTATTGAGAAAGCATCCGACGTTGAAACACTCGCCGCCTCGGTCGCAGATTCGGGCGGGGTGGTTATGGTTCCTGCGTTCACCGGCCTAGGCGCACCACACTGGGATGCAACGGCGCGCGGCGCAATATTCGGGCTCACGCGCGGAAGCACGCGGGCACATATCGCACGGGCGACGCTGGAGTCGATCGCATTTCAAAGTGCCGAACTGGCGGCGGCAATGCGCGACGACGCCGATGTGCCGTTAGCGGAATTGCGCGTTGATGGCGGCGCTGCGGTGAATAACTTTCTCATGCAATTTCAGGCCGACCTGATTGGAGTCAATGTAGTGCGGCCCAAAATCACCGAGACCACTGCCTTGGGCGCAGCCTACCTGGCTGGCTTGGCGGTGGGCTTCTGGCGCACACAGGAAGAAATCGCCTTGCTTTGGGAAACAGAGCGCACCTTTGTGCCTCATCTTTCCAAAGGCGACGCGCAAAAGCGTATGGACGCGTGGCGACTTGCGGTTGATCGCACCAAACAATGGCTGTGACGGTTGCGTCATCGACCGTGAGCTAGCGCTCCACAGCCACACCGTTTATTTACGGATATTTAATTCCCTCGGCCCTGCTCGATTCGGACGGCATTTCCAGTAGTTCGATGGCCAAAAATGTCCCATTTGCTTGGATTTTTAGCGATCCCATGCAGACCGCAAATGGCCACCCAAACAACGTTTCCTGGCAGTTGACAGCTTATAGGTTTGGGCGTAACTTACTCACCGGTCAGTTATATTTTACGAATTTCGTTCGAATAAAATCGTATGCAATTATCCTTAAAAAAAATAAAAAACGCTTTTATTAGCGGGTACTTAAGCACAATCGCCGCAATCGGCATGGCACTGTTGTTCGTGGCGGGTGGTTGCGCAAAACACGACACAGCTCAGGTCCAGGCGAGACCGGCACTGGCCTACAAAATACCTGCAACATCAGGTGTTGATAGCGACGTTTTTGCTGGTGACGTTCGCGCGCGCGTTGAAGCCGACCACGCATTTCGCGTGGCAGGCAAAATCGCACAGCGGCTGGTCGATGCCGGTGCCGTCGTGAAAAAAGGCCAGGCCCTGGCGCGCATTGATTCGCAGGATGTGAGGCTTGCCGCCGATGCGGGCAAGGCCCAAGTCGCAGCCCAACAGACCGAAGCCGAATTTGCGGGCGCCGAACTCAAGCGATTTCAGGATTTGTTCAATAAAGGCTTCGTCAGCAAGTCAGCACTAGATCAGAAAGTAAATGTGGCCAATGCTGCCAAGGCACGCCTCGATGCCGCGCGCGCGCAATCGAGCGTCTCAATTAATCAGGAGGGTTACGCTACGCTCACGGCAGAAACGAACGGCGTGGTGACGCAGGTGATGGCCGAGGCCGGCCAAGTCGTCGCTGCCGGACAAGCAGTGATGAAAATTGCCAATCCACAGGAAAAGGAACTCTCAATCAGCGTGCCCGAGGCAAAACTGGGTGAGTTTAAAGGCAGGGGTGCTGCGCCCCGGGAGCTCAAGGTGGGGCTCTGGTCCAATCCGGGCAAATTCTACAAGGCAAAGATTCGGGAAATCGGCGGCGCGGCGGACCCGATCACGCGCACGTATGCGGTGCGTGTCACCTTGCTTGAGCTCGATGAGGCCGTACAGCTAGGCATGTCGGCCTACGCGGTTTTTGTTGGCGCCAATGAAACAGATACGCTCGCTGTTCCACTCTCGTCCCTTTACGTTCGCGATAAAACCACGGGCGTGTGGCAGATCGGTGCCGACGGCAAAGTATCGCTAAAGGCGGTCACCGTGGTGCAATACCGCGAAACCTCAGCCGTCATCAAGGCCACCAGCGGCAGCGTGAAACCCGGCGACATCATCGTTGCCGCGGGCGTGCATAAGCTGCGTGAAGATGAAGTGGTCAAGCCCATCGTCGACCCCGTGGTGACCGGCGACGGCAAAGCGGCTTACGCGCCCGCGCTGACTGCGATGCCAGAGCCACAAAAGAAACTTGCTTTTATCGAGCGCATTTTCAGTCGTTGAACACCTGCATCAACGGCCCACGAAATATTCGCGGCAGCTAGCAGCCTGCATTGACGACCGTTCACGAATTCAGCCATATCCTGCCAATATGAAAAACTTTAATCTCTCCGAATGGGCGTTGAAACACGAGCCGCTGGTGTTGTTCATGATCATCCTTCTCGGCGTGATCGGCTTTATTTCATACGGCAAATTGGGCCAATCGGAGGACCCGCCGTTTACGTTCAAGGTCATGACAGTGCGCACCATCTGGCCTGGTGCCACGGCACGCGAGGTCGAGCAGCAGATCACCGACAAGATCGAAAAACGTCTCGAAGAATTGCCGCACTTCTACATCAGAAGTTATTCCCGCCCCGGCGAGAGCCAGGTATTTTTCTTTATCGACGATGCAGTACCGGCGTCCGACGTACCCGGCATTCAATATCAGGTGAGAAAGCGCATCGGCGATATTCGCCACACTTTGCCCGGCAGCAGTCAAGGCCCGTTTTTCAACGACGAGTTTGGCGATACCTTCGGCAATATTTTTGCGCTGACTGGCGAAGGTTACAGTTTCGCCGATAAAAAAATCTACGCCGATCGTATCCGCAGCGAACTCGTGCATATCAAGGATGTGGCCAAGGTGGACATCATTGGAGATCAGGACGAGAAAATCTTTATCGAGATCTCCAACATCAAACTCGCCACGCTGGGCGTCGATAGCAACGCCATCATTGCGGCGATGCAAGCGCAGAACGCCGTCACGCCTGGCGGCGCATTCGAAACCGCCACCGACAAAATCTTTGTCCGTGCCACTGGCGCATTTCAGAATGTCGACGCGATCAAGAATTTCACACTTCGTGCCAATGGCCGCAATTTCAAGATTGGCGATATCGCTACCGTCACCCGCGGCTACGCCGACCCGCCATTTTCACGCATGCGTTACAAAGGACAACCCGCACTCGGTATCGGCGTGTCGATGCGCGCCAACGGCGACATCATTGAATTGGGTAAACACCTCGACGCCTCGCTCGCCAAGCTCGAAGCCACACTGCCCGTCGGGCTTGAGCTGCATCGCGTCAACGACCAGCCGCGCGCCGTGGCGAGTAGCGTGCGCGAATTTGTGCGCTCGCTCGCGGAAGCCGTAATTATCGTACTCGCCGTTACCTTTTTTAGTCTGGGTGTGCGCACGGGCTTTGTGGTTGCACTGTCCATTCCGCTTGTACTCGCCGCGACGTTTCTCTTCATGTCGTTGTTTAATGTCGGATTACACAAAATATCGTTGGGCGCGCTGATCCTTTCACTGGGCCTGTTGGTCGATGACGCGATTATCGCCGTCGAAATGATGGCTATCAAAATGGAGCAAGGCTGGGACCGCATGAGGGCGGCGAGTTTTGCCTACACCTCAACGGCATTCCCGATGTTGACCGGCACCATCATCACGGCGGCAGGATTTCTGCCGATTGCAACGGCAAAATCCGGTACAGGCGAATACACCCGCTCCATTTTTCAGGTTACCTCGCTGGCGCTGATTATTTCATGGTTCGCGGCGGTCATCTTTATTCCATATTTTGGTTATAAATTCCTGCCCGACTACAAGAATGGCGTACCGGTCATCACGCCGCGCATTCGCCGCCTCGCAGGATGGGTGGCCCGCGTTCCATTGATCGGCAAGCGTCTGGCGCTGCGCATCGCACCGACCGGCGCGACACACGCAAACGACCACGACGCCAGTCACAATCCCGCCACCCATGTCGATCATGACGTCTACGGAAAGCCATTTTATGTCCGCTTTCGCGCAGCAGTCGCTTGGTGTGTCACCCACCGCAAAACAGTATTGCTGGCGACATTACTCTTGTTCTTCGCGTCGATATTCGCCTTCAAGTTTGTTCAGCAGCAATTCTTCCCGTCCTCAACGCGAGTCGAATTACTGGTCGATATCAAGTTGCCGGAAGGCTCATCATTTCAGGCGACTGAAAAGCAGGTTATGGTGCTCGAAGCATTGCTGGACAGCGAGAAAGATCTCTTTTCCAATTACGTAAGTTACGTCGGCGCCGGTGCGCCGCGCTTCTACTTTCCGCTTGATCAACAATTGCCGACGCCGAGTTTTGCCCAGTTCGTGATCACGGCCAAGGACGTCAAATCGCGGGAAGAGTTGCGCACCAAGTTGATCAATATGTTCGATGAGCGCTTCCCCGCCGCGCGCACCCGCGTGCAGCGCCTGGAAAATGGCCCGCCGGTGGGTTTCCCCGTACAGTTCCGGGTATCAGGAGACGATATTCCCACCATCCGTGCATTGGCCGCGCAAGTCGCGGAAGTGATGCGCGCGAACAAGAATCTGGTCAACGTGCAATTTGATTGGGACGAGCGCTCCAAAGTCGTCAGACTCGACGTTGACCAGGACAAGGCGCGGCTGCTTGGCACGTCATCGCAGGAAGTCTCGGCATTCCTGAACAGCTCACTCAATGGAACGCCAGTGACATTTTTTCGTGAGCGCGACAAGCAAATCGAAGTGCTCATCCGCGGCCCTGGAGACGAACGCGCGAAATTACATTTGCTGGAGAGTCTGAGTGTGCCCACGCGCTCGGGACGCGCCGTGCCGCTCACACAAATAGCCAAAGTGCGCTATGAGTTTGAAGACGGCGTGATCTGGCGGCGCAATCGGTTGCCGACGATTATCGTGCGTGCCGATATCTATGATTCATCGGTTCAGCCGGCGACGGTTACCGGGCAGGTCAATCCTTTGCTCGACCCCATCCGCGCCAAACTGGAACCGGGATATCGTCTCGATGTCGCTGGCGCAGTGGAAGAAAGCGCCAAAGGGCAGGCGTCGATTGGCGCAGGCGCACCGCTATTCTTTTTCGTTGTTGTTACGGCGTTAATGATTCAGTTGATGAGCTTTCAGCGCGTGTTTCTGGTGCTGCTCACCGCACCGCTAGGCCTGATCGGAGTGGCGCCATTTCTGATCATCTTCAACAAGCCATTTGGGTTCGTGGCCATGCTGGGCACCATCGCGCTGTTTGGCATGATCATGCGCAACTCCGTGATACTGATTGACCAGATTGAAACCGATATTGCGGACGGTCACCATCCGTTCAACGCGATTATCGATGCCACGGTGCGCCGTCTAAGACCGATTGCGCTCACCGCGCTAGCGGCTATTTTGGCGATGATTCCACTGACGCGCTCGGACTTTTTCGGGCCGATGGCGGTTGCGATTATGGGCGGATTATTTGTGGGCACACTGCTGACGCTGCTGTTCTTGCCCGCACTTTATGCGGCGTGGTTTCGCATAAAGCCTGCTGCTGACAGCAAACTCCATCCTGTGGGCGGCTTCCAGGCGGAAAGTGTCTGAAACACCGCACCAGTGCTTAAGTGTTTAGTGAAAATGCCCCCACTGCGCGGCTCTGTAAGCCACGGCGCTACAATGGAAACATGATTTCAATTCGTGCACTTCTAACCTCGCCGCTTCTGCTCGCACTTTTACTCGTTACCTCCCAAACCCTGGCGCAGGTCGTGCCAATTGTGAATACACCGACCGCCAAGCCGCGGCTGAAAATCGGCCTCGCCCTCTCCGGCGGCGGCGCGCGCGGCGCGGCGCATGTGGGCGTCATCAAGGTGCTCGAAGAACTGCGTATCCCAATCGACTACATCGCCGGCACCAGCATGGGTGCCTTGGTGGGGGCGGCATACGCATCCGGTACGCCCATTAGCGAACTGGAGAGTCGCCTTGAGTCCGCCGATTGGAACGATCTCTTGACCGATACCAGCCCTCGAGAGGATCGCAGTTTCCAGCGCAAGGAAGAGGATCAAACGCGCCTGCTCAAGCTGGAGCTTGGCATCCGCGATGGCGGCATTCGTGCGCCTGCCGGTGCCATCTCCGGGCAGAAGCTCGACACGCTTTTCAGTCTAATCACCCGAAATGCGCCCAGCTCAAACGATTTCAATCAGCTGTCCATTCCGTTTCGTGCCGTCGCCACCGACGCAGAAACGGGACGTATGGTTGTGTTTGATCGCGGTCGCCTTCCCGACGCAATGCGGGCCTCGATGTCGGTACCGGGTGCCATCGCGCCGTATCCGATCGGCGCCAACATTTATCTTGACGGTGGACTTACCCGCAACCTGCCGGTGGACGTGGTGCGGAATATGGGTGCTGACATCGTCATCGCTGTCAATATCAGCTCACCACTGTTAAAGCGCAAAGAAATACTCTCCATCGTCGGCGTCTCGCTGCAGATGATCAATATCCTCACCGAACAGAACATGCGTGAATCTATAGAATCACTGCGGCCCGGTGACTACCTGATTTCCCCCCCACTCGACACCATCGGCGCGACCTTCGTGCGCGACGTCGAACACGGCGAGGTCATCGTCATCGACCATGAGGGTCTGAAGTCGCTCAAGCCCTTCCCGACCCGCGGGGCTCGGCCCTGCCTGTTCGA
>ENA-OFCX01000838-OFCX01000838.1-metagenomes-genome-assembly--contig:-NODE-838-length-14136-cov-4.460408_pt1 | contig 14136 bp, 15 predicted proteins | sample MGYA00153384_OFCX01 | MGnify analysis MGYA00153384
TCCATCATGATTTGCCGCCAGCCCCTGTTTTTGACCAACCACGTCGAGACGTTTGACATCATGGTCAACGTACACGGCGGCGGCGAGTCTGGCCAGGCAGGTGCAGTGCGCCACGGTATCACCCGCGCGCTGATCGACTATGACGCTGCTTTGAAGCCGGCGCTCAGTCAAGCCGGTTTTGTGACCCGTGATGCACGTGAAGTTGAACGTAAAAAGGTCGGTTTCCGCTCAGCGCGCCGCCGCAAGCAGTTCAGCAAGCGTTAATCAGCAAGCCTTTAGTTGGCAAGCGGGCTTTTTCCGCTTCCCCAAAAAGCCGCCCGGTGTATTCGGGGCGGCTTTTTTAATGCGTGCACAATGCGGATTCCGCCTAAAAAGCGCTTTTGCTCCAGCTTTGAAATTTCGACTTTTCCGCCGCCGCCTCACCATCAGCTCGCCCCGCATGGCCGTACGCAGTGCCATGCCGTGGCCGATTCGCTGGATTTTGGGGGCCGTCATGCTGGGTTTTTCAGCCGCCATCGCGCTGTGGGCATTTGAAGTTGGCAAGGGCATTACGGGTTTTGATGGCAAAGCCAAAGACGAGCTGATCGCGCTACGCGCCGAAGTGCTGTCGCTGCGAAGCGACCGAGACAAAGCGCTGACGATTTCCAACACGGCGGACAGCCTGCTGACCGCTGAAAAAGCAGCGCTCGAGAAGGTGATCGGCCAGGTCAAGCAACTTGAATCAGACAACCGCCAGCTGCGCGACGACCTCGGCTTTTTTGAAAAATTGTTGCCTTCTGCGAACGCTGACGGCGTGTCGATTCGCAGCGTGCAGGCCGATCTGGTGTCGGCTTCTCAATTGCGCTGGCAGGTATTGGTGATTCAGCCGGTCAAGGACTCGCCGGATTTCAATGGCAAACTTGATGTAACGATTAATGGCACGTTGGCAGGCAAACCGTGGACGGCGAACTTGCCGGGCGGTCCGCAGACGCTGAAGTTCAAGCAGTACCGCCGTATCGAAGGCGTGCTGGATGTACCGCCCCAAGCCGTGGTAAAAACAGTGACCGCGAAAGTGGTTGAAGGTTCGGCCACCCGGTCTGTTCAAACCTTCAAGCTGTAGCTGGGGCTACCCCTCGAGCGAACCGAAGGATCCATGATGTTTGGAAAAAAAAAGCAACCCCTGATAAAAAGCCTGATCGCTTTGGGCAGTTGTATTGAAGGTAATTTGAAGTTCACCGACGGCTTGCGCGTTGACGGCGAGGTGATCGGCGACATTCGCGCTGCAGACGGCTCGCCCAGCATTTTGGTTATCAGTGAATCGGCTTCAGTAACCGGCCAGATATTTGCTGACCATGTCATCATAAACGGTCGCATTGCCGGGCCCGTGCATGCTTTTGAGCTGCTGGAGCTGCAGCCGAAAGCCAGAATTGTGGGCGACGTGTCGTACAAAGCACTCGAAATGCACCAGGGCGCTGCCATAACTGGTCAGTTGCGGCCCAACATTGCCGAGATGGAAGAAAAGCCGATACTGAAGTTAGCGGCGAACAACGGCTGAGAGCTCCAAGGTGTCGCTGCTGGTACCCTGATAGCCGAACGGCCTGTTGATGATTCATGCAAGTTAGCGCTAACAATCTGAAGCAGCTTGATGCCACATCAGCGTTGTGGTCAGCACGAATACGTTAACATGTATGGCAGATTAGAAGATTGGAGTCCCCCGATGAGTGCAATCGCCCAAGTTACCCAAGCCCCGATGGCCCAGATGCCGGATCCGTTCGTGTTCACCGACAGCGCAGCAGGCAAAGTTGCTGAATTGATCGCTGAAGAAGGCAACCCGGACTTGAAACTGCGCGTGTTCGTGCAGGGCGGCGGCTGCTCCGGGTTCTCTTATGGTTTCACGTTTGACGAAATCACCAACGACGACGACACCACCATGACCAAAAATGGAGTCTCACTCTTGATCGACGCAATGAGCTATCAGTACCTGGTTGGCGCTGAAATTGATTACAAAGACGACCTGGAAGGGGCGCAGTTTGTGATAAAGAATCCAAATGCGACCAGTACTTGCGGATGCGGTTCAAGTTTTTCGGCTTGAGGTAAATTTATAAATCCGATTCCCGGGCGGACGGTTGCGTTGTGCGGTGCTCGGAATCCTCATGCACCGAAGTGCATTCCGGTGTCCTGCGCTACGTACGCCTTACCGGCCATCCCGGTAATCGAATTTCTAAAATTACCTCGGGTACGGATTCGGGCTCAGGCAGGATAGACAGCACCCAGTACGCGCAGGCCAGCCGCGCCAGTGACTGCCGGCAAATTGCCTGGCAACCGCAACACCGTTTGCCGCGCCAGCCAGGCAAACGCAGCAGCTTCGACCTGCAAAGGCGCTAGCCCGTGCGCGCTGGACGGCACCACTTTAATAGACGGCAAACCGGCCTGCAATCGCTGCATCAGGTGGTTGTTGAATGCGCCACCGCCACACACAATAAGCTCTTTGCTATTAATTAAATAGCTGCTTGCGTCCGTAATACAAGCGCTAGACGTCAATTCAGTTAAAGTATTTTGAATATCCTGCGGGCGCGCCTCTGAAAACGGCGCGAGCTTGGCCGTAAGCCAATTCATGCTGAACAAATCGCGCCCGGTACTTTTCGGCGGTGGTTTTACGAAGTACGGCTCATCAAGCAAGCTGGCAAGCAGCGGGTCAATCACCTGGCCACTGGCTGCCCATTGGCCGCCGCTATCAAACGCTTGGCCGGTGTGTTTTTGGCACCAGGCGTCCATCAGGGCGTTGCCCGGCCCGCAGTCAAAACCTAGAACGTCTCCGGTTGCTGGCAACACACTGAGGTTGGAGATGCCGCCGATGTTGAGCACCAGTGTTGTGGCGTTTGGCGTGCCAAAGACGCTGTGGTGAAAAGCGGGCACCAGCGGCGCACCCTGGCCACCCGCAGCGACATCGCGGCTTCTAAAATCCGCCACCACGTCTATGCCTGTGCGCTCCGCGAGCAACGCCGGGTTGTTCAGTTGCAGTGTGTAGCCTGAGTCATTGGGACCCTGCTGCGGTTGGTGCCGGACCGTTTGGCCGTGAGCGCCGATGGCGGTAACCTCATGTGCAGTCATGCTCGCCGCCTGAAGCAAGGCTCCGACGACTTCGCTGTACAGGGTAGCGAGCTGGTTGGCTGCTACAGCAGCGCGGTGCAGCTCGTTGTGCGCAGGGCTGTTCAGTGCCAGCAGGTCTGCTCGAAACCCCGCACTGAAAACCCGACTTGCGCTGGCCAGCACCTTGAGTTGCGGCCCTGAAAAATCCACCAGCACACCATCAGCTCCGTCGAACGATGTACCCGACATCAGGCCGATGTAAAGCTCGGCCATGGCTTTTACTCTGCCTGGCTTTGGCCCATCGTGGCTGCCGCCTGCAGCTGGCTGCCGATCACAGACGCCAGCTGTTTGAACTGCCCCACTGCAGCTTGCGGCACTTCAACCGTGTTGCTTTGCTTTGCAATCGTCATCGGGTCCTGGTGCACGCCGCTGACGCGGAATTCAAAATGCAAATGTGGACCAGTTGACCAACCGGTTGATCCCACCAGGCCAATCGTGTCACTCTGGCTGACCTTCTGGCCTACACGAACATTTATCTTGCTCAGGTGGGCATACACGGTTTCGTGGCCATTGCGGTGCGTGATGAATACCACGTTGCCGTAGCCCCCCTGAACGCCAGCAAACGACACAACGCCGTCGCCCACAGTGCGCGCGGGCGTGCCGGTCGGCGCTGCAAAGTCGGTGCCCAAGTGGGCACGCCATTTTTGCGAAATCGGGTGAAAGCGCATCGAAAATCCGCTGGTCACGCGTGAAAACTCCAGCGGCGAGCTGAGGTAGCCACGGCGCAGGCTTTTGCCGTCGAGGGTGTAGTAGCCGCCCTTGTTGGCGTTGCCGTTTGCGTCGGCGCCTGGAGCTTGGTACCACATGGCCTGGTGCGCTTTGCCTGCATTTACAAACTCTGCCGACAACACGCGGCCCGCGCGAATGGGTTCGCCATCTGCCTCCAGGGTTTCATACACCACGTTGAACCGGTCACCCTTGCGCAGCGCTTTGCGAAAGTCAATGTCGGTTGAAAATATCTCGGCAATTTGGGTAGCAACGTGGTCGGGCAGACCAGCATCGTCCGTTGCCGCGAACAAAGACGTTTGAATCACGCCGCTGGCAAGGCGTGAGTTGGCAACGTAAGGAGCGATTTCAACGCGCGATGTTAGCCCTGCGGCCGAGCGCTCGACTACCAGGCGCTTGAAGTGGCCGTCGTCTCCAGCGGGCCAACGCACGGTAAGCTTTTGCAGCTCCTGCGCGTCGGTGGCTTCGGCATTGACGTTTTTACCGGCGCGTCCTGCGAGCAGAACTTTTGCGTTGGCGTCCTTGCGCAAAAACGCAGCCGCAGCGGGGTCGTTGATGTTCAGGCGCTTGAGCAGTGTGTCAAAGGTGTCGCTGCCGCGAATGCTATCGGTACGGTAGAGCTTGAAGGTGTGGTCCGCCAGCGCGTCCAGCTGCGATTGCACCTGCTGCGTCTGGACGGCTTCAAGCACCTGGCGCACCGGTAAATCAGCTGCATCTGGAGCCAGGGGCGCAACGCCAAACGCGGTAACGCCCGTACCCAGTAAAAGCGCAGCCATACTGCCAGCGATGCGCTTGGGGTGGCGGCGCAAACTCGATGCGATGGAATGTGGAACGGAAACCAGGTCAGCAAATATCGAAGCAAGAGTCAAAGTATGTGGTCCTAGCGAAAACTGATCTTTAGGGCAAACTACCTGACACTTAAAATAGCGCCATCTGTAGGAGATCCGCGAGTATATCTGTCAGCAGATGACTAAAAGTGTAAAAACCCCCTATGAATCATCAAGTTTCAAATTCGCAAGTTACAAATTTCCCGGTGACCGACGGCGTAAGAAATGCCTTGGCCGTGTCACTGCGCGGCTGTGAAGAGCTGATCCCGCAGAACGAATGGGTCAAAAAGCTGGCCAGATCAGAAGCCACGGGCGTGCCCCTGCGTATCAAATTCGGTATGGATCCCACCGCCCCTGACCTGCATTTGGGGCACTCCGTTGTGTTGAATAAAATGCGGCAGTTCCAGGACATGGGCCATATCGTTATCCCACTCATCGGCGACTTCACCACCACGATTGGCGACCCGTCCGGGCGTAACAGCACGCGTCCGCCACTGAGCCGTGAGCAAATTGAGGCCAACGCACAGACCTACTTTGACCAGATTCGTTTAGTGCTGGACATGGGCACCGCCGAGGTTCGCTACAACAGCGAATGGTCAGACCCGCTGGGCGCACGCGGCATGATTCAACTGGCGGCCAAATACAACGTTGCCCGCATGATGGAGCGCGACGATTTCAACAAACGCTTTAAAGCCGGGCAAGCCATCAGCGTGCATGAGTTTTTGTACCCGCTGATGCAGGGCTATGACTCGGTTGCGCTTAAAAGCGACCTGGAGCTGGGCGGTACTGACCAGAAGTTCAACCTGCTGGTCGGCAGGCATCTGCAAGCCGAATATGGCCAGGAGCCGCAATGCATTTTGACCATGCCGTTGCTGGAAGGCTTGGACGGCGTGGAGAAAATGTCGAAGAGCAAAAACAACTACATCGGCATCAGCGAGGACGCCAACACCATGTATGCCAAGGTACTGAGCATTTCTGACGTGCTGATGTGGAAGTGGTTCACGTTGCTGAGCTTTAAGAGCGAAGCGGATATTGCGGCGTTGAAAGCTGAAATCGACGGCGGGCGCAATCCGAAAGACGCCAAAGTCATGCTGGCCAAAGAAATCACTACGCGCTTTCATTCGGCTGCGCTGGCAGATGCAGCAAGCCAAGACTTCATCAATCGCAGCAAGGGCGGCGTGCCCGATGAGATTGACGAGCGAACGATCACCGGCGCCCCGATGGGCATAGGCGCGGTGCTAAAAGCCGTGGGGCTGGCCTCGTCAGGCGGGGATGCAACTCGTTTGATTGATGGCGGCGGCGTGCGGGTCGATTCGAGCGTGGTCAGCGACAAGGCCTTGAAGCTGGAGGCTGGTACGTACGTTGTGCAGGTAGGCAAGCGCAAATTTGTGCGGGTGACGTTGGGCTGAATTTAAGAGCAATATTTTGCACAAACGATGTACAGCCAATGTACAATAAATGTCATGATCACCAACATCGACATTGACGAAACCGTTGTTGCCCAAGCCATGCAACTTTCGGGCGCGCGCACCAAACGGGAAGTGGTTGACCGCGCCCTGCGTGAGCTGGTGGCGCGGGCTACCCGGCCTTCGGTGCGTGAGCTGTTTGGTATTGGCGGTGTAGATGTCAACTATGACCCCAAAGCGCCTTGGGCCAGCGGCTCTGATGCGGGGCAAGGCCGTATTCAGCACGGTGTGCATGAGCCCGCTGCTACCTACAACGGCATACTGAAAAAGCCCTCATCGACCTCCCGGCTCAAAAAGGTTTGATGCTGCTGGTTGACTCGTCGGTCTGGATCGACTGGCTACGTGGCACGGCCACTGGTGCGGTGCGATTTGTTCAGGCACGTGAGGCGTTCGAAGAGATCGCACTCACCCAAATGGTTTATCTGGAAGTGCTGCAAGGCGTCAGTTCTGATCGCCAGTATTCGGAGTGTCAACGCGTGCTGGGCTCGCAAACCATGCTGCAACCACTGAACGCGCTTGAAACCTTTGAGGCGGCGGCCCAGCTGTACCGCAAAGCGCGAAAAAAAGGTCTGACAGTGCGTAAATCAACCGATTGTTTGATCGCTGCGATTGCGTTGGAACAAGGCGCGATGCTGGTGCATAACGATCGCGATTTCCTGGTGCTCGCGCAGGCTGAGCCTATGCTGGTGGTGTACCCAGCCTCGCTGAATTGATCAATGCGCGGAGTTCACCGCGCACCAGCCCGTTTTAGCATCTGCACCATCTCCAGGTAGCCACGTGACTTGGCCAGTTGCAGCGGCGTGTTGCCCTGCCTGTCAGTCAGTTGGTGACTTGCGCCCGCAGCCAGCAGCGCGCGCAGGCTTTCCTGATGGCGCGCGCCGCCGTTGCCGAGCACGATGGATTCAATCAACGCTGTCCAGTGCAGGTTGTTGACATGGTCTAGCGGCGCGCCCGCTGCAATCAGTTGTTTGACCACCCCATCATGACCCAGATGCGCGGCAGCGATCAGGGCTGTGCCGTCGTAACGGCTGGTGATCAGCTTCGCATTGGCACCGAGCGACAGCAACACGCGCAGCGTTTCCTCATCGTCTGCCACTGACGCAATGGTGATACCGTCATAGCGGTCGTTGTCCAGCAGGTTGATGTCGGCACCCGCTTTGACCAATGCGCGAATCGCGTCCTGCTGGCGTGCAAAGGTAGCCACGTGTAGCGGCGTTCGGCCGTTGCTGTCTCTGGCATTGAGCGCTGCTTTCGACGCAGCCAATTTTTCAATCTGCGCCACATCACCTTTTTGCGCTGCTGCGTGCAGACCCTTGTACTGCGCGATCTCAGCTGCGGTTGGACCCACCTGCGCGGTGGCAGGCAAAACGAAGAGGGTGGTGAAGCTGCACAGAACAGCCAGTACGATGCAGCGCAGTCGCGAATGAAAGCTCAGTGGATTCATGGTGTATCTCAGGGTTTTGTAGCGCTTTGGCAGCAGTCGTTGCGTGGTTCTTGCATCATGACCTTTATCCCGCAGCCACACCAGCCCATGCGTTGTGCGGATTAAACCGAGATTGTCCATCAGGCGGCACTTCGTGCCTACGCAGTGTCTGGCGGTCGATTTGCGGACATTTTGGCCCCTGCTTCGTCACCGATAGTCAGGCTATCGGATCCTCACCAGTGACCAAGCTGCCTCGCAACTCGCCGCCCTGGCCGCTGAACTTGCCATGCTCAGCGCTGGTGCAAAAAAACCCGGCATCAAAGCCGCTGCCAGCGCCTTTGGCAACCGGCGCTAGCCAAGTACTGGCGCAACAGTTCGTCGTGTTCTTGTCTGGCTCCGTCGGCAAGCCGTTGTTCGTAGCCGCTGGCATCACCGGTTAGGTGAACAAACGCTATAATTAAAGGAGCTGCTTACGCCCGTATTTATTGGTCTATAGGCCGATTTAATACCTGAAAAACATCAAAATAGCTCATCAATAGGGGTTTTTGATGCCCAAACCGGTCAAAACCGCAATTTCCCGCGCTTCCATCGCATCAGCGTCTGCCGCAGAGGTTTCATGGTCGTAGCCCTGCGCATGCAGCGTGCCGTGGATTAGCAGATGCGCGTAATGGTCGTGCAAAGTTTTTTTGTTTTCCTTCGCTTCTTTGGCAACGATGGGCGCGCACAGCACCAGATCCGCCGTGACCAGCGGCGCCTGGGTGTAGTCAAACGTCAGCACGTTGGTGGCGTAGTCCTTCTGGCGGTAGTCGCGGTTCAAGGACTGGCCTTCGTCGCTGTTCACGATGCGCACGGTGATCTCTGCATCACTTTCAAGCGCATGGCGAATCCAGCGGGCTACGCTGTGGCGTGGCAAGGCAGCGCGGTGGCGGGCGGCGTCCTGGATGTCGCCGAACTGCAGCGACAAAGACAGGTTTTTAAGAGCCATTTCGGCTCTTGGCACTTGTTTTACGGGCGCGAGTAGCTACTGAATCAGGAGCATCAGCAGCTCTTGCTTTGGTTACTTCACCAAGCGTTTTATCCAAGGCGGGAGCCGTTTTGTCATATGCATCCACAATCCGCGCCACCAGCGGGTGCCGCACCACATCGCTACTTGTCAGCCGGGTGATGGCGATTCCGTTGACGCGCTTCAAAACCCGCTCCGCATCGACCAGCCCGCTAAGCTGCGTACGCGGTAAGTCGACCTGGCTCACATCGCCCGTCACCACCGCTTTGCTGCCAAAGCCGATGCGGGTTAAAAACATTTTCATCTGCTCAGGCGTGGTGTTTTGTGCCTCGTCCAGAATCACAAATGCGTGGTTCAGCGTGCGGCCGCGCATGAAGGCCAGCGGCGCAATTTCAATCTGCTGGCGCTCAAAGGCTTTTTGTACCCGCTCAAAACCCATCAGCTCGTGCAGTGCGTCCCACAGTGGGCGCAAATACGGGTCGACCTTCTGGCTTAAATCACCAGGTAAAAAGCCCAGTCGTTCGCCTGCCTCAACAGCAGGGCGGGTCAGCACAATGCGCTGCACCGCGCTGCGCTCTAACGCATCTACCGCGCAGGCCACGGCTAAATAGGTTTTGCCGGTACCGGCGGGACCGATGCCAAAAGTAATGTCGTGGGTGGCAATGTTCTCTAAATACATGCCCTGGTTTACGGTGCGGGCACGCAGGTCGGCGCGCCGCGTGGTGAGCGTGGTGCTGCCGTCTGGCGCTGTGGCCAGGGCGGTGTCGCCTGACATCATCAGCTGCACCGTCTCCTCAGCAATCGGCCGCTGCGCCATTTCGTACAGCGCTTGCAGCACTTCCAGCGCTTGGGTCGCACGCGCTTTGGTGCCGTCGATTTTGAACTGTTCAAAGCGGTGCGCAATTTTGACGTCCAGGCCCACTTCAATCGTGCGAATGTGTGCATCCATCGGCCCGCACAGGTTGCCCATGCGGGTGTTGTTCGGCGGAGTAAAAGTGTGGCGGAGGATCAAGGGGCTTTGTCCTGAAAATTGATTGAATGCTGATTGTCCGCCGAATCGAAACCTTGCACCCGGCTGATAAGATTTGCAAATGATAGGAAGAATCTCTGGCCAACTGGCCGAAAAGAACCCACCCGAAATTTTGGTCGATTGCAACGGAGTCGGCTATGAACTGCTCGTGCCCATGAGCACGTTCTACAACTTGCCCGGCTTGGGTGAAAAAGTCAGCCTGCTCACGCATTTTGTAGTGCGTGAAGACGCGCAAATTTTGTATGGCTTCGCAACATCCACCGAGCGCGCCGCTTTCAGGCAGCTCATCAAAATATCAGGTGTCGGCCCGCGTACCGCCCTCAGCGTCCTCAGCGGCATGAGCGTTGAAGAACTCGCCCAGGCGGTGACGCTTCAAGAAATGGGCCGCATCATCAAGGTGCCCGGAATCGGCAAAAAAACCGCCGAGCGTTTGCTGCTGGAGCTCAAAGGCAAACTGGGTGCAGACATTGGCGTGAATGTTTCTATCAGTAACGGCAGCCAGTCAGACATCTTGCAGGCACTGGTGGCGCTAGGCTACAGCGATCGGGATGCGGCGCTGGCTTTGAAGGCGCTGCCCAAGGATATTGGGGTGAGTGACGGGATTAAGTTGGCTTTGAAGGCTTTGGCGAAATAAGCTGACGCAGGGCCATGCGCGTCACTCCTGTTACGCCGATGCAAGCGAGAGTTATTGAGCCTGATCGGCTTAAGCTTCAGATCAAGCCGGAAAAACTCGCGCTGGAACAAAAACTCAAGGCGTATGACCCAGCCATTAATTGCCGTGAGTTGATGCCTCATGAGCCTGTAGGTGCTGAGTTTGAGGCACGATAAATCGGCAGCGACAGGCGCATCAAGCTGGTCAATCTGCTCGTCCGATCGGATGCGTCAGACAAGTCACCGTGCTATCGACGTTTTTCAACTAAACTAATTAAACTTAGTCCGAAACGAAATCCATGCAAACCGTCAACATCCACGAAGCCAAAACCCACTTATCGCGCTTGATTGAGCGGGCGTCTCAAGGCGAATCGTTCATCATCGCCAAGGCGGGTAAGCCGATGGTGAAAGTCACGGCGATTGATGTCGAGCCGATCAAAAAACCGCAGCGTTTAGGGTTCATGAAAGGGAAGATGCGCGTGCCAGATGACTTTGACACGATGTACGCCGACGAGATCGCCCGTTTGTTCAACGGCGAGAGCTGAGCATGCGTTTGTTGCTGGACACGCACCTTTTGATTTGGGCTGCCAGTGAGCCTGCCCGTTTGCCAGCCAAGGCGCGTATGCTGATGAAAGATGAGACAAACCAACTCTTTTTCAGTGCAGCCAGCATGTGGGAAATTGCCATCAAAGCAAGCTACAAGCGGCCTGATTTTGTAGTTGACATTCCCGAACTGCACAGCGAATTGCTGCGCAATGGCTACAACGAGCTTACGGTTCACACCAGCCACACTTTCGCGGTCGTTCATTTGCCGCACCTGCACAAAGACCCCTTTGACCGCCTGCTGCTGGCCCAAGCAACGCGAGAAGATTTAACGCTGGTCACTGCGGATGAAATACTCGCCAGTTACCCCGGCCCGATTTTGAAGGTTTGAGCGAATGACCATCCAAACCGACGACTTCAACCTGGCCGACCTGCCGCCCTCACGGCGCGTGATGTCCGCTGCGCCTGATTCCCCCAAAGAAGAAGCGATTGAGCGTGCGCTGCGGCCCAAGCTGTTTGACGAATATGTGGGCCAAACCAAAGTACGCGAGCAGCTTGAAATTTTTATTGGCGCCGCCAAAAAGCGCAGCGAGGCGCTTGACCATGTGCTGCTGTTTGGCCCGCCGGGTTTGGGTAAAACCACACTGAGTCACATCATTGCGCATGAGCTGGGCGTGAATATGCGGCAAACCAGCGGCCCGGTGCTTGAAAAGCCCAAGGACCTGGCGGCGCTGCTGACGAACTTAGAGAAAAACGACGTTCTTTTTATTGACGAGATTCACCGTCTGGGCCGGGTGGCAGAGGAGCACCTGTACCCCGCGATGGAGGATTTTAAACTGGACATCGTGTTGGGGCAGGGTCCAGCGGCCCGCACCATCGAGTTGCCGTTGCCGCGCTTTACCTTGGTGGGCGCAACCACCCGCCCCGGCCTGATTACCGCGCCCATGCGCTCGAGGTTTGGCATCATCGAACACCTCGAGTTTTATACCCCCGAAGAACTGGCGCAGGGTTTGATGCGAGACGCGAGGCTCAACCAATACGGGATTGTCGAGGAAGCGGCGCTCGAGATTGGGGCGCGTTCACGCGGAACCATGCGAATCGCCAAGCGCTGGCTGCGGCGGGTGCGCGACTTTGCGGTGGTTTCTGGCGAAAAAGAAATCACCCTCGAGCGCGCTCACGACTCCCTCGACAAGTTGGGGCTGGATTCGGCGGGACTAGACGAGCGCGACATCAAAATGCTCGAGGCCATCATTCATCGCTTTTCCGGAGGTCCAGTGGGTCTGGATACCCTGGCTACCGCGCTGAGTGAGGACAGCAACACGCTCGAGGACGTGTACGAGCCGTACCTGATTCAGCTTGGGTTCATCAAGCGCACCCCGCGTGGTCGGGTGGCTACTGCCAGAGCTTATGAGCATCTGGGCTTGCCTTATGGCAACTATTATGAAGATTAGCTTCCACTGAACAAAGCTTAACCCGCTCTTAATTCAGCGCTTGCGCCTAAAAACCCTCACCGCCGCGCTTTGGGGTCGGTATAATGAAGGCAATGCCAAGTGTCAGGGTCTCGAGTGGGTCAAGTCAAGGTTTCAGGCCGCCGTTCGCTCGAGTGGGCTGGAGCGACCTTCACTGTTGGAACAGCTCTTGCTGGGATAGCCATGTTTGAAGGCAAGCTGCGTCAGGTTCCGCTGGCTGAGCTGTTCAACACCGTCTCGAGCGGACGCAAGAGTGGGCTGCTCAAACTGTTTTCCGAGGGTAAAGAATCTCATATCTATCTCGAAGAAGGCGCTATCACTTACGCTCGGGTGCTCGAGGGCAGCAATCTGGGCGAGTACCTGATGCGAATGGAGTTGCTGACCAGCGCACAGGTGCAGCAACTGGTCAGTTTGCAGCGCAAGGAAAACCCACACACCTTGCTGGGCCTGCTGGCCTACCGCCGCAAACTCATCCGCGAAGACCAGCTTCTAGACGCGCTCAAAGCTCAAATCCCTCACCCTCCCACAGCCCGCGAGTTAATGTCGTCTCCTGTGCGGAGTATTCGCCCAGAAACCTCCGTGGGTGAAGCTCACCGTATCCTCCTCCGTTACGGACATTCGGGGCTTTCGGTGGTCGATACGGGCGATCGGCTCGCGGGAATTATCTCGCGCCGCGACATTGACATCGCCCTGCACCACGGCTTCAGTCACGCTCCTGTCAAGGGTTACATGACTCCGCAGCTCAAAACGATCGCCCCAGATACCTTGCTCCCAGAAATTGAAGCTTTAATGGTGACATACGATATTGGGCGTTTGCCGGTATTGGAAAACGGCCAACTGGTGGGAATTGTGACTCGCACTGACGTATTGCGGGAATTGCACCAGCAAAAAGGGCGAGACAGGGGAAGTAGTGCCCAATTGTCCCATCGTCATCAGCCTGAGTCGGTTGAGCAGTTATTGCGATCGGGCATTAGTCCCGAATTATGGCAATTATTGTCGATCGCAGCCAATATTGCCCAAAAGCGCGGCTGGCAACTTTATCTTGTCGGTGGAGCTGTTCGCGATTTACTGTTAGCAACGGATGATAAACTGGCACTAACTGATATTGATTTGGTAGTAGATGGAAACTGCGGTGCCGACGATTCCGGCGCTGGTGTAGAATTAGCTTCAGCGCTCCAGAAATTATACCCCAACTCGCGTTTAGACATTCACGGTCAATTTCAAACCGCCGCACTTTTGTGGAACAAAGACTCTGCTTTCGGCTCGTTGTGGGTGGATATTGCCACTGCTCGTACTGAATTTTATGCTTATCCGGCCGCAAATCCTGAAGTTGAAGCGAGTTCGATTCGCCAAGATTTGTACCGCAGGGATTTTACAATTAATGCGCTGGCTGTACGGTTGGGTGTTCCTCGCAGCGGCGAATTGTTAGATTTTTTTGGGGGTTTGCAAGATTTGGAAGCGCAGCAAATTCGAGTTTTGCACGCTAACAGTTTTATCGAAGATCCGACGCGAATTTATCGGGCTGTACGGTTTGCGGTGCGACTCGGATTTGCGATCGAGCCGCAGACGGAAGGATATATCCGCCATGCTGTCGAAAGTGGGATTTATTACCGCATTCAGGGGGAAAACGGCCGAGCTCCGGCTTTGGAAACTCGGCTCAAAAGCGAATTGAAATACATTTTGCAAGCTCCTTACTGGAAAGTTGCTTTACAAATGCTGGGAGATTTGCAGGCTTTGCGCTGCATTCATCCGACTTTGGAGTTGGATCGCGAATTGTGGCGGCAATTGCGTTTGCTCGATCGATGTTTGCAACAAAGGAAGAAGTCAACCCCCCCCTACCCCCCCCAAGGGGGGAAAGTCCGAAGGAAG
>ENA-OFCX01000841-OFCX01000841.1-metagenomes-genome-assembly--contig:-NODE-841-length-14101-cov-2.922611_pt1 | contig 14101 bp, 14 predicted proteins | sample MGYA00153384_OFCX01 | MGnify analysis MGYA00153384
AAAAGCGCACAGCACCGTGCGGCGCAGGCCGTACAAATCCATGCCAATGCCCATCATGAGCTGGGCGACACCAAAAGACAGGCCAAACAGCCCGGCAAATGCGCCCAGAGAGCTGGCGCTGATGCCAAAGTCCTGCTGCAGGCCCTGGGCCAGGATGGCGGTGATGGTGCGAAAGGCCTGGCTGAGCGCAAAGCCGCTGAGCAATGCCAAAAGCATGATCCACAGCTGACGCTGCATGGTGCTGGGTGCTGTGTTGGGGGTGTTATTGGGCACGTGGCTGTCTCCTGGCCGCAAGGGTAGCGCGCAGCGTTTACAAGAACTGTCTCCACTGTGTAGGGATTTGCCCTTGGCGGGGTCTTTGGAGTGGCATAAAGTGGCTGCCATGAGCACCCGCACCTCCACCTCTTCAGCGCCTTTGGTCTTGCACTACACCCTGCGTCAATGCGCCCTGGGGCAGGTGCTGGTGGCGTCCACGTCCAAAGGTATCGCAGCTGTATTGCTGGGCGATAGCAAGTCTGTACTGATCAGCGACTTGCAGCAGCGCTACCCCAAAGCGCAACTGGATACGGGCGGCCCGCTGCTGCACCGCTGGAGCGATACGGTGCTGGAGATTTTGGTGCACCCCACGCTGCAGCATGTTGTACCTTTGGATGTGGTGGGTGGCACGGACTTTCAGCGCAAGGTCTGGAAGGCGCTGCGCAGCATTCCCCCCGGGCAAACGCGCACGTACACCGAGGTGGCCAAGGCTGCAGGCCAGCCACAGGCGGTGCGCGCCGTAGCCAGCGCCTGTGCAGCCAACCCTCTGGCTGTGCTGGTGCCGTGCCACCGCGTGCTGCGCAGTGATGGCGGCTGGGGCGGTTACCGCTGGGGGCTGGAGCGCAAGCAGCAGTTGCTGCAGCAAGAAGGCGCTATCTGAAAATCAAAATAAATAGCTGCTTACGCATGTGCAGTAAGCTTTTGCGCATTAAAAGTATTTGAAGTTGTTGATAAGCAAGCGCTGATAGCTCTGTTTTTGAGCGTTGCGGCGCAAGTCTTTCAGTGTGCAATGCCCGGCAGCTCGGGCTGCGTTTGTTCGGTCGATGTGCGTTGCAGCAAGGCAGGTACGTGCTGGCGCTGGCTGCTTTGAATCATGTGCAGCAAGGCATAGTCGGGCTGGGGGATGTGCCAGCGTGTCTGTAAATCGCTGTGCATGCGCAGCAGCAGGTGCGCGGTCATCTCGGCATCGGCCAAAGCGCGGTGGGCTTTGTCGGCTGGGGGCAAATCCAGAAAACGCACGATGCGGCCCAGCGAGTGGCTGGGCGCCTGCGGGTACAGCCGGCGCGACAGCAGCACGGTGCAGGCAAAGGGCTGCGAAGCATCACAACCAGCGCGCTGCAGCTCGTCGACCCAGAACTTGCGGTCAAACGATGCGTTGTGCGCCACCATGGGGGTATTGCCGACAAAGGCCGCCGCCTCGCGCATGACAGCGTCTGCGGGTGGCGCTGCTTGCACCATGGCGTCGCTGATGCCGGTGAGCTGGGTGATGTTCCACGGCATGCGCTGGCCAGCGTTCATCAGGCTTTGAAAGCGATCGACCATGCGCCCTCCCTCAATCACCACAATGCCCACCTCGGCGGCGCGTGCGCCGTGGGCGGGGCTCATGCCGGTGGTTTCAAAGTCGATGATGGCGATGCGGTCGGTCATATGGTTTTGATAGCTTTTGGCGCTTGAAGCATAAGCGCTAAAGGCAGGCTCGCCTCAAGAGCGTTTTGCCTCAGATATGCATCGACCTCATCGGGCTGATTTGGCTTATAGGCTGCGCAAAACGGCGCGCACGGGCGAGGCGTCGGCCTGCATGAGTTTGAGCGGCAGGGCGATCAGTTCGTAGTCGCCCTCTGGCACGGCATCCAGCACCAGATTTTCCAGCACCCGCATGTTGCGTGCGCGCACCAGCATGTGGCTGTCCAGCGTCTGGCTGCTGGCGGGGTCAATGCTGGCGGTGTCAATGCCGATGAGCTGTACCCCCAGATCAGCCAGCCTCTCGATGGTGTGGGGGGCAAAGCCGGTGAGCTGATCGTCCCAGTGCTGTGGCGCCTGGGCATAGGTGCGCAGCAGCACGCGTGCTGGCAGATCGGGCGTGATGGCGTGGGCAATGTGCTGCCACTGGATCAGCGGCCCGCAGGCAATCGCATGAATGACCCGGCAGGGGCCAATGTAGGCGGCCAGATCCACGCCACCCATGGCAGCGCCTTGCGCGTCGTAATGCAGCGGTGCATCGGCGTGGGTGCCGATGTGGGGCGACATCTCGATGGTGCTGACATTGACCGGGCATTGCGGGCCAATGCTGGCTGTCCAGACCTGGCGGTACGGCGTATCACCGGGGTAGACCGGGCTGCTGTGGTGGATGGGAGCTGAGATGTCCCAGAGCTGACGGGTGCTTGTCATGGCATGCGGGCAGTAAAAAAGCCTGTGAGCAGTGTGCTCACAGGCTTGCCAGTATGCAGGTGTGCGGATTATTTGGCTTGCAGCAGGCTACGTACGTTCAGCAGCACCAGCTCGTTGTCATCTTGCTGGTTGGGGTGGCGGCTGGAGCTGTAGGGCAGGTTGTTGTCGTTGCCCACCACGATGTGCTGACTGTCCACCACGGCCACGTTTTCGATGGTGAAGAAGGGAAACTGCAGCACGCCCTGGGTCAGCGGTTTGCGGGACAGTTTTTTGGGGTCCTGAATGTTGAGCAGATCAATGTAGCCAATCTTGCGCATCAAGCCGCCCACATTTGCCTCGCTCATCTCAACTTTGTACACGCGTTTGAAGGCGGGCAGTTTGCCAAAGCAATCGGTGCGTTTTTCACCGGCGGGGCACGCCTGATCAGGGGTGCCTTCACCGTCGTCACGCTCAATCACGAGGGCAGTGGTGGCGTTGATCATGTTGAAGTCGCCAATGGAATGCGTGGCTGCTTCCAGAGGGTACTTCCACTGGCGGCCTGTCCACTTTTTGCCCTGCACATCAAACTCCAGTGCGCGCAGATAGGTCACACCGTTGTCGCTTTCCAGTGCGCCGGTCTTGCTGTCCCACAGCGCGCCCTCCAGCAAGGGGTACAGCTTGCTGCCGTCGGGGCTGGCCGCCATGCCTTCAAACCCTTTGGAACGGCGCACAGGGTAGAGCACGGGCTTGGCATCGGGCGAAGCCGCTGTGCGCGCTGCGGGGTGGTCTGGCGACTGCACGGGCTTGCCGTCAACCAGAGTGTCAAACACCGCCAGCACTTTGCCCTGCATGTCGGCCTGAATCAGAAAGGGGCCAAACTCGTCACCAATCCAGAGGTGGGGGCCAACGATCTGCAGGCTTTCGGGGTCAAAGTCAGAACCAGTCAGGTAACGCTTTTCGGTGCCTTCCTGAGTGATGCGAAATGGCACCTTGCGGTCTGGGTCGTGCAGGAACACGGTTTTGAGCAATTTGAAATCGCCTTGCTTGAAGTCAACCTGATAGTGGCTCAGGTGCAGCATGAAGTCCGATGAATTGGCTTTGTTGCCAGCGCCGTTGTCAGTGATGATCCAAAAAGAGCCATCGTCCATGCGCACGATGCCCGAATGGCCCTGACGGGGCTGGCCATCAAAAGGCAGCTTGACCCCGGTGGGGCGGCCATCGGATTGACCTTCCACGCTGCCCAGTACGTAGATTGGCGGTGTGGTGGTGTATTTGCCGCTGCTGCGCAGGTCAGCAGGAGCGTCTGCGGGAGCGGGCATGATGCTCAGCGCTGGCAGCACCGCGTGGCCCGCCAAAGTGGCCTGATGTGCTGGGGTGCTGCTGGCGTGGGACGGTGTAGCGATGCTTGCCAGCAGGCACAGGCTGGCAATCCAGGAAAGACGAGGGAGAGTGTTCACAGTGGTCACAGCAGTTGAAGGATGGTGGCAATCATTCAAGCTGCGTGTGTCACTGTGATGGCAGATTGAAGTCAGTTGGGTGTCACTGCGCGTGCACGGCGCAACAGGTAAATCACACTGAGCATCAGCAGCCAGGGCAGGCCAAAGGCCAGCGTCAGGCGAAACTCGGGTGTGAAGGCGGTGGTGATCAGTACGCCGCCCATCAGTGCCGCGCCCAGCAGCGTCAGCCATGGAAAACCCCACATGCGAAACGGTACGCGCTCCTGGCCTTCGCGGTCGCGGCGGCGGCGAAAAGCCAGGTGGGTCACAAAAATCATGAACCACGCAAACATGGCGCCGAACATGGCAATCGACATCATCCACATGAACGATTGCTCAGGCCAGAACGCATTGATCACCATGGCCACGGCAGCCCCCAGGCTGGACACCAGAATGGCCGCCACAGGCACGCCATCGGGATTGGTTTTGCCAAAGGTGGCGGGTGCCTGCTTGGCGCGCGCCAAGCTGAACATCATGCGCGAGGTGGTGTACAGCTGGCTGTTCATGGCCGACAGGGCAGCCACCAGCACCACAAAATTGAGCACGCCAGCGGCGTAAGGAATGTTGATGATCTCCATCACCCGCACAAAGGGGCTGGTCTGGGTGGCCGCTTCTGTCCAGGGCACGATGGCCAGCATCAGGGCCAGCGTCAGCAAATAAAACAGCACCAGGCGCAGGACGGTGGTTTTCATGGCGCTTTGCACGGCTTTTTGCGGGTGCTGGGCCTCGCCTGCGGCCACGGCAATGGCCTCTACGCCCAGGTAGCTGAACATGGCCACAATCACGCCCAGCCACATGCCGCCCAGACCCTTGGCCCAGAAGCCGCCGCCGCTTTGGTAGTTGTGCAGACCGATGCCTGGTGTGTGGCTGCCAAAGACGACATAGGCACCAATCAGTACAAAGGCAATGATGGCGGCGACTTTGATGGACGAGAACAGGTATTCCGCTGCGCCATAGACTTTCACGCTGCGCAGGTTGATGCCAATCAGGATGGCCGAGAACACGGCCACCCATACCCATTGCGGTACTTGCGGGAACCAGTAAGCCATGTAGATGCCTACGGCAGTGACCTCCATGCCGACGGCAAGGACCAGCGCAGCCCAGTACGCATAGCGCAGCACAAACCCGGCCATTGGTCCCAGGTAGTACTCGGCATAAGCGCCGAATGAGCCGGAGGTGGGGTGGGCCACCGTCATCTCACCCAGACAGCCGATTAACAGCAATGCAATGAATGCACCGATGGCGTAGCTGATCAGCACGGCGGGGCCCGCAAAGCCAATGGCAAAAGCGCTGCCCATGAACAAGCCTGTACCGACTGCGCCCCCAATGGCAATCATCACCATCTGGGCGCTGGTCAGGTGTTGTTGCAGGCCTGTTTCGCGTTGTTGAATATCGTGGAAGTTGGCCATGTGCGCCCAAGGTTCTAGTCGAAACAAAACCTTCAAGTATCTGCGCAGGCGCGATTTATTGCACAGACAAGGCGAAGCAACCGCTCATGAATCGCCCGGATTGTCGGCCAGTGTCTGTTCCATGCACAGCACCGCCATCATCACGCCACCCACAATGAAAGCGCAGGCAATCAGCATTAACAGTGTGAACATGGTGACCTCCTTGGCTGGAAGCAACGGTTGTGACCAGTATCTGACGATGTGGGTGACCATGCTGCGAGGCAGGTGCTTGTATAGATGCAGGCAGTGAGATTACAAGGTCTTACATACTGGCGGGCAGGCCTTGAGCGTAGCGCCCCGGTGTCAGTGCGTGGTGGGACTTGAAGGCACGCTGCAGATGGGATTGATCGGCAAAACCCATGGCATGGGCCGCTTCAGCCAGCGGCATGCCCTGTGCCAGCAGGCGGCGTGCGCCATTGAGGCGCAGGTTCAGGCGATATGCACCGGGGGTGACGCCGGTGGCGTTCTTGAAATGGCGAATAAAGCGGGAGGCGCTCATGCCCTGGGCCTGCGCCAGTGTCTGCACGCTGGGGGCTGTGTCCGGGTGCTGGTGCCACTGCTCCAGCGCGTGCAGCACGGCGGCTGTCTCAGGCTGGGGAGCCTGCGAGGCCGTCAGCAGTGGTTCTGCGATGGCCGGTTGCGATAGCAGGTGCAGCAGCTGCGCTGTCCACTCACGGCCAATGGGGGCTGTACCGGGGCTTGTGCTGGCGTGGCCTGTCTCCAGCTGCTGGCACAGTGCATGCAGCAACTGGCGGGTATCCGTGGCATGCGTTGTACGCCGTGTAAAACGCAGCCCGGCAACCCCTAGCTGCGCATGCAGCCAGTCGGCCTGGATGTACAGCATGCGATAGGACCAGCGTGTGGCCTGTGCAGGGTTGCATGCATGCCAGACACCCGGCTCGATCAGTACCACGCTGCCTGCGGTCAGCAGCTCACAGCCGTCAGCATGCTGAAACAAGGTCTGGCCCTGGTCCACGATGCCCAGCGAATATTCGGCATGCATGTGCAAGCGGTAGCAATGTGGAGATTGCTGGCTCACGCGCAGCTCTGCCCAGGGCAGGGCGGCTAAGCGGTGGAACTGGTGTGGCGAGGGACTGCGCATGAGCCGTGCATCATGCCAGCACAGTGACCACACTGACGACCAGCAGCAAGGCCAGAGCCAGGTTCAAGGCTCGCTGGCGCCGGGGTGTATGCAGCCAGCGTATCAACATACGTCCGAGTGCCGCCCAGCACCCGACGCCGATCAGGCAAGCCAGCAGGGAGATCGCGCACAGCCACCCTAGATTGGCGTGTGGCAGGTGGCTTTGCGGCAATGCGTAAAGCCCCACGGCAGACAGCGCAAACAGCCAGGCCTTGGGGTTGAGTATTTGGACCGCGACCCCCTGGTTGAAAGCCTGCCATGGGCTGGGGTGGTGACTGGGCTGGACAGCCAAAGGCTGAAGGGCTGGTGCGCGCGCCAGTTGCCAGGCCAGCCAGAGTAAATAGGCTGCGCACAGCCATTGCGCGCTGTGTGCCATCCCCGGGTGTTGCCCCAGCATGCGGGTGCTTCCAAAGCCCATGCATGCCACCACGACAACGTAGCTCAGGCTGGCCCCCAGTACATACATCAGAGCCTGGTAGCCCGGCCCCTGGCTGCCATGGCGTAAAGCCAGCACATTGACAGGCCCGGGGGTGATGGCACCGACCAGAGCAAAGCCAGCCATTGCCAGCAAGCTCGTCCATAGAGAAGATGTGTGTAGTTCATTCACAGGCCGCACTGTGCCCAAAGCTGGCTGGCCGGTATTGAACAAAATTGCAGGCCAAGGGGCAATTTGGCGGGCAGCAGTTGCGGCGACTGGTGCACACCACAGATGCTGCAGGCCCCTGTACTGAATTTGGCAGGTGGCGCTGCGTTGCCACAGCCGTGGTGCCGTGGTGCCGTGGTGCCGTGGCGTTTGGCGCCAAAGGTCTTAGAGCAAACCGTTCTCTAAGGGCGCAAGCCCCTGGCGCTGACGCACGCGGTTGCATGCATCAGAGCCTGCTGCAAATTCACGGCAGGGCGATGGACGCCACTCGTAAATACCACAGGCCGCTTTCTCGCCGACTGTGCCCGTCAGCGCAGCGCAGCGGGGGCGCGCGTAGTCGGTGCCACGCATGCGGCACATGGAGGTGGTGATTTCATCCGCCAGCCCGGCTGGTACGCGCCCGCCATGGGTTTCAGATTCATAGATCGAAAAATCCACGCGAAAAGCAGCGCAGCAAGCGCCGCAGGTTAGGCAGGGGTGGGTCATGGACGTGGGGGCAGGGCAGTGGGCCGCGTGATTGTGTCCGGAAAATGTGGCCCCTTTTGCTGCAAGGGACTAGCCGTGTGGGATGGCGGCCTGACGGATGCAAAAGCCCTTTGCGCCACTCTGGTTCAGGCAGACATCAGGTTCAGCGATGGGAGTAAAAAGAAAATAAGAATCAAAATCAATTAAAACTCGTATGCATACTTTTTCTTCGGCGGCACCGCAAGCGGTGACTTCGCCTGCAAAGCCCAGCGGTGCTGTGACCGTGGTGGGGCTGGACTGCCTTGCGCCGCAAGTGCTGGCCCGTGTGATCGATCTGGCTCCTGCAGCCACTGAACAAGAGCATGGCTTGCTGCTGCGCTTGATGGAGATTGGCTTTTTGCCAGGGGAGACGGTGCGCGTTGTGGCTACCGGCTTCCCCGGGCCAGACCCGCTGGCCGTGCGCGTGGGACAGGCAACGTTTGCGCTGCGCCGCCACGAGGCCTCCAAGGTGCTGGTGCAGCTGGAGGCCACAGAATGAACGCACGCGAAGTACCCGTGCACTTGAACGCACCATCGGCACACAGCGAATCTGCACCACTGCGTGCGGCACTGCTGGGCAACCCGAACTGCGGCAAGACAGCCTTGTTCAATCTGCTGACAGGTGCGCGCCAGAAGGTGGCCAATTACGCTGGCGTGACGGTGGAGCGCAAAGAAGGCTGGCTGACCACGCCGGGCAAACGCCGCGTGCGTCTGCTGGATTTGCCGGGCACCTACAGTCTGGATGCGCACAGCGATGATGAGCGTATTACCCGCGACATCGTCACGGGTCAGCATGCACGCGAAGCCCCTCCTGAGTTGCTCGTCTGCGTGACCGATGCCACCCACCTTCGCCTGAATTTGCGCCTTGTGCTGGAGGCTCGCGCTCTGGGGCTGCCCATGCTGCTGGTGCTGAACATGAGCGACATGGCGCGCCGCCAGAGCCTGCACATCGACAAGGAACGGCTGAGTGCACTGCTGGGCGTGCCAGTGATCGAGAGCGTGGGTGTGCACCAAAGCGGAGCCAAAGAGTTTTTGACCTGGCTGGACAGCCAGGCGGCCCGCACGTTGCAGCCACCGGTTGCGGATGGGCGATTCATGCCCGAGGTGGGACGCAATACGCGTGAGCAACTGCTGGCGCGCTTTCATGTGCGCAGCAATGACGGCCAGTTGCTCAGCGGCGCGCAGGCCTTTCTGGCGTTATGGGCCGCCCTGCCCGGCTGGCGCTGGCTGGCACTGGCTGGCCGCCTGCCGGGCTGTGGGGCACATTGCTGCTGCTGGTGACCTTGTTTCTGATTTTTCAGGCCGTTTTCAGCTGGGCCGAGCCCTTGATGGACGGCATTGAAAGCAGTGTGGCCTTTGCCGGCGAGTGGCTGTCAGGGGCGATGCCTGAAGGCGTGCTGCGCAGCCTGCTGGTGGATGGAGTGATTGCAGGTACCGGCTCGGTGCTGGTGTTCTTGCCGCAGATTCTGATTCTGTTTTTCTTTATTCTGGTGCTGGAAGACTCTGGCTACCTGCCGCGTGCGGCGTTCTTGCTGGACCGCATCATGGGCACGGTAGGCCTGTCTGGGCGCTCTTTCATCCCGTTGCTGTCCAGCTTTGCGTGTGCGGTGCCGGGCATCATGGCGACGCGCTCAATTCCCAGCTGGCGCGACCGTTTGCTGACCATCATGATTGCGCCGCTGATGACCTGCTCGGCCCGTCTGCCGGTGTATGCGCTGCTGATTGCTGCGTTCATTCCGGATCAAACGGTGGGCGGCATTTTCAACCTGCAAGGCTTGGTGCTGTTTGCGCTGTACATCGGTGGCATTACCAGCGCCATGGCGGTGGCATGGGTGGCCAAGCTGGGGCGCAGCAATCTGACCCGAACGCCGCTGTTGATGGAACTGCCCTCGTACCGCTGGCCCAGTCTGCGCAGCCTGGCCCTGGGTTTGTATGAGCGCGCCATGATTTTCCTGCGCCGCGTGGGCGGCATCATTTTGACGGTGAGCATCGTGCTGTGGTTTTTGGCCAGCTACCCGGGTGCGCCCGAAGGCATTACCGAAGGGGCCATCCGCTACAGCTATGCCGGTCAGATTGGCCACTGGCTGGAGATGGTGCTGTCGCCCATTGGCTTTAACTGGCAGATTGCCATCGCTTTGGTGCCTGCCATGGCAGCCCGCGAAGTGGCTGTCAGTGCGCTGGCCACGGTGTATGCCCTGTCGGCCACGGGCGACGATGCGGCTGCCCAGCTGGGCCCGCTGATTGCGGGCAGCTGGTCGCTGGCGACTGCGCTGTCTGTGCTGGTGTGGTTTGTGTTTGCGCCGCACTGCATCTCGACGCTGGCCATGGTCAAGCGCGAGACCAATGGCTGGCGTTACCCGCTGATCATGGCGGGCTATCTGTTTGGTCTGGCCTATCTGGCCAGCTTTGTAACCTACCGCATTGCCGTGGCGCTGGGGTGGGGTTGATGAGCGAAAGGGCTGCGCAATGTGGCAAGAATGGACGGTTGGTTTGATTGTGGCAGTGGCCGTGGTGTCGCTGCTGTGGCGTTATCTGCCTGCGCGCTGGCGCCAGCAGGCTGGGCGCATGCACCCAGCGCTGGCTCCGGCTGCGGCCAAAGGTGGTGGGTGCGGAGGTTGCAGTGGCTGCGGGGGCAGCAGTTGCGCGCCTGCTGCCAAAAAGCCCTGAGGCTTCAGCGCAGTTGAGGCGAATACATCGGGCCTGAGGCGCTGGTCAGCGTTTCAGGCCTTTTTGTTTTCCAGCGCGTAGCGGCTTTGCACCAGCCCGAAGTCCCAGCTGCGCGTGCTCAGATGGCGCAGTTGTACTTCGGTGTGCCCCGCACCCAGCGGGCCAAACAGTGGCAGACCTTTGCCCAGCAGCACCGGAATGCGGGTGAGGGTGATTTCATCGAGCAAACCCGCCGCAATGAACGATTGCACGGTCAGGCCACCATCCACATAAAGCCGTGTCTGGCCTTGGCGCTGGGCGTGGGCAAGCAGCTCAGCAGGCGTGCCCTGAAAAAGTTGTACGCCTGCAGGTGCGTCGGGCAATGCCTGCACAGTGCGGCTGAGTACATAGACCGGCTTGTCATACGGCCAGGGTGTAAAGCCGCGCACTGTTTCATAGGTGTTGCGGCCCATGACCAGTGCATCAATGCCCTGCATGAACGCGGCATAGCCACAGTCTTCGGGCGGGGTGATACGGGCCTGGGCTGCGTTCAGCCAGTCCAGATTTCCATCGGGGCGGGCAATAAAACCGTCAAGGCTGGTGGCAATGTAGGCGTAACAGGGCATGGTTTGGCTCAATTCAGACAGGGGACGTGGTGCTTGCTGACAGCCATTTTCCGCCATGAATGGTGTTGCAGACCCAGATGCCAAGGGGCCAGCAACTATTTATGCCTGTGTACAGCCTTGTATGGTTGATGGCCAGCCAGCTGCGATCTGCCAGGCAGTACTGCCTTCGATCAGGCGCTTTCCAGCCACGGCGTTATTTCATGCTCTTGCAGCGCAGGCAGTCCAAATTTTTCGCGGGTGTCGTGGCAGCCATAAGATGCAAAGGGAAAGTCGCGGCACGGGCGTGAGCGCTGCTCATAAATGCCGCAGCCCACACAGCCTTCGCCCAGATGGGGCAGATCGCTCAGTGCGGCGCATCGCACGGGGTGCTGTTCGGTGCCGTTCATGCGGGCGCGGTTGCCTTTGGCGGGCACTTCATGGGCCAGATGGTCGGGCACGGTGCCGCCCATGGATTGCAGCTCGTAAATGGAAAACTCGACGCGGTAGTTCTGGCAGCACTTGCCGCACAGCAGGCAAGGGTGAATGGCTTCGGACATGGTGGGGGAAGCGGTGAAGAGCTTGGTTTCGATAGGCAAAAAAATTAAGGCGCACAGCAGACATCGCCGTGTCGCGGGTGGACGCCTAACTGCATAAGCAAGGCACAGACCAGCCCACGGCAAAGCGCATGCATGCCATGTGAAAAAAGTAAGAAAAGGCCCTAGGTGTGGCCGAGCAGGTAGCGCGGCGTTTTCAGCAAGTGGCTGCAGGCGATGGAGTGCAGCGCGCTGCTGCAGCGTGACATGCGGCGCAGATCCAGGGTGCGCGTACCGCTGGCTGAGCAGGAAAAGGGGCGCTGGCCGCGCAGGACTGTGATGGTGCTGCGGGGTTTAAATAAAAAAAGAGCTGCTAACGCTGATCCTGCCTTGCTTTGCAAACGAAAGACGTGTGAAAGCTTTAGCAGGCGCGCGTAAGCAGCTCCTGTTTTTGTGAGAGGCGTGCAAAAGGCGCGCATCACGTTCATGGCATGGCGATAGGCGTTAATCCGCCTGCTTGCCCAGCAGCAGGTACTCCATGAGCGCCTTTTGCACGTGCATGCGGTTTTCTGCCTCGTCCCAGACCACGGACTGCGGGCCGTCAATCACATCGGCCTGTACCTCTTCCCCGCGGTGGGCAGGCAGGCAGTGCATGAACACGGCTTCGGGCTTGGCGGCGGCCATCATTTCCTGGTCCACACACCAGTCGGCAAATGCCTTCTTGCGTGCTTCGTTTTCAGCCTCGTAGCCCATGCTGGTCCACACGTCGGTGGTGACCAGATCAGCACCCTTGCACGCTTGCAGCGGGTCTTTGAACACTTCATAGCAGCCTGGGTTGACGGGCTTGCCACTGAAGGCCAACTGCTCGTTCACTTCATAGCCGCCGGGCGTAGACAGGTGCACCTTGAAGCCCAGCAGGTCTGCTGCCTGCAGCCAGGTGTTGGCCATGTTGTTGCCATCGCCCACCCAGGCGACAACCTTGCCCTTGATGGAGCCGCGGTGCTCAATGAAGGTAAAGATGTCGGCCAGAATCTGGCAGGGGTGGAACTCGTTGGTCAGGCCATTGATGACGGGCACGCGCGAATATTGGGCAAAGCGCTCAATCTTGTCCTGGCCATAGGTGCGGATCATGACCAGGTCGGTCATGCGGCTGATGACACGGGCGCTGTCTTCAATCGGCTCAGCGCGGCCCAGCTGGCTGTCGCCCGTGGTCAGGTGAACAACGGAGCCACCCAGCTGGTACATGCCGGCTTCAAAGCTGACACGGGTGCGGGTGCTGGCCTTCTCGAAAATCATGGCCAGCGTGCGGTCGCTGAGCGTGTGGTGCTTTTCGTAGCCCTTGAACTTTTGCTTGATCAAGGCGGCGCGGGTCAGCAGGTAGTCGTATTCGTCGGCGCTAAAGTCGCTAAATTGCAGGTAATGCTTCATGCACGATTCCTTGGGGTCAGGCAGCCAGCAAGGCTTGTACCAGAGGTTTGAGCTTGGCGACGATTTCGTCTGCTTCGGCTTCGCTCAGGATCAGTGGTGGCACGATGCGGATCACGGTCTCAGAGGTCACGCTCAGCAGCAGACCGGCTTCAGCGGCCTGACCGATCAGCTGGCCGCAGGGTTTGGCCAGCTCCACGCCAATCATCAGGCCCTGGCCGCGCACTTCGACAAAGCCTTCAATGCCACCCAGCTCGGCTTGCAGCTTGGCCTTCAGGTAGTCACCCACCTGGGTGGAGTGGGCCAGCAAGCCGTCTTCTTCCATGATGCGGATGGTTTCGACCCCTGCACGCATGGCCAGCGGGTTGCCACCAAAGGTAGAGCCGTGGTTGCCCGCCTTGAGCACTTCGGCAGCCGCCTTGTGTGCAACGACAGCACCAATCGGCACGCCCGAGCCCAGGCCCTTGGCCAGGGTCATGACATCGGCCGTGATGTCAGCCCACTGGTGGGCAAACCACTTGCCGGTGCGGCCCATGCCGGCTTGCACCTCGTCCATGATCAGCAGCCAGCCATTGGCATCGCACAGTGCGCGCACCTTCTTGAGGTAGTCGGCACGCATGGGGTGCAGGCCGCCTTCGCCCTGGATGGGCTCCATCATCACGGCCACAATGTTGGGGTTGCCTTCGGTGGCCTCGACAAGTGCTTCGTAGTCGTTGGGGGCCACACGGGTGAAACCGTCCAGCAAGGGGCCAAACCCATTGCGCACTTTGGGGTTGGCGGTGGCGCTCATGGTGGCAATCGAGCGGCCATGGAATGCATGGTCATAGACCACGATTTCAGGCTTTTCAATGCCCTTGTCGACACCGTACTTGCGGGCAATCTTGATGGCCGCTTCGTTGGCTTCCAGACCTGTATTGCAAAAGAACACATTGGTCATGCCTGCACGCTCAGTCAGCAGCGCGGCCAGTGTTTCCTGGCCCGGCACATGGTAGTAGTTGGAGCTGTGGATGATCTTGCCGATCTGGTCCTGCAGGGCGGGCACGAGTTTGGGGTGGTTGTGACCGAGCGTGTTGACCGCGATGCCACCCAATGCATCCAGGTATTCGCGGCCATTCACGTCCCAGACCCGGCAGCCTTGCCCGTGCGACAGTGCGATCGGCACGCGCGCATAGGTGTTCATGACGTGGGGAGAGGCGGCTTCGACGAATTGCGGCAGGGCTGCGTTCATGGGGGTTCCAGTGCAAAAACAGAGCGACC